>Ga0206867_1188_pt1 | contig 12078 bp, 9 predicted proteins | sample Alteio_BWOrgCont_37_FD_152905 | JGI IMG/M metagenome (GOLD analysis project Ga0206867, IMG submission 152905) | Enriched cells from forest soil in Barre Woods Harvard Forest LTER site, Petersham, Massachusetts, United States -... | ecosystem: Environmental > Terrestrial > Soil > Temperate forest > O...
CTGAGCTCGGAATATTTGCCTAATGCTTATGTATCGGCAACACTTATTAAGCCTAATACTGAAAGCGATATGCCATTGACTGTGGCACATGGTTACAAGTCTATAAACGTTGCGGAGAAGGGGAGGAACATGGATGTGCAGGTTTTTGCTGAGAAAGAAGTGCGCTCGCGTACGCACCAAAGAGTAAGGATAAAGGCAGAGCCAAATAGTAAAGTAACCCTGGCGGTGGTTGATGAAGGCATACTACAAATTACCAACTATAAAACGCCTGACCCTTATAACTTCTTTTATGCTAACCGTGCACTGGGTGTAAACTCGTTTGACCTGTACCCCTTATTGTTCCCCGAAATAAAAACGACCCTGTCATCAACCGGTGGTGATGCGGCTATGGGCAAGCGCACAAACCCGATGCAAAACAAGCGAGTTAAGCTGATAAGTTATTGGAGCGGCATTATGGACGCCAATGGAAGCGGTGAAGCAAATTTCGAATTTGATATACCGCAGTTTAGCGGCGAGTTAAGATTAATGGCAGTAGCTTATCGCAACCAAAGTTTTGGCAGTAAGGATGCCGAAATGGTGGTTGCCGACCCTATTGTAGTTAGCACTGCACTGCCGCGTTTCCTATCGCCAAAAGATACGGTTGAAATGCCGGTAACAGTTTCTAACACTACTAAAAATGCAACTTCGGCTACTGCAACAGTCAGGCTTTCGGGCCCTTTAAAGGTGGTGGGAAGTGCGAGCCAAACAGTTTCAATAAATGCGAAGAGCGAGCAGCGCCTGCACTTTAAAATTGTAGCCGACCCTAAAATTGATGTGGCAAAAGTTACCGTTGAGGTAAGCGCTTTGGGAGAGAAGTTTAAGGATGAAACCGATATTACAATCCGCCCGCCGGCTTCGTTACAAAAGCAAACCGGCTCAGGTCCAATATTGGCGGGGGCAAGCCAGAAAATTGATTTCAGCATAGCCAAATTCATTCCTTCAAGCGCCGATTACCAGCTCATCATCAGCAAAAACCCAGCTGTCGAAATAGCCGACCAAATGTGGTACTTAGTGCAATATCCGTTTGGATGTACAGAACAGACAGTGAGCTCGGCTTTCCCGCAACTGTATTTCAGCGATTTGTCGGAAATGATGAATATGAATAAGACAGTTAAGATAAGCGCCAACTTTAACGTGCAGGAAGCCATCAGAAAAATTAAGATGAGGCAGTTGTATAACGGCGCCATTACTCTGTGGGATTTTGAAGGCAGTGAAAATTGGTGGGCCACCGTTTACGCCGCTAATTTTTTGCAGGAGGCTAAAAAAGCAGGCTTTGATGTGGACCAAAGCCTGTTAGATAATATTTACAGCTACCTTATTAATAAGCTTAAAAATAAGGAGAGCATAGTTTACTACTACAACGGTAACCTGCAAAGGCAAATAGCACCTAAAGAAGTTGCCTACTCGCTTTATGTGCTGGCACTGGCCGGTAAGCCGCAAATTTCGATGATGAATTACTACAAAGAGAACCAGGGCATGCTTGCATTGGACAGTAAGTATTTACTGAGTGCCGCTTTTGCCATAGCCGGCGATAAGGCGAAGTTTAAGGAGATGTTGCCAACTTCATTTAGCGGCGAAGTTTCGAACCGGTGCACCGGTGGTTCATTTTACAGCGAGATACGTGATGAAGGAGTAGCGCTGAACGCCATACTTGAAGCAGACCCGCAAAACCCGCAAATAGGTGTAATGGCAAAACACTTAAGCCAGGAAATTAAAACAAGCTACTGGCTGAGTACCCAGGAAAGGGCATTTGCATTCCTCGCGCTGGGTAAAATAGCCCGCGAGGCAAACAAAACCAGCATTAAAGCTTCGGTGTTGGTTAACGGAAAAGAGGTTGCCCAAAACGATGGCAGCACTTTAAAACTTAACTCCAAACAATTAGGTGGTACCAATGTCGAAATCAAAACATCTGGCCAGGGCAGGTTATATTATTTCTGGCAGGCCGAGGGCATTAGTGTTGATGGTTCATTTAAGGAGGAAGACAGCTACCTGCGCGTGCGCAAACGCTTTTACGACCGGTATGGCAGGCAAATTACCGGCACTACTTTTAACCAGAACGATTTAATAATAGTAGCGCTGACGCTGGAAAACAGTTATAGCCGGTATATTGATAACATTGTAATTACCGATATGCTGCCGGCCGGTTTTGAAATTGAAAACCCGCGCACTAAAGAAATACCGGGCATGGACTGGATTAAAAACGAAAGCAGCCCAACCCAGTTAGATGTGCGCGATGACCGCATTAACCTGTTTGTTGATATGGGCCTTCAACCTAAAACCTATTATTATGCGGTACGGGCTGTTTCGCCGGGCACCTATGTAATGGGGCCGGTAATGGCTGATGCCATGTATAATGGCGAGTATCATAGTTATAACGGAGGAGGCGTGGTTAGGATTTTGGAGAAATAACAATACAAACTTTTCGCACGGAGAAAATACAGGAGAAATACAGTATAAAAATGTATTTCCCGGCTGTTAAACTCCGTGCGAAATTTTTTTCCGCTTTTTGGTATGTTATTTGCTTCTTATCTTGCGTTTATAAAGTAAAAACCGGCTTATGAAAAAAGTGCTTCCGTTATTCTTCATAATCCTTGCTACATATACCTCGGTATACAGCAGCGATGGCGATAAAAAGCCGTTTAAAAGAGTGTACGTAGGGCTTTCGTTTACGCCCGAAGTGAGTTACCATTACCTGGTTAACAATTACATTGCACCAGGTAGTAGCTCATCCAATAACCAAAGCATTATCTCAATGGATAACCACCAGGGGTCTCCGCAATTTGGACTTGATGCACAGTTTAAGGTAGGCATTAACCTTACGCATTGGTTAGCTATTGAAAGTGGGGTGGGTTATATGTTAGCTCAATATAAATATCAGTCGTCAGGCCCTCTTACTTTTGGTTCGTCATGGACCGGAACCGGACCAATTACCGCAACCGACACATTAACAACAAAGGAAAAGGAAATCTATCAATATATGACCGTGCCCATTGGCCTGCGTTTCTCCATGGGCCACAGAAAGGTAAGAGGGATTATTGCTGCAGGTGTCGATCTTGATTTTTTGTTCAAACAAAAAGAAACCACCACCCAAACTGATGTTAACGGCGCAATATCAAATACCAGCACTACAGTGGAAACGAAGAACTTCAATACTTTTAACGTTTCACCTTACCTCGGTGTCGGTATTGATTGCTATTTTTCGCCCGGAGCGGTGTTGCGGTTAATGCCGGTAGCCCAGATTCAGGGCCTTAAAAACATCAATACTCCCATAAGTGAATACTTATGGAACGTTGGTTTTAATGTTGCATTCCTTTTTGGATTGTAAGCTACATTACCGCTCAGTTTAAAACCAGTAAAATGAACCTTAAAAAAGTGGTATTATATAATGTAGTGTTAGCGATAATATGCATTGCCATATCCTCGTGCAATAAAAAATACACTTGCGCCGTTAATGGCCAGCCCACCGAAATATATTTCGCAAAAGACTATACTGCGGCCCAGCTAACCGTATTCGACACATTGTGCGTGCAAAACGGCGGAGTGTGGTCAATTGATAATGACTGAGGTGGATTATATCCTTGTTAGCGAAAGCCCAATAAAAACAGCAGCTAATCCAAAGGCAAAACTAGCCAGGCTATAAGCTGCGAATATCCCATAATTTGATTGCTCCAGTAATTGAATGTTCTCCAGCGCAAAAGCCGAAAAAGTGGTAAAGCCGCCACAAAAGCCGGTGGCGAGTAAAAGGCGCCATTCAGGCGTAAGCCATAAAAAACGCAGAGACAGGCCATATATAATGCCTATAATAAAGCACCCAATAATGTTTACAGCAAAGGTGCCTAATGGAAAGGGGTGAGGAAAAAATTTGGTCATGTAAACCACTGTCAGGTAGCGGGCTACACTACCTAATAAACCTCCTATCGCTATTAATATTAAGTTATATCTCATCCTACAAAACACTTAATGCAGCATGGTTACCGCGGTTAACAAATATGTGCTTGTAGGCGCCATTAGCACCGCAAAGGCGGTACGGTTAAGTAGGAAGACACCATTTCCTTTTCCCAAATATAAACATTTCCAGTATTTCCATGTAGAGACGCGATGCTTCGCGTCTCCCACCAAAAATGCGAGGCATCTCTCTGCAAAGACGCGATGCATCGCGTCTCTACCGGCCTAATAAGTTCTCTCCAAAACAAACCAGCTAAAGGCGCGCAGCATTAGTTTAACCATGCTATCGCGCACCAAAGGATCTAACTTTTGCCATGCGCGTTCTAAAATAACTTTGGCTTCCTTTTCGCAGTTTTCAATGGTATTGTGCTTGTCAAGCAAGGCTACAGCCTCAGTCAGCAACTCAATATTTTCGGTTTTTGCACTCACTATTTGCCATAAACGTGCACGGTCGGGTTTGCTCAGTACTGCCATGGCTTTGGCAACCGGGTAAGTTATTTTACCTGCGGTAATATCTTCGGCCTTGGTCTTTAAGTTATCCTTAAAGCCCTTCAGGTTTAAAGTGTCATCAATAATCTGGAATGAAATACCCAGCGCTTCAAAATAATTGCCCAAGCCCTCAATCTGCTCAGTTGTACCATCGCCCAGTAACCCGCCAATTTTAGCCAGGTAACTTGCAGGTGCTGCCGATTTAAGCCTGTGGGTTGCAATCACCCTTTTAGCCAATAGGCGCGCAGCCGAGTCTTTTTCAAGCGCCGCAGGTATCATATAATCAAGCCCGTAAATATCCATAGCCTGGCCGCTATGCGATGAGCGCATAGCTTCAAAGTACCAGTTGTAAATCTGAATTTTCTTTTCAATACCATCCTTGGCGCGATAAATACAAATCTGGCCCAAAAAGTAGCTGGCCGTTCCTGCATTAATGGCAACAGGGGTTCCATAAATCAGGTGACAGGCAGGCCCGCCACGACGCACTTGCGAACCATCTTCAACATCATCCACTATCAGTGAGCCTACGTGCATTAACTCAGGCAGCGCAAGCCAGTCAATAGCTTTTTGCGAGTCCCCTCCTACTATATCGCAACAGGCCACTGTGGCGTACGACCTCCAGGTTTTACCCCCCCGATCGGTTATTTCGCGAATTGGTTTTATTAGCGTAGCAGCGTAAGCTTTTTTATCAAGCCCATCGGTAAAGTGCTTGTTGCCTTTTACCGAAACAAGCTCTTCAAATTTTTCCTGGTCGAAAGAAGTTGGAATTATTTTACGGACTGATTTAAGCGTTTGTTTTGAAACAGCTTTCAAAAAGTCGTTCATATTAACGCTATCAAAAAAACCGTGGCGTTCAATGTAACCAACGCCCGTTACGTTTTTGCCTTTGTGTTTGCCTTTAATATTCATACGGCCCTCCCAAAAAGCAGGCTTTGAAATGGCAGTAGCAAATTCCTGGTTCGCAAAAGCAGCTACCGCTTCTACGCTTATTTTAAAATCAGGCGCTTCTAATTTCCACGAAACCGGGTAGTCATTAAAGGTACGGGTACTGGTCCAGGGTTCATCTACCGGCTTAAGATGAAAATTGTTTGAGTGGTGGCGTTTGCCTTTTTCATCAACAAGGATAACAAACGAGCCGCAGTCTTCGCCGGTCTTTAAATCAATCAAATCGTAGGCAGTTAATTCGCTGCCATTATCAAACTGAATTGCAATCCAGTTCCACGAAACATCTTTTTTGCCTTCGTCATCCTTTTTACCGGGATGGCACCCAAACTCATGGTCGTACCAACCGGTAGCTTTTGTTATTACGTGCTTTTCTTCTTTTAGCTTAATAGTTCCGGTTACCTTACAACGGGGTATAAAGTAGTAAAACATATCCTCTGCCGATACCCCTCTTACCACTCCGTTATCTCCATGCCTGATGGGTGGCCTTTGCGGGGTAAAAACGAGGTCGGCTCCGATATTTAGTTCTTCATGAAACAGGTGCAGTTTATAGGTGCCGTCTTTTTGCTTTTTGAAGGTGTTACCATCAAAATCGAGAGATAAAGCTTTAAGGGAAACAACAGCATCTTTTTTTAGTAACTCATCGGGGTATGGAACTACCCCTTTCTTTAGCATTTCAACTGCTGCCCTTTTCAGAAAAGGGTCTTTTACTATCTCGCCCCGCTCAAGCCTCTGAAGCCCTAATTTAGGCGCCCGCTGGTCAATTAAAGAAACGGTGTTGTATGTTTCCTTTTCAACATCCGAAAGCGCCCAAAGTACCGAGTGGGCGTATATAGGCAGTTTTGTTTTTTTATCATGGCCCACAATCCTTCTAAAAAACGATGCAAACAACGAGAAATTACGCTTCCCTTTTGCCTGTATGTGCGAGTGCATATACCACCATTCGGTAGTACTGGAAGCGTGAGGGAGATCATGAATTGCTAAATCAATGGGGCCGTCTTTAGGCCAATCGGGAGGAAAAAAATTACCGGGTACAGGGGTAGAGGTTTTTTTCATTAGGTTCAATATCAAGATTCTGGTTAATACATAGGGCTCGAAAAACTGCTGCCAAAAATAAACTTTGTTTCCACATTCCCTTTTTATTCCCGCTCAAAGTTATGTTAAGAATTACTCGCCAAAAATAAGATGGCTGATACATCCCCCTGGCGCCCTTCCAATATTGTTGGGCCTAAAAAGTATTATATCGCGATTTTTCTATTTTAGCAAATACCCCCGAACAATAACAGGCCATGGATTCAAGTGCAGACATGCTCACCATTCAAAAATTCATATCCCTGCTCGATGATTTTCACTATGAGGAATTCAGGGGCCATCTTATAAAAACAAATGCCTTATTACCTTTAAAATTAACTGAGGCTATACGCAAACAGCTACCTCATTTTGACCCGCACGAGGAACTTTGTAAAAAAATTTACGCAAATTACGGAAAGGCTGAGAAGCAAAATTTCAACCGGCTTACCACCCATACGTTTAAACTTTCAGGCAATCTCGCCGCTAATTATCCCGAATATCTGCACCCCAATATTCAAAAAATACAATGGCTGGTAGCCAACCAAAAGCCGGACGAAGCTAACCTCCTTGCTAACCAATTACTGGACATTGCTGAAAGAGTAAACAATTTTCCGTGCCAGGTATTCTCTCTCAAATTTTTGAGCCAGCAGGCTTATATGGCAAAAGACAACAGGCTGGCGGCGAAAACCGATGCCCGCTTGCGTGAAGTGATGGAAGACCAAAATCTTTATTTTAAAATCCAGTCGAAATTCAGAAATGTGGTTTATGTAGCAAATACTCCCAAACCAAAAGAGGATATGGAGGAATTGCAAAAGTATTACGAGCAATTTAACTCTCACCGCTGTGTTTCCATTCGTATTTTAAGTCAATACGCATGGCAGCACACGTTGCATAGTTTAACTACCGAAATGTTTACCCCAAAAGATAATAACAGGGTAAATACACTGCGAAAGGAGATTCAGAGCCATCCACACGTGGTGTTTCCTTTTATGGTTGATATAAAGGGCAGCCTTGACTTATTGCTGCTGAACTCGCCCTACATTAACGTTTTTGCCAAAGAAACCGCAAGGGAATACGAAAATTTGCTGGCCCATTACGATACTATTAAATACTGGAAAAACTATCTCAACATAGGTGGTTTGAGCCTTATGGCCGTACAAACCACTAAAATCCTGTCGCTATATCACTATAAACTTCATTTAAGCAATTACAATGAAATTATGGAGCCCCCTGACCGGGTTTTATTAAACGACCTGCTTACAAAATGCAAAAAAATGATTGAGCAGGTACCGGAAAGGGAAACCAGTGCATATGAAGAGAGGTCGGTGAGAATACTTTATTCGGTTTTGCTTATTTTATCAGGTAAGCCTCAAACTATTGAGGGGCTTAACGCTATGGAAGCCCTTTTGATTGACTACCAGCAAATAAACTTTAAAGCATCTACCGACAGCATCTTTTTGTGTTTAATGTTCGGGTATTTTGCCATGAAGGACTATGAAAAATGTGCGCTTTCATATAAAAGGTACCTCAAAACCATAAAAGGTAAATTGGGGTTTGAAGGCAACCATGTAAAAATCCAATCCTACTATTATATCTCTCAGTGGCTGGCAACTGGCAGCAAACAATATCCCACAAAATTGCAAGCCTTATTAAGAGAACACGGCAGAGAAGGCTCACAACGAACCATTTGGGAATTGATAAAGTATTTTAAGCTCCCCATAGCCGAAGATTGAGCCAATAAATTGATTTTGGGGTAACATAAAAATGAGTATGTTGCGCACCTTAGTCAATATTGACTCACCCAAAAAACACTTTTTATGTTAAACAAATTAAAATGGATTTTACCCCTATTAACTTTAGCCGTTATGCTTGGCGGTTGCCCTTATGGCAGCTCAGTACCAATGGACACCACCGGTAAAAAAATTAACTCAGTTTTATTAGGTACCTGGGAACCTAAATCATCTTCGAGTGATAAATACAAAATAACCAAGGACAATGAGTTTACCTACAAAATTGAAAAAACCAGCAAGGACGCAAAAGAGCCAACTTTTTACAAAGGCTACATAGTTGAATTGGATGGCGACCAGTTTTTGAACCTTTGGGAAGAAAACGGCTCATCGGACAAAACTTATTATTTGTATAAGGTTGAATTAAACGGCAGCGGATCAAAAGTTACCCTTTCATCGGTTACTGAAAACATAACTGAGAAATTTGCTACCGGCGAAGAAATGAAAGCCTTTTTCAAAAAGTATAAAGGGCTTAGTTTCTTTTACGAAAAAACACAAGACGAGTACATAAAGGACTAATTACCTTTTAAGCAACATCAGCTTTTGCGGTGGCACTGGCAAACATTTTTGCCAGTGTTGCTACTGCATAATCAATCTCTTGTTTGGTATTGTATTTACTGAACGAAAACCTTACCGCTTTTCGCTGAGGATCAACTTTAATCGCTTCCAATACATGCGAGCCTTTTTCTGAGCCAGACGTGCATGCACTACCACCACTTGCAGCAATACCTGCAATATCGAGGTTAAACAACGTCATTTCCGCTTTTTCGCTTGGGGGCAGTGAAACGCTCAGCACCTTATAATTACTACCCACTTCGCTTCTGTCTCCATTAAATTCTACACCGGGAATATTAGCCTTTAACTGCGTGGCCATATATGACTTGAGCTCACTCAATAAAGTCCTGTTTTCATCCATTTTATCAATAGCAAGCTCAAGCGCTTTACCGAGGCCTACTATACCAAAAACATTTTCAGTACCGGCGCGCATGTTACGCTCTTGCGAACCACCATCCAACAAGGGCTTTATGGTTGCTTCGCCATTTATATATACAAAGCCCACACCCTTAGGCCCGTGGAATTTATGTGCAGAACCGCTTAAAAAGTGAATCTTTAATTGCTGAACATCTAAAGGATAATAACCGATGGTTTGAACCGTATCTGAATGGAAGTAAGCCCCGTATTGTTTACAAAGGTCTGACACGCGATGCAAATCAAGCAAAGTGCCAATTTCGTTATTGGCATGCATCAGGCTTACTAATGTTTTTGAAGATGAATCTTTCAGCAACTGCTCTAAATGATTATAATCTACATGGCCTTCGCGGTCAAGGTTTACAAAATCAACTTTAACTCCGGCGCGTTCCATAGCCTCAACCGAATGCAGCACACAGTGATGTTCGATAGCTGACGATATAATGCGTTGAACACCTAAATCTCTAACCGCCCCTTTAATAATCATATTGCTGGCCTCGGTACCGCAACCTGTAAAGAAGATTTCGGAGCTTGATGCGTTGAGATATTTAGCTACAACCTTGCGGGCCTTTTCGATGGCAGATTTGGCTTTGCGGCCATAACTGTGTATGGAAGATGGATTGCCGTAAAACTCAGTAAGATAAGGCAGCATTTCTTCAAGCACTTGCGCATCAAGCTGGGTGGTTGCGGCATTGTCAAGGTAAACTTTCATTCAAACAATTTGAGGCAAAGATAATGATTTGGGAAATAACATCTTTCCGCACGGACACACGGAGTTAAGCAGCCCGAAAATGCTCCTATTCAACATAAAACCGAAAAGCCTTGCAGCCATCAAATGGGTTTTTATCTTTACAGTTGTAAATGAGTTTTTAATGAGAAAAACACTCCTCCTTGCCTGCCTGTTTGCGGTAATTATTTATTCGGTGGGCTGCAAAAAATGCTATACCTGCCAAAATAGTTGCGTGCAGTGCCTTTCAACATACCAAGGCCATACTTTTAGCCAGGTGCTTTGCCGCGATAGTTTTGGAACCGATGCCCAATACGAAGCTGCCATAGCAGCAGATACCGGTTTGGGATTTGTGTGCACAGCAACTACATCTACCTACAAATACGATTTTTGCGTTAACAAACCGGGCGAGGCTGATTATACCAGCTATTTCGACCATGGTGGCCGTGCTCCTTGCGTGCCTAATTAACAGCGGGACCCCTTCCGCCACCTAAAGGGGAAACCAAAGCCGGAATACAACCACTACTAAAAATTGCCTATTTTTTTGAGACCATTAACGTGTGTGATACAGCCAAATCTGTTTCAGAATAAGGCTTGTATTTATCTGCCAGTTTAACACGCTTCAAGTCGTTTATTGAGCCGGGACGGTTAATCTCTTCCACAATTTTAAAGCCTGCTTGTTGGTGTAGTCTGCGGAAATCGGCGATGCGGAGGCGGTTTTGGGGCTGAATGGAATTGTCAATCCTGTTCCATTGCACATCAGTAAACTGCAGGAAATTATAGATGGTAATGGATTTATCAAGATGGGCAAAATGGTCGCTCATGTCAATTTGGTGGCTCATTACGCCATTAGGATTAAGCACCCGCTTAAACTCAACTAAAATATCGGCCAATATGCTTTCGGGGATATGCTCAAAGGTGTTGTTGGAATTAATCAAATCCATTTTTGCATCGGGGAAAGGCATTTTGCGGGCATCGCCAACAGTGGTTCTAATGTGCATGGTTTCCAAAATGCTTTCAGGCTCGCTGTTAAGCAAAAGTGCAGCCCGCAAAACTTCAAGCCGCTCCATTTTAATTACGGGCAAATAGGTTTGAAGCTTACCCGAGCCATAATATTCAAGCAATTTGGTAATGGTTTGGTGGATAGCAGTTGTCTGCAATAAACTGCTGATGTCGATGGTGTAAATTTCATCAGCCCCTGCCAAAAACAGGCCTATGGGTACTATGGGGTACCAACCGGTTCCAATTTCGAGCGATATAAAACCTTCGGGTTTGTTGCCGTATTTGGCGTAATATTTTAAGTGGTTGCTACAGTGGGTAAGCTTATCGTCCATTAAGGCATCGGTTAGCAAAACGCCTTTGGTTACGAATTTCTGAAACAGGTAATTAATCCGGTGCTTATACGGCAAAAAAGAAATTGTTTTTTGTATTACGGCCTTGGCTATCCAGATTTTCATTTATCGGTATTACATTAATTGGGGCGCAAAATAAATATTACGAAGTACATTCACGATATATAATTTTTTGGAGTCAACCCCAGTGGATTAAAACAAGGCCCTTAACTCCGCCTTACCGGTATTATAAATCTGGCCCTTTACCCCGCTGCCAAAACCGGTGTAGCGGCCATCGTACGTTAAAGTAAGCTGCAGGTTGGTGATGAGGTTGTGCGATATACCTGCCGACCAAACCAGGTTGCCACCGTTTTCCAAGCCATCTAACATAGCATATTGAAGCTGGTCGTTGGAAAAACCTTTATCATTATAATTAATTGCTGCGTATGAAAAGCTGGCGGTGATGGTGCTTTTCTTTAGTTTATTGTAACGGGCTTCCAATGTAGCCTGGTTTATAAAGGCGGTTTGGTTGCCCACAGTATCGGTGGGATTGATTTTATAGGATATATCATACTTCAAATCCAACCGCATAAAGGATTTAAACTGGTAACTAAAATCAACATTGCCTTCATTGTAACGGAACCGGTAGTTAAGGTCGCTATATAAGTCGGTTGCATCTGATTTTATGCCATTGGTGTAAGTGGTTTGTATGGTAAAGGCCTTTGCTAAAGTCCAGCGCACAATAACATCATTTGATTGTGACACACGGTTATCGAAC
>Ga0206867_1189_pt1 | contig 12035 bp, 3 predicted proteins | sample Alteio_BWOrgCont_37_FD_152905 | JGI IMG/M metagenome (GOLD analysis project Ga0206867, IMG submission 152905) | Enriched cells from forest soil in Barre Woods Harvard Forest LTER site, Petersham, Massachusetts, United States -... | ecosystem: Environmental > Terrestrial > Soil > Temperate forest > O...
GTCAGCCAGGATATTACGGTGCCTGATTTGAGTATCGCGCCACCGGCTACCTTGACCTGCGCGGTGACCAGTATTACAATTACTGCTTCTTCCACTACTACCGGCGTAACTTATAACTGGGGAACGGTGACGACTGCTACTGATGTTGTATCTGCACCGGGGTCATATTCTGTGACGGTGACTGATCCGTCTAATGGGTGCACTGCCTCTGCTTCAACAACGGTCAGCCAGGATATTGCTGTGCCGGATTTGAGTATTGCGCCACCGGCTACTTTGACCTGCGCAGTAACGAGTATTACCATTACTGCTTCTTCCACTACTACCGGGGTAACTTATAATTGGGGGACGGTGACTACGGCTACTAATGTTGTTTCTGCACCGGGGCCATATTCTGTTACTGTTAGTGATCCGTCTAATGGGTGTACGGCTTCTGCCTCCACAACAGTCAGCCAGGATATTACTGTGCCTGATTTGAGTATTGCGCCACCGGCTACTTTAACTTGCGCGGTGACCAGTGTTACTATTACGGCTTCTTCTACCACAACAGGGGTAACTTATAACTGGGGAACGGTGACTACGTCTACTGATGTCGTTTCTGCTCCCGGTGGGTATTCCGTGACGGTGACTGATCCGTCTAATGGTTGTACTGCGTCTGCTTCCACAACAGTCAGCCAGGATATTACGGTGCCGGATTTGAGTATTGCTCCACCGGCTACGCTGACCTGTGCGGTGACAAGTATTACAATCACAGCTTCGTCCACTACAACCGGGGTGACTTATAACTGGGGGACGGTGACTACGGCTACTGATGTTGTATCTGCACCGGGGCCATATTCCGTTACTGTTACTGATCCGTCTAATGGGTGCACTGCTTCTGCTGCTACAACCGTAAGTCAGAATATTAGTGTGCCGGATTTAAGTATTGCACCGCCAGCGACACTGACCTGTGCGGTGACCAGCGTTACCATTACTGCTTCTTCCACCACAATTGGTGTAACATATAACTGGGGAACAGTTACTACGGCTACTTATACTACCTCTACAGCTGGTGGATATTCTGTAACTGTTACTAATCCTGCAAATGGGTGTACGGCTTCGGCTGCTACAACCGTTAATAGTATTTCGGCTCAAACAATTTCAATGAGTCCTGTAAATGTATTGTGCAACGATGGGGATCACGGCGAGATAATTTTGACTGTAACAGGGGGACTTTCGCCATATTCGTTTAGCTGGAGTAACGGGCTGACTGCGCAAAATTTGACCGGTGCAGTAGCCGGAACCTATTCAGTTGCGGTAATTGATCAAAATGCTTGTACCGTTACCGGGTCGGCCACGATTTCGGAACCAAGTGTATTAGTGGCCACCGAAACCAATACGGATGACAGTTGCCACGGAGAAAATGACGGAACTATTTTGACCTCAACTTTGGGAGGCACTCCCCCATACAGTTATTTATGGAGTGATGGTGAAACAGAGCCAAACAGAAGTGCGCTGGGTTCGGGAACTTATAATCTCACGGTAACCGATCATAATTCTTGCTCGACATCAATTAGCGCCACTATAAACGAACCTTCGGCAATTTCTCTTTCCGAAACAAATATTAATATAACTTGTTATGACGGATCTGATGGTTCCATAACTTTAAGCGTTGTTGGTGGAATTCCAGGCTATTCTTATTTGTGGGATGACGGAAACACCAGTACCGGCCGAACAAACCTGGTTGCCGGAAATTATGAAGCTACAGTTACAGATAATCATAATTGCAAGGCAACAATTGATATCATACTTACACAGCCGGCCGCAATTGTTTCGGGTGCAGTTGCTATTGAACCAAGTTGCGCTAACCTTCCGGCCAATGGAAGCATTTCGCTAAATGTGAGTGGCGGTAGTTTGCCATATAATTATCTTTGGTCGAACGGAGCAACTTCAAACTCGCTTGCCGGGCTTTCGCCGGGAAATTATTCTGTTACCGTAAGCGATGTACACAATTGCACAGTTGATACTTCGTTTACTCTTTCGTACCAGTATGTAATCGGTGTTACGGCTACTCCTTCAGTAGAAATTAATATGGGTGAATCTACTACGCTTGGATTTACTGTTACAGGAAACTCGTCATCTTATACTGTAATGTGGAGCCCGTCATATGCCTTATCATGCGTAACCTGTGATAACCCTATTGCATCTCCTGAAGTTACTTCAACCTATCAAATTGAAGTAACAAATTCGGCAGGCTGTGTAGCCGTGGATGTGATTACCGTAACTGTAACGCCGGACTACAACGTATTTGTGCCAAATGCATTTACACCGAATGGCGATGGCAACAACGATTACTTTCAGATATACGGAAATTTTGCGGGTATTGCATTTATGGAAATGCAGGTATTTAACCGGTGGGGTGAAAAGGTGTTCGAAAGCACCGATTATAACTTTAAATGGGACGGAACCTACAAAGGCATTTTACAGGACCCTAACGTTTTTGTATGGGTTTTAAAGCTTACGTTCCTGGATGGCTATTCGGAAAAAATTATGAAGGGATCGGTGACGCTAATCAGATAACCGCGCCTTTATTTCATTCAAATACTTCTGCTTTTCGGGTTCGCGGTTTTTGCGGCAAAAGTTTGTAAAGTAATGATGATGGCTTAAAAAATTTAGCTGTATTTCATCCCATTCGCGCCGGCTGCCGACATTCAAATGAATTTTTACTTCTTCAAACAAACTGTCGCTTATCCTTTCATACTCATCAGTACCCAGGTATTCAAGGTCAGCATCTGAAATGATCCTTTCGAGTTGCGTTTTGGGATGCGGCGGGATTTTAGTGGCCATTATCATGCCGCAAATAATCTCAATTTCCTTATCGCTCAAACCAAAATCGGGCAGAGAGGTTTTGGCTAAATCACACGAAGCTTCCTCGTGCATTTTATAGGTCTTCAAAAAGCCTGAATCGTGATACAGGGCAGCCACTTTAAGCAGAAAAAGGTCATCATCGCTTATCTTTTCATCGGCCGCAATCAGTTCAACCGCCCGCAAAACATCCTTAGTATGGTGAGCCCTGTGATAAAACAAATCCAGGGGCAACTCCCGCTCAAGTTTGCCAATAATAAACTCCTCAATGACTTCGTAGTTCCTCATGCCCCTTTTAATACTCTTCTTTTTTGTAATGCGAAGTATGGTGCTGTTTCAATATTCCACCCGCCGCTTCTTTAATAGTATTGGTAAATACAAATGCTTTTGCATCCACTGTTTCAACAAGGCTTTTAAGTTTCCGTACTTCCAAACGTGTTACAACAGTAAAAACAATGTCGCAATTATGGCTTACCTCGAAACTTTCTTTCATAAACCCGCGCTCGCCCTTATAAATGGTAATGGCTTTGCTCATCTCCATCACCAATTTCTCTTTTATCTCCTCGCTTTTGCCCGAGATAATGGTTACACCGGTATATTCTTCAAACCCTTCAACCACATACGCCATTGTTTTGCTAGCGGTAAAATAGGTTAGCATAGAATAAAGAGCAGTTTCTAAACCCAATTGGAGCGCAGCCACCAAAAAGATAATGACATTCAAAACCAGGATAATTTCGCTCACTGTAAAGCTACTGCGCCTCCATGTATAAATGGCTAATACCTCAATGCCATCAAGCGCACAACCTGCGCGCATTACCAGGCCTATACCCAACCCCATAAAGAATCCGCCGAAAATTGAGATGAGTAGTTTGTCGTTTGTAATTAACGGATAAGGAACAAATGTGAGCACCAGGCCAAGCCCGATAACACAGCAAAGCGTTTTAAAAGCAAACCTTATGCCTATTTGATAGGCCCCCATAATAATGAATGGTATGTTGGCAATTGCAATAATAAACGCAAGGTTAAAATGAGTCAGCTCGTGTGTTAGCAGCGATATGCCGGTAATGCCCCCGTCTAAAAAGTGGTTAGGCACTAAAAAGCTTTTTAAAGCAAAACCGCTGAATGCTATTCCAACAACACAATAAATTATATCCTGTATGGTATGTTTATATGCGTTCATGCGGTTAAAATAGTATTTAGATGTTACTAATAAAATACATTTTCAACTTTTCCGGATTCAGCGCCCAGATACAGGGTGGTTTTCATATTTACTGATTGATAAATTATACCGGCAGTTTTGATTTTAACAAGTTAATCAAAAGGGATTATCCACATCTTAATTACTATTGTTTGGCCTAAAGTAATTTTTACTTGTAAAATACAAATAGTGACACAATAATACCACAAGCACGTTGTAAGCACGGCAAATGGGTATCTGCCTTAGACTTAAGACACAACGTATATTTTAATAGTAGCGCACGACAAATAACCTTTGTGAAATTACTTCGTTACAGAATGCAGAATACTGCCTTATGTATAACCCGTGGAAGTATACCAGAATAACGTTAAGAATTACAGCCATTGTATGTATATCGCTGTTATTATACCGGCCCTCAATAGCCCAGTGTAGTATAAATACCGGCGATGGAGCCTCATTATGCAGTACAGGGCAAAGTGTAACACTAACCGCCACAACAACCAGCGGCAATCCAACTTCTTTTACCTGGACATCGAGCCCACAAAACAGCCTTAGTGCAACGCGCACAATTACAGTATCGCCAACAGTTACCACAACCTATTATGTATATGCCAGTGGCAATGGATGCGATGCTTATGATACGGTTACTGTAATGGTGGGGACAGCGCCGCCAGCGCCGTCAATTTCGTATACTCAAAATAATATCTGTACAAGTGTACCCATCAATTTCAACACTAACGCTCAAACGGGTTATACTTATGGTTGGAATTATGGCGATGGCACAACAGGCACAGGGACCAGCACATGGCATGCCTATAAATCTTACGGAACAGGTACCGGAATTTTTATAGTTACATTGACTAACACTAACCCTGCCGGCTGCACTAACAGTTCAACACAGGTTGTAAGTGTAAAACAAGGACCGGCCCCGGTGCTTAGGGCAGGCTCAGGATTAGATACTATGACCTTTAATGGAAACCTAACTTTTTATAAATGTGCAGCCGCTGCGCAGCAAAATGAAGTATTTACATTTTTGAATGCGGCTACACCTACCTCAGGTTTAACTTATACCATTTTATGGGGTGATACAGGGGCAGCATATAACAGCGATACGTTGTGGGCCAGTATTAGCCATATTTACAATCGTGGTATTTATGACCTTACCTACATTGTGCGAAACACAGCCACCGGTTGTATAGATACCACAGTGTATAAGGTATTTTACGGCAGCAACCCCTCTGGTGGCATTGCTTCGCCGGGAAATACGGATATATGCGGCCCCGGCTCGTTGACCTTTGTAATCAGCAATTATCAAAACAATACGCCCGGCACTATTTACACTATTTCGTTTAACGATAGCACACCATCCATAGTTTTTAATCACCCTCCACCTGACACTATTACACACTTGTTTCAAAAATCGTCGTGTGGGGTAAGCAGCTCAAACGGAGTTACCGTTTTTAATAACTCGTTTGCGGCATCGTTAACAGTGCAAAATCCCTGCGGATTAACTGCCGGGGCGGTGCTGCCTATTTATGTTTCTTTACCACCCATTGCAAATTATACCCCGCCACAAAAGGTTTGTACCGGAACCAACCAGTTATATATTAATACAACGATTGGGGGAATGGCAGCCAGTTCATCGGGCTGTAACAATACTACACCTATACTGTGGAACCTGACGCCTGCGACTGGCTGGACTGTAACAACAGGCAATTTTGGAAGCGATAACGGATTTACCGGTAATAACTTTAACCCTTCAAACTGGACCACAGGTTCGAATACGCTCGGCATCACATTTACAACACCAGGTACTTATCAAATGCGTTTAGTTGCAGCAAACAGTTGTGGACCTGACACTATTATAAAAACATTTTGCGCGGCAGCTCCTCCCTCTCCTGCCATGAGTGTTTCGGGCCTAACAGGTTCAAGCGGTTGTGCGCCCGCAACTGTTACACTAACAAACACCACTTTCGATACCAGCACCTGCAGCGCACCATCGTACTCCTGGCAGGTAACTAAAGTATCGGCCATTTGCACACCCGATTTGGCCAACGATTACAGTTATACCAATAGCACCGACAGCGCCTCAAAAACGGCACATATCGTTTTTAATAACCAAGGCGCTTATATAGTAGCGTTAAATGCTTCGAATGTATGCGGAACGTACGCTGATACACAAATGGTTAACGTTCTAAACCCACCGCAGGTAAGTATCAGCGTTCCGTCGGCAGTTTGCCTGGGGCAATCTATTACACCAACTTCTTCATCGCTGGCTTGCGGGGCAGTTATTACGGGTTATTCGTGGAGTTTTGGTGGCGGAACACCGTCTACATCAACCAATCAAAACCCGGGCAGTGTTTCGTTAGGGGGTATTGGCACTTATGCTATTTCACTTGCCGCCACTAACGAATGCGGCAGTGCCAGCACCACAAAAAATATAGCAGTAAGTGGTATACCGGTTGCCAATGCAGGAATTGCCAAGCAGTTCTGTTCGGGGGGCAGTGTTCAAATAGGGAGCGCGGCGGTTGGGGGTGTTTTTTACTCGTGGACACCGGTTAGTGGTTTGAGCTCGGCAAGTGTATCAAATCCCACATTAACATTAACAAATAATGGTTCAGTGCCAGTAGCTTATACATATTATGTGACTGCATCGAACGCAACGGGTTGCTCAACTACTGATAGTGTGACTATAACCGTTTATCCGACTGCATGGGTTAATGCCGGACCGGCAATAAATGTTTGCTCAGGACACACAGTAACTTTGGCCGGCACTTTTGGAGGTGCGGCTACTTCGGTTACCTGGACAACTTCCAATGGTGGAACATTCAGCAATGCAACTTCGGCCACTTCTACTTATACTCCCCCGATAACGGCGGGTACATATACGCTCACTTTAACTACTAATACTCCTACCGGCCTTTGCCCTGTAGGAGTTAGCGCAACAACCGTTACAGTGTTGACAGCGCCGATAGCGAAAGCAGGTAGCGATACCGCTATATGCAGCGGAACATCCATACACATTGGAGGTGCCAGCCAGACTGGTTATACTTATGTGTGGTCGCCATCGACGGGGCTTAATAATGTCAATAGCTCAAAACCATTGGTTACGCTTGTCAATAACGGCACCACCGTTCTTAATCAAACATACCAGTTAATAGTAAGTGCCACGGGTTGTGCCGATACTGCACATGCAACGGTTTCGGTTTATCCTCAACCCGGCGCAAATGCCGGGCCTAATGTGAGCGCGTGTGCAGGTGGTTCGGTTAATTTAAGTGGCAGCATTTCGGGTAGCGCTACTTCGGCTACATGGAGTTCTACCTCGGGAAGCTTCAGCCAGATAGGTTCTTTAAATACCGTTTTCACGCCAACTATTTCGTCGGGTATTGCGGTAGCTACACTTACTACCACCCAGGCCCAAGGCGGATGCGCCAGTGCAATTGCGAATGTGAGTATTACAGTTCATCAGCTTCCATCGGTGACCAACACGCCGCTTGAGCAGAGCATATGCAGCGGAACAGCAACCCAGGCATTAAACCTTACCGCCAATGTTGCAGGAACCGCTTTTAGTTGGACCGGAAACAGCAGCAACGGTGCCAGCGGATTTATTGCAAGCGGAACCTCATCTACAATTCCGGCTCAGGCTTTAGTTAATACTTCAACAGCAAGCGAAAATGTAAATTACATCATCACCCCTACTGCCAATGGATGTACCGGGGCAACTGCGAATTATACTATAACCATAAACCCTCAACCCAAAATTGCGGCTATCAGCCCGCAAACAATTTGTAGCGGGGTAGCCACTGCTGCGGTAAATCCTAATTCAAATGTAACGGGAAGCAGTTTTGCATGGACAGCATCTGCCGGTTCAAATCTATCAGGTTATTACCCGACAGGAACGGGAAACATTCCTTCGCAAACAATACTCAATTCAGGAAACAATGTTGACTCAGTGGTGTATACTATTACCGCAACTGCTAATGGTTGTAGCGGGCCATCAGCCAGATTTGTAGTTATTGTTAATCCATTACCACAGGTAATCCTTCCTGCCGCTCAAAACGTTTGCAGCGGGGCAGCTTCAACGACAGTTAATCTCGCTAGTAATATAACTGGTGCAAGTTACAGTTGGACGGCAACAGCGTCAACAGGAATAACCGGTTTTACTACCAATGGAACGGGAAATATTGCAGGAGAGATTTTAAAAACCACAAGCACTACGGCGGGAACAATAACATACAACATTAGAGCGTCTGGCATGGGTTGTACAGGTTCATCGCAAAATTATGTGGTAACGGTTAACCCCATCCCGGTGATCAGTGCTGCACCTGCTGCGGCTACAGTTTGCAGCGGTACGCAGATTAATATTGGCATATCATCTGATGTAAGTGGAGCGAGTTTTACCTGGGCAGTTCAAGCCGGAAGCGGGGTTACGGGAGCGGGCAATGGAAGCGGTAATTCAATTCAACAAATGCTTTCCAACTCAAGCCAGACGGTACAAACAGTTAGTTATTTTATAACGGTCAGTGCTAACGCGTGCCCCGGACCGGTGGATACAGAAGTAGTTACTGTTTATCCCAACGTTACTGTGCAGTTTTCAACCGGTGCGCAAACTATTTGTTCAGGAATAACAACACAGGCGGTAATTATCAGCAGTTCAACCCCGGGTGTATCGTTTACATGGGTTGGGCAGGCTAATAACATTAATGGAGTTGCATTATCGGGTACTGACACAATACCTGCACAGGTTTTGATAAATAGTACTGACAATGCGTTAACGGCAGATTACACTGTAACAGCAAATTATGCCGGTTGTGTGGGCGAAACGAGTACCTATCAAATTACTGTAATTCCAGAGCCGCAAGTTACTCTCCCGGCTCCTCAAATTATCTGTTCGGGTACTGCTACTGCCGCTATAGCCCTTACCTCGGGCATTCCGGGGGCGACTTTTAGCTGGAATGCTTCATCAAACACCGGGGTAACAGGATATATTGCTACCGGTACTGGTTCGAACATACCATCGCAGATACTTACTGACACATCTACGAGCCAGGGCTCGGTTACTTACACCATTGTACCATATTTGCAGGGATGCGCAGGGCTACCGGCTAATTATACAATAACGATAAACTCGGGATTAGTTATCAATCCGGTAACTCCGCAAGGCATTTGCAGTGGCTCTTCAAGTGCAGTAGTGTCGCCAATATCCAATATCCAGGACGCAGTGTTTAGCTGGACGGCTTCAGCAGGCCCGTATATTTCAGGCTTTACTTCGCAAGGCTCAGGTAGTATTCCGGCACAAACAATCAGCAATTCCGGTAGCTCAATTGATTCCATTGTTTACACCATCAGCGCTAATGCATCAGGCTGTACAGGAAACTCAATTCATTATGTTTTGACTGTAAACCCTGTTCCGCAGGTAACTATACCGGTCAATCAATCAATTTGCAGTGGTAGCCAGGCCAATGCAGTTAATTTAGGCTCAAACGTTGTTGGTGCCAGCTATAGTTGGACGGCCTCGGCACCTCAGTATATAACAGGGTATCTTGCATCGGGTTCGGGCAACATCCCTTCGCAAATTATTTATAATACAGGGTTTGAGGATGACAGCGTTGTGTATAGCATTACGCCTGTTACTAATGGTTGCGTGGGTATTACAAAATACTATTCAATTTTAGTTCATCCATCGGCAAATGTAAATATCAATGCTCAGGCCAATTCAATTTGCTCGGGTATGCAGGCCAATATTTACCTGTCGTCAAATTTTGCAGGGACAGGTTTTAACTGGACAGTGAATGACCCGGCTAATATAACCGGCGCCATAGGGGGAAGCGGAACGCTAATCAGCCAAACGATAACCAATACCGGTATTGCCCCCGAAACCGTTATGTATATCATTACTTCTTATGGAGCGGAATGCGCCGGACAGCCGGATACATTCAACTTAACGGTTAACCCGGGTATTAACATTCAATTTTCGGCAGCACCACAAAATATATGCTCGGGTCAAAGTACAGAAGCAGTTATTTTGAGTAGCTCGCAAAACAACGTTGCTTTTTCGTGGTATTCGCAGGCAAATGGCATTACCGGGGCAGACGGTTCGGGTAATAATATCATACCGGCTCAAACCCTTTCCAATAATAGCTGGCAAATTGATTCAGTAAAATATATCATCAGTGCAATATCGGGTGCTTGCCCTTCGCAAATGGCCACATATTACGTTGCCGTTAATCCACAACCACAATTGACATTACCCGCACCGCAGGTTATTTGTACAGGTGCATCCACTTCAGCGGTCAACCTTTCATCGGGCATACCGGGTACCACTTATGCATGGACAGGTGTATCGAATGATAGTGTTACCGGATATATCGCTTCGGGTAGCGGGTCAACTATTCCGGCGCAAACGCTTAATAACAATTCTTCGTCTCAGGGATTGGTTACATATTCCATCGTAGCATCAGACAATGGTTGTACCGGTGCACCGGTTAACTATACAGTAACTGTAAATTCGGGAGTTGTTATTGCGCCGATTGCGCCCCAAACTATTTGCAGTGGCGCAAAGAGCGCAGAAATAAGCCCAACAACCAATGTTTCGAACACTGCTTTTAACTGGACGGCTTCAGGTGGCCCTTATCTTACGGGTTATATCACTCAAGGCACCGGCAATATTCCTATCCAGATTATTACCAACACCGGTAATAGCTTTGACTCGGTAGTTTATACTATTAGTGCAGCCGGTTCAGGCTGTTCGGGCAATCCGGTAAATGTTGTTTTAAGTGTTGCACCTGTGCCAACGGCGCTGATGCCTCAGAGCCAGGCTATGTGCAGCGGTGGGGAAAGTACACCGGTTGACTTTACAGCAAATATAGATGGCAATATTTTTAATTGGTTTGCCACTGCCTCCTCAAATTTGAGCGGTTACGCCACTTCGGGTACGGGTAATATTCCCGCCCAGACGATTGTAAATGCGGGCTTAACAGAGGATAGTGTGGTATACACTGTTACAGCAAGCACGCAAGCCTGTTCAGGTAACGAACAATCGTATAAGATATCAGTGCGCCCCAATTCGAGGATTAGCGTAACTCCTGCGTCGACTTCCATTTGCTCAGGTATGCAAACCAACATAAGCCTTTCAAGTAACAATCCCTCTACAACTTTTAACTGGATTGCGAATGCCCCAACGGGTATTAGCGGTGCTGTAAACGGAAACGGAAATACTATTAATCAGACTTTAATCAGTTCGGGTTCAAATCCTGAAACTGTTATCTATACCATAATTCCCGGAGGCACTTCATGCCCCGACAAACCGGATTCTATTTACATGGTTGTTAACCCGGGTATTAACGTGCAATTTTCAACCGGGCCGCAAAATTTATGCTCGGGCCAAAGCACGCAGGCTGTTACGCTTAACAGCACAGTAGCCGGAGTGTCATTCTCATGGGTTGCGCAATCGAATGGTGTAACCGGTGTTACTGCTTACGGTAATAATATAATACCTGCCCAAACACTTGTCAATAGCAATACGCAAATAGATTCAGTTAATTATTTTGTTACCGCTACGTCTACTACCTGCCCTTCGCAAACAGCTAATTATGTCATTGCTGTTAACCCAAATCCATCCATAACTCTTCCGGCTTCCCAGAATATCTGTTCTGGTTCTGCTACGAATGCCGTTCGATTCAATTCTACTTTGACAGGTACCAGCTACACATGGACTAGTACTTCTTCGAATGGATTGGCCGGCTTTATTGCTAACGGAAACTCTGATTCAATTCCCTCTTTTACAGTTATCAATACGGGCCTTGATACCGGAGACATCATATATACAATTGCGGCTTCAACAAATGACTGTAATGCTCCCACAGCAAGTTACAGGATAACGGTATATCCAACGCCAGAGGTGAACTTACCGAGGGGGCAAACAATTTGCAATGGCACTTCAACCAACCCGGTTGTCTTATCATCAAATGTCGCAGGCACTACTTTTGGTTGGGCT
>Ga0206867_1166_pt2 | contig 11968 bp, 12 predicted proteins | sample Alteio_BWOrgCont_37_FD_152905 | JGI IMG/M metagenome (GOLD analysis project Ga0206867, IMG submission 152905) | Enriched cells from forest soil in Barre Woods Harvard Forest LTER site, Petersham, Massachusetts, United States -... | ecosystem: Environmental > Terrestrial > Soil > Temperate forest >...
TCACCCAAGGCGCGTCCTCGTTTCTCACCTAATCATGAATATTCTGATGATCGATGTTGGCGGCACCAACGTTAAGCTCATGGCTAGCGGTCACGAAGGCCGTCGAAAGGTTCCCTCGGGCTCGAAACTCACCGCGGCTCAAATGGCGAAAGAGGTGCTCAAGGCCACCGAGGATTGGGATTACGAGGCGATATCCATGGGATATCCCAGCCTAGTTAGTGAGGGCCGTCCCGTGCGGGAACCTCTGAATCTCGGCGGGGGCTGGTTGAACTTCGACTACGAAAAGGCGTTTGGAAAACCCGTGCGCTTCATTAATGACGCCGCCATGCAGGCGCTGGCAAGTTACTCCACAGGTCGAATGCTATTTCTGGGATTTGGCACTAGCATCGGCGCCACGGTGATCGTCGATGATGTCATTCTTCCATTTGAAATTGGAATACTTCGGCTGACGCGCCGAGCTCGCTTCATGGATCGGCTGAGCAAGGAAGCCTATAAACGGGATGGCCGCAAGCTGTGGCTTCGTTCCGCCTATAAGGCTATCGAAATCATGCGCGATGTCTTCAAGCCGGACGATATCGTGATTGGCGGCGGCAATGCTCCGCAGATCGATCCCCTTCCAAAAGGATGCCGCTTTCGCGATAACCAAGCCGCCTTCGCGGGCGCCACGCGGCTCTGGCCCGGCGCCGACATGATTGCGGAGCCGCACGGCACGTCCTGGAGGATTCACCGAAATCATGCCGGCGAATCCGCCAATTTGAAATAGATTCTACGGTTTGACGTAATTTCCACACACGCGCCACAGGATGGAGGCGCGAAACAGAGGCATATGAAAAAGACCTTGCTTTGCCTAGTCATTGCGGCGCTGGGCTCTCTCTCCGCCTGTAAAACGGTCGTGAGGAATGAGACGCCTGCAACCACCTCTACTACCACCACCGAAACGACGGTTCATCGTCCCGCAAGCACGACGGAGTCGGAAACTGTCCGCACTTATTAGTCGCCTCATCCTCTTCGAGGTTACCTACCGCACGGAACCTCAGAGGAAGCAATATGCTAAACGACCGGTGAACCTTGCTCATCCGATACCTGGCGAATCACTGAAGAAATTTCCAAACCATAAAACACTATGAAAACAATAACATCCTGCGCCGCCGCAGTTGCCTTCGCCGCTGTTCTGGCCATGACGGACTTCGCGTCCGCTCAAACAACCGTGGTTCGAACCACTGATACCACTTCGGCTGGAACCATCACGGAATTCAGCCCGGGCACTATCGTCATTCGGTCTGAAACTTCTCCCGAGCCGATCCATTACGTTTACCGGAAAACAACCACCTACGTCGACGAAGCCGGCAACCCGGTTTCCATGGAGGTAGTAAAATCCGGGCTCCCTGTCACAGTGCAGTACGTCAGGGAAGGTGATCAACTGGTGGCCTCGAAAGTAATCGTGCGCCGGTCCGTGACTCGCGTGGTTCCCACCGCGCCTGTCATCGAGGAAAAGACGACGACGACGACAACTACCACCACAAAGTAGTTCCCCAGTTTTAGCGCCCCAACGGCTGGTCTTTAGAGAATCCCCGGCTTAAAAAAGCCGGGGTTTTTCTTGTAGCCGTTTCCGCTTCTTAACGTGTCGGCGAATAATCGGTCGCTTTTAGAAACACGGATTTTACGCCGTCGGGGATAGTGAGTGAGCCGCCGCCTTTGTCTTCGGAAGCTTTTCTAGCGGCTATCCAGTCCGGATCGGCGCGGAACGCGGCAAAGGAAGCTTTGGCGGCATCTTCGCTGGCGTGAGCAAGCATATAGACCAGCGTAATGTCGGCCGCCGGTTGATCCGGCAGGAGTTGCCAGTAGAAGAGATTAGTCATCCCGTGTCTGGTAAACAGCGTCATCGTATGATCGCGGAAACGCTCGTGGAGGATGGGCAGATTTCCGGGTGTGGTGGTATAGGTGCGCAACTCGAACACGCGTTCGTCGGAACCGGTGGAAGGCTGGACGGCGGGAGAGAAGTCCGTGGCGGAAAGGAAAAGCTGCTCTACTTTCGCCACCAGCTTGCCGTCCACCTCGGAAGCGGCCCGCGCCTGGACCCATTCCGGATCGGCGGAGAATTCCTTCCACGAAACTTCTCGCGCCTCGCGGCTCGGGTAGGCGAGGACATAGATGAGCTTGCCGTCCGGATTCTCAATGGGCGTCCAGTATCCGATGTTCGTGATGCCGTGTTTATCAAAAAGGGCTTTCGTGTGATCCCGGAAGCGCGCATGCAGCGCGTCGAGTTTGCCGGGACTACTGTAGTAGGTGCGCATCTCGAAAACGCGGGTGTCCTTTTCGGCGGACCTGGCGGTGAGCGTGGCTGCGGTGATCATGAGGAATGCGAGGAGGGAGATGGATTTCATCCTGGGGAGGATTGCGCAGGGAATCGATTCTGGAAAGCTTCTCCGTCCGCGGATCCATTCACGAGGGACTCCCGCCGCTGATCGGGCGCCCTCTTTTCCGCGCGCAATTGTCCGCAACCGGCGGCGACATCAATTCCGCGGCGCTGCCGGATAGTGCTGGGGATGGCGGCGCCCCGGAGCACGCGTTGAAACGTGGTCGCGGAGGCGAGATCGGCAGCCTGGCCTGCGAAGCCCTGTGTGGGGTTCAGCGGGATGAGATTGACGTGGGCATCGATGCCGGAAAGGGCCGCGGCGAGTTCCCGGGCCTTGGCCGGAGAATCGTTGCGATCGGTGATCAGAGTCCACTCGAAGAAAATGCGGCGCCCCGTCTGCCGGCCGTACGTCCGGCAGGCATCGAGAAGCTCGATAAGCGGCCATCGCCGGCTGGCCGGCACCAGTGCGGACCGCCCGGTTTCCGTCGCATCGTGCAAACTCACGGCGAGGCCATAGGGACGCCGTTCCGCGGCCAGCCGCAGGATCGCTGGCGCCACCCCCACGGTGCTGATCGTGACGCGGCTCGGGGCCAAACCGAGGCCGCGGGGATCGGTGATGATCTCCAGCGCAGTCATCACCGTATCGTAATTGTGAAGCGGTTCTCCCATGCCCATGAGGACAAGATTGCGCAACCCGGTCTCGCCGCGCGCCCGCAACGCGCGCTGCACGTGCAGCACCTGCGCCACGATTTCGCCCGGCCGCAAATGCCGCACAAACCCCATCTGGCCGGTTGCGCAGAAAACGCACCCCATCGCGCAACCCGCTTGCGTGCTTACGCAAGCGGTAAAGCGGCCAGGATAACCCATGAGCACCGTTTCGATAGTCTGGCCATCCGCGAGGCGAAGCAGGAACTTTCGCGTCAAGCCATCGGAACTCGCGATTTCCGCCGCCACGCTGGGAGCGTCCGCGAAGAGTCGCCCGTTTTCACCCAGGGCCTTCTCCACCCAGCGGCGCAGCGGCGGAGAAAAATCGGGCCGCTCCGCAAACTCGTGCGCCAGCTCCCGATAAAGCGCCCGCCAAAGGCCTCGGGTATGCGCCGCACGATTCCCCGCCGCGACGATCTTCTCCTCCAACGCTGTGTACGTTAGATCATGGAGAGAACATCGCCCGATGGCGGTGGCGTCAAGTGGCATCGGGATGCTTTGCGCGGGAGAATGACGAAACCCGAATGACGAATGACGATTCGGCGTCATCCTCGTCATTCGTCATTCGGGTTTCGTCATTTCCCTCACCCTTCGATCGTATTGATTTCCACGGGCTCAACTTTGACGCCGAGCTTTTCGAGCCACGAAATCGCGTTCTTGATCTCTTCCCGCTCGCCTTCCAGAGAAAGGGAGACAAGGCCGATTTCGTCTGTGACGCTGCACTGGCGCACATTGGTGACGACTTCAAATTTTTTCCCCAGTTCCCACAGGAGGGGTCGCGTGATGAGCTTCGCGGGGAACATGAGCCAAAGGCGTTGGGTTTCTTTCATGGAGAAGAAAGGCTTGCTGCGCTCGACTTGTCTAGCCGCCGGCGATGGCGGGCACGATGCTTATTTCATCGGTTTCCTTCACCAGAGTGGATTTGTCATCCAGGAAGCGGATGTCTTCGTCGTTGACGAAGATATTGACGAATCGGCGCACATTGCCGGCGTCGTCGCAGATGCGCTCTTTCAAGCCGGGAAAGGCCTTGTCGAGATGCTCGAGGACTTCACCGATGTTCGAACCGGCGGTTTGCACCACTTCGATTTCGTTGGTCAGTTTGCGGAGAGGGGTCGGGATGCGGACGGCAGGCATTAGGATAGGATAGGGGATGGGCGAAGGGGACTCGCGTTTCTGTGTTTTCTATTTCTGGTTTCAGGCCGCGATCATTTGGCGAGGGCGGCGTCCTTATTGTAAATCTGCTCCTCGAAGTCGCGGAGGCTCGGTTTGATGAGGCGCAGTTCGCCGCACTTGCCCGCCAATGCTTCCTGGGTTTTGAGTCCGTGGCCGGTGATGCAGAGGACCACTTCTTCATTCCGGGGGATTTTTCCCGACTCAATGAGCTTCTTGGCGCACGCCACGGTCACTCCGCCGGCGGTCTCAGCGAAGATGCCTTCGTATTCCGCGAGAAGGCGGATTCCTTCGATGATTTCTTCATCCGTGCAATCCTCGGCGCTGCCGCCGCTTTCCTTCATGACGTGGATGGCGTAGTAGCCGTCCGCGGGCGTGCCGATGGCGAGCGATTTGGCGATGGTGTCGGGTTTCGGCACCGGTTTCACGATATCCGTCCCGCGCTTCATCGCGTGGGAGATGGGCGCGCAGCCCGTGGCTTGAGCGCCATGGATGGAGAACGGCGTGGCGTCCACCAGCCCGACCGTGATGAATTCGTTGTAGGCCTTGTGGATCTTCGTGAGCAGGGAGCCGCTGGCCATTGGCGCCACGGTGTGCCGCGGGATGCGCCAATCGAGCTGATCGCAGATCTCAAATCCCATCGTCTTCGAACCTTCGGCGTAATAGGGCCGCAGGTTCACGTTCACGAAGCCCCACCCGTATTTTCCGGCGATTTCCGAGCAGAGCCGGTTCACTTGGTCGTAGGCGCCGTGGATGCCGATGACGTTCGTGCCGTAAACCAGGGAGCCGAGCACTTTGCCCTGCTCCAGGTCCGCGGGAATGAGCACATAGCTCTTCATCCCGGCGCTGGCCGCATTGGCGGCCACGGAGTTGGCCAGATTGCCAGTGGATGCGCATGCCACCGTCTGAAAACCGAGTTCCTTGGCCCGGTTTAGCGCCACGGAAACCACGCGATCCTTAAAGGAAAGGGTGGGGTAGTTAACCGTGTCGTTTTTGATGTAAAGCGAACGCACGCCGAGCTTTGCCGCGAGGCGTCCCGCCTTGACCAGGGGCGTGAATCCGACCTGCGTGCCGATAGTGGGCTCGCCGTCGATGGGCAAGAGTTCGCGGTACCGCCACATCCGGCGCCGTCGCGCGCGAAGGATATCCCGGCTGATCGCGGCCTTGATCGCATCGTAGTCGTAGGCGGCTTCGAGCGGTCCGAAGTCGAAATCGCAAACGTGGATGGCCTGTTTCGGATAAAGACGGCCGCACTCGCGGCATTTAAGACTGGTGAAGTAAGGCGATGGTTTGTCCATAAGCTGCTCACTCCCACCAAGGATCATATTGCGATGAGGCGAAGACCCCTGTGGATACGCGGAGTCTCTTCTCATCTTTTCCTTCCGCGCTCACCGGCTTTCGCCGACGCACGCTTCAGGCTGGATTTGGCACCTGGTCCTTGCGAAGAGTCTTTCGACTGCCTCTCAAGCGGTTGCCGTGACTTCATAGGGCCAGTCCCTCAGTCACTCTTGATGAAAGTGATCGCTAGGCTAGGAGGCATTTTGCGGTGTGTCAACCCAAAATTTCGCATCGCATCCATTATTCCGGCGAACGGCAATCCGGTCGCCCCGAAAGCTGCTTGTGAAATTTTTCACAATTAACGCTTGCCGCTGTGGAAGCCCTGAAACTAACCTCCGCTTCCATAAACCGCTCGCCTTTTTTCGCCATGGTCTTCACCATCCCATCGAACGAATCACCGGCCTGCCATTGGCGACGCCCTTCGGGGCGTGAGGACGCGGTTCCGCTCCGCATGCTGTAGCCTGCATTCGACATGGATTTTATTTCTTCCATCCCTTGGGAATTGATCGCCTGGTCTCTTGGGAAAACCATTTTCCTGATCTTCATCGTCGTTCTGCCGATGGTCAGCTACACGGTTTATGCCGAGCGCCGGGTTAGCGCCCTGATTCAGGATCGCGTCGGTCCCAACCGCACTGGCATGCCAATTACGCTGCTCGGCGCAAAAAAGGATTGGCAGCCCTTTTCTCTCGGCGGCCTTGGCCAGCCCATCGCGGACGCCGTGAAATTCCTCCTGAAGGAGGATTTCGTTCCCGGGCACGTCAATACGATCTATTTTTGGATGGCCCCGTGCTTGGCGATGATGCCCGCGCTCATCACCCTGGCGGCGATTCCTTTCGGCAGCGAGCTGGCCGGAGATAAGATGGTGGTGGCCAACATCAATGTCGGGCTGCTTTTCATGTTCGCGATTTCCAGCATCGGCGTCTTCGGAATCGTGCTGGCCGGGTGGTCTTCGAACTCCAAATACCCCTTTCTCGGAAGCATTCGCAGCACCTCGCAGATGATCAGCTACGAGCTTTCCATGGGCCTCAGCGCTGTGCCCATCCTGCTCATCTGCGGCTCGACGAGCCTCGGCCACATCATCGATTACCAAGGCGATCATGGCTGGCTGCTCGTGCCCTTCATGAAAGAGGGTCTGCCCGGCGTGCGAGAGATCCTGCTCTGGATTCCGGTCCTCATCGCCTTCATCACCTTCAGCATCTCGATGTTTGCCGAGACGAACCGCCTCCCTTTCGATCTTCCAGAATCCGAGCAGGAGCTGGTGGCCGGTTATCACACCGAGTATTCCTCGATGAAATTCGCGCTCTTTTTCCTCGGCGAATACACTGCGATGATCGCCGGTTCGGCCTTGGTGGTCGTGCTATTCCTCGGCGGCTGGCATTTTCCGGGCCTTCCGGATGGCGCGGGAAACGGCGGGTTGCCATTTCTCCACATCGTTCCCGCATGGATCTGGGGCGTCGCCGATATCCTCGTGTTTTTTGGCAAGGTCGCGTTGCTGCTCTTTATCTTTATCTGGGTGCGCTGGACCCTTCCGCGGTTTCGCTACGATCAACTGATGAAGCTCGGCTGGCTCTACCTCTTTGAAATTGCGCTCGTGAATATTTTCCTCACGGCGGGCATCCTCGCCTTTACGAAATAAGGAGTCTCTTGTCCGCCCGGAAAACTCACTCACCGAGAAACAGCTCCCACTAAAATGGCTTACGTCGTCCCACGTCCCAATCTGACCTGGAAGGAGAAGATTTACCTTCCCTCGATCGTCGCCGGTCTCTTCATCACCATCAAGCACCTCCGGCGGATGCTCTCGGGACAGACCAAAGTGGTCATGCAGTATCCCGAAGAGAAGTGGGACTCGCACATGCCGGATCATTATCGCGGGGCGCCGACCCTCGTGAAGGACGATCACGGTCGCGAGCGTTGCGTGGCCTGCCAGCTTTGCGAGTTCATCTGCCCGCCCCGCGCCATTACGATCACCCCCGAGGAGATTCCCGCCGAATCGAAATTCGCCAAGGTCGAGAAGCGTCCGAAGGAATTCGAGATCGACATGATTCGCTGCATCTATTGCGGTCTCTGCGAAGAGGTGTGCCCGGAGCAGGCGATTTTCCTCCGCAAGGATTACGCGATCACCGGGACGACCCGCGCCGAGATGAAGCACGACAAGGCCAAGCTCTATGAATTGGGCGGCGTCATGGATGGCCTGGTCAATAAATGGAATCCGAAGAAATGAGGCTTCGCCAATCTCGGACTGCCAATCGCATCCGGTTCGCCGGCGGACCGAACGTCATGGGCTCCGAGTCCTGGCGAGCGATCCGCAATCCACCATTCGACAAGCTCACGGCACTCCGCAATCGCTGATGTCCCCCATCTTATTTTACTTCTTCGCCGCACTGACGCTGCTCTTCGGGATAGCGGTCATTGCGAATCGCAACCCGGTAGCCAGCGCGCTCAGCCTCGTGGTGTGCTTCATGGGACTCGCGGCGCTTTTTGTGGGGCTCGACGCCTACTTCATCGCCGTCATTCAGGTGCTGGTCTATGCCGGCGCCGTCATGGTGCTGTTTCTCTTCATCATCATGCTGCTCGATCTGAAGGCTGAGGAACGGCGGAAGATCAATCTGGTCGCCTACGCCGGCGGCGGCATCGTCACCGTGGGATTTGTCCTCGAACTCTGGTTCGTGCTGCAGAAGTTCGACCTCGGAAAAACGGCATTCCCCGCGCTCGCGGAAAAGAACGTCGATGACGTCCGCAACGTGGGCAACGCTCTTTTTCTGACGCACAATCTCCCTTTCCAGGTCATCGGCGTGCTCATCCTCGTGGCCACCGTCGGCGTCGTCGTTCTCTCCAAACGGGAGTCGAAATAAATGCTTTCGATCCGCCTGAAATTCATCGCGCAAGAGCGAACGTCGTGCAAGGGAGCCTCTCTATCCGTTCGCAGCACTTTGTCGTCGTTGCGCCAAGGAAATAGCGCAAAGCTTTCAGTCCGCTCTTCTCTTTCCGGTTTCCGGTCTCCGGTCTCCGCTTTCCCATGAGTCTGACTCTCAATCACTATCTCTTCGTCAGCGGACTGCTCTTCGCCATCGGTTTCGCGGGCGTCATCCTGCGGCGGAATATCATCATCATCTTCATGTCCCTGGAGCTGATGCTGAATGCCGCCAATCTCTCCCTGGTCGCCTTTTCGCGTTTCAATCTGACCGCCGACGGTCTTCCAAACTACAACGCGCAGATCCTCGTCTTCTTCATCATTACGGTGGCGGCCGCGGAAGTCGCCGTCGGCCTTGCGATCATCGTCGCTCTGTTTCGCGCGCGGCAGACCATTCACGTGGAGGACATTAGTTCTCTCAAATTCTAGCCGTAGCAGCCGTATTTTTTGGCCCTGATGAATACCCAAGACAACTTTCCCTGGTTCATCCTCATCGCTCCCCTAGTGAGCGCGGTGTTGATCCAGCTCTTCACGCGAAAGCATCCCTCCCTGAGTGCGATGCTTTCCGTGACGAGCGTTTGCTTCACGTTCGTCGCCGCTATCTTCGTGTTCATCGGCCCTGATGCCACGCGGCCCAACGAGATTCCGTGGCTCGATTTCGGCCCTGCGTTTCGTGTGCCGATCGGTCTCACGGTCGATCACTTGAGCAAGGTGATGCTGGTCATCGTCACCGGCGTGGGTTCTCTGGTGCATATCTATTCCCTGGTTTACATGGATGGGGATGAAAGCGAGGGGCGCTACTTTGGGAATTTGTCGCTCTTCATGTTCTCGATGCTCGGCATCGTCCTCGCGAACAATTTCGCGATGATGTTCATCTTCTGGGAACTCGTCGGCGTCAGTTCCTACCTGCTCATCGGCCAATGGTTCACGCGCGATGCCGCCGCCGCCGCGGCGAACAAAGCTTTCATCACCAACCGCATTGGCGATTTCGGCTTTATGCTCGGCATCCTGATGATCTGGAGCGCTTCCGGCACGCTCGTCTTTTCCGAGATGCAAGCGGCGCTGCCCACCCTCACGCTGTCCGCGGGCTTCCTGACCACCGCCGTCCTCCTCATTTTCTGCGGCGCAGTGGGAAAATCCGCCCAGGTTCCGCTCCACGTCTGGCTTCCCGACGCCATGGAGGGCCCCACGCCCGTTTCCGCGCTGATCCATGCGGCCACCATGGTGGCCGCGGGCGTTTACATGCTCGCGCGCGTTTCCTTCCTCATCGCGCCCACGCCCGATGCCCAGATGGTCATCGCTGGGATCGGCGCCATCACCGCCCTGTTCGCCGCTTTGGTGGCCACCCAGCAGGATGACATCAAGCGCATCCTCGCCTACTCCACCCTCTCGCAACTCGGCTACATGGTAATGGCCATCGGCCTGAAGGCGCCGGGCGCGGCGATGTTCCATCTCTTCACGCACGCCTTTTTCAAGGCGCTCCTCTTCCTCGGCGCGGGCGCGATCATTCATGCGCTCCATCACGAGCAGGACATCTGGAAAATGGGCGGCCTGGGCAAGCGCATGAAGTGGACCTGCTACACCTTCGCCGCGGGCACGCTCGCGCTGACCGGGTGCCCCTTCTTTAGCGGATTCTTCTCCAAGGACACCATCCTCGTCGCGGCCTACGAAAAGAACGTCGTCTGGTTCTTTGTTCCGGCCCTGCTCACCGCTTTCCTGACGGCGTTCTATATGACCCGCCTGTATGTAGTGGTCTTCTTTGGCAAAGCCCGAACCGACGCCGCCAAACACGGCCACGATGGACCGCCCGCGATGACCGGCCCGCTTCTCATCCTCGCCGTGCTCGCCGTGTTCTCCGGTTACAAGACCGGCGCTTACTTCATCGCCGGTCCCGAAGAACCCATTAACTGGATCGTTACGATCCTGGCCGTCTCCGCCTTCGCCGGCGGCATTGTCTCAGGATATGTCCTTTACAAGGGGCAGAGCACGGACCCCATCATCATCCCGCCGCTCAAAAACAAGCTCTACATCGACGAACTTTACGCGGCCCTCATTGCCGGCTCTCAGGATCTGCTCGCGTCCATCGCGGGCTGGTTCGATAAATGGATTCTCGATGGCGTCATCGTGCGCGGCCTCAGCGGGGGCGCGTGGGGCCTTGGCTTCGTGCTCCGGTTCTTCCAATTCGGCAACCTTCAGGCCTACACATTCCTCTTTGGGGTGGGTGTCGTGGCCATGATCTACCTTCTCGTCTTCCGATAAAACAAGCGCGCCCCATGAGTCATATAGGTCATATAGGTCCCACGCTTCCCATGCCTTTTCCGCTTCCCTAGCCACGCTCTCCTTCCGTGCTTAATCTCATCGTCTTCATCCCACTGCTGGCTGCGATCGCCATTCTCCTCGGAGCGCCCGCCCGAAAGACCGCGCTCGGCGCGGCTGTCGCCACACTCGCCCTCGCCCTCTACGCCTTATTCTCCTACAACAAAACGCAGGGCGGTTTTCAATTTCTCTCGTCGTTCCCGATCCTTTCGGGCCTGAACCTGAATTACTCCGTGGGCGCCGATGGGCTGTCCCTGCTGATGCTCCTGCTCACCGCCATCGTCACGCTCGCGGCGGTGTGGATTACGCCCAGGATCGAAAAGCGTGAGAATCTTTTCTACGCCTGCCTGCTGTTCATCACCGCCGGGGCGGCCGGAGCATTTGCCTCCGTGGATCTCTTTTTCCTCTACACCTTCCACGAACTCGCGCTCATCCCCACATTCCTGCTCATCGGGATTTGGGGCAGCGGTGAACGGGTCACGGCCGCCTGGAAGATCACCATCTATCTGGCGCTGGGCAGTTTCATTCTCCTGATCGGTCTCGTGGATCTCTACTTCGCCATTCCCGCGGCTTCCCGCACCTTCAATATCATCGAATTGCAGCGCCTCGCAGCCGATGGTGTGATCCCGGCGGCGGCCCAGACGCGGCCCTATCTCTTTCTGCTCGCCGGATTTGGGATTCTCATTTCGCTCTTTCCATTCCATTCCTGGGCGCCGGCGGCTTACGCTTCAGCTCCCGCGCCGGCGGCGATGCTGCATGCCGGCGTGCTCAAGAAATTCGGTCTCTACGGACTGCTTCGGATCGCGATTCCTTTGCTGTCGGAAGGCGCGAAGCACTGGGCCAACCTGCTGCTCATTCTCCTCGTCGGGAATATTCTCTACGTCGGCCTGGCCACGATCGCGCAGAAGAAGCTCGACCTGATGCTCGGCTACTCCAGCGTCATGCACATGGGCTACATTTTCCTTGGCATCGCCGCGCTGAATATCACGGGTTTGAGCGGCGCGGCGCTCCTCATGTTTGCGCATGGCCTTTCGATCGCCGCCCTCTTTGCCATGGCGGGAATGCTGCGTGAGAAGCGCCCCTTTCTGTTCCTTGATTCCTTCGGAGGCCTCGCGAAGCCCATGCCCGCGCTGGCCTTCGCATTTGGACTCGCGGCGTTCGCGTCCATCGGG
>Ga0206867_1191_pt1 | contig 11868 bp, 11 predicted proteins | sample Alteio_BWOrgCont_37_FD_152905 | JGI IMG/M metagenome (GOLD analysis project Ga0206867, IMG submission 152905) | Enriched cells from forest soil in Barre Woods Harvard Forest LTER site, Petersham, Massachusetts, United States -... | ecosystem: Environmental > Terrestrial > Soil > Temperate forest >...
GCAGGCGCCGCGGCCGCTGCGGTGGTAGCTGTAGAGTAGATTTGTAGATGGGATGAGAAGGTCGACCCCGATCACGGCGAGCAGCTAAGCTGACCAGTGATCAACGCACTCAGAGGTGCAATCCCGAAGGATGGAGGTCGACCCGTGAAGAAGCATAGCAATTCTGCGAAGAATTGTGAACCCTCCCTCGATCAAATGTGCGAAATTGCGAGTCTCAGTTCGGCAAGACTCACGCGAAGTCATGACGGAACTTGTCGCGCAACTGACAAAAACAGTTGGATGGGGAGAGGTTGCCAGTTGTTGAATTACAAGACGAACGGCGAAGTGCATTATGTCCGAATCTTAATGGCTTGACGGTGGGAGTGGATCTTGGGGATCAGTGGAGCAACTACTGCATCCTGGGATTAAATGGGGAGACGCTGTCGGAGGGCCAGTTTGCGACGAGGCGAGAGGAGGTAGCGGAGTTCTTTCAAGGCATGGCGATATCGCGCGTGGTACTTGAAGTGGCGTGGGTGCGGGAAGTCATCGCCGGTCTGGGACATGAGGTGCTGGTGGCGAATCCGCGGAATGATGGAAGGCTCGAAGCGTCGCCCACGCAAGAATGACCGAATCGACGCACGCAAGCTGGCGCGGTTGGGGCGGGTAGATCCGAAATCGTTGTATCCGATTCAACACCGCAGTAGCCAGGTACGTGCGGACTTGCTGGTGCTACGAGCTCGAGATGCGTTAGTGGCGTCGCGGACGGAATTGATCAACACCGTGCGTGCCCTGGTGAAGACCATGGGTGCGAGACTATCCAGCTGTTCGAGCGTTGCGTTCGCGAAGAAAGTAGAAATGGAGATTCCGAGCGAATTACGGGAAACGCTGCAGCCGTTGTTGCGGCTCATCGCGGCGCTGAATGACGAAATCGAGTCCTACGACCAGAAGATCGAACAGCTGGCGAGTGAGAAGTATGGGCACACGAAGTTATTACAGCAGGTAACGGGGGGAGGGCCCATCACCTCGCTGGCCTATGTGTTGACCCTGGAAACCCCGCTGCGCTTTGTCAGGAGTCGCGATGTTGGTTCATATCTTGGACTGGTACCCAAGCAGGAGGACTCCGGAGACAGCCAGCCGCAACTGGCCATCAGCAAGGCCGGCGACCAGATGCTGCGCAAACTGCTGGTGGGAAGCGCGCACTATATCCTGGGGCCGTTCGGACCGGATACCGACTTGTGACGATTCGGAATGAGACTCTGTGAACGTGGCGGAAAGAACGCCAAGAAACGAGCGGTAGTAGCAATGGCGCGAAAGCTTGCCGTCTTATTGCACCGGTTGTGGGCCAGCGGCGAGGTCTACGAGCCCCTGGGCCACGTCTCGTCTGCGAGGACAACCCAAGCAGCCAAAGCTTAGGTATCCAATTCGCCAGAGCTTATGAATGACGGGCCAAAGAACGCAAATCTGTTGTTGATCGGCGCGAATCAGCGCTGTTTCTTCGAGGTTTGATTGAAAGCGACATCCACCGCCTTGTTCGGGTGACTGCGATAAACCGGCTGGTCCTTTAGAGATCGCTCTGTAGATGGCGGCGCCCAACAACCCAGGTCCCATCGCAACGGTGATGGGGCCTAGGACTCAGATCGGACCCCAACGTGCACCGGGCCCAGAGCGGCCCATTCAGAGTGCGGATAGAAGCCCGGCAACGTGGATGGCACCAATACAACCTCGGGGATGACTGCCTGCTGCCCGGTCGAAACCGGAACTGACGGGGAGAAATATCGGAGGCGGCTGCGCCGAAACTTGTTGCATGAGTTTTCTAAGGCATCAGAGATCTATCGTCCGGTGGGGACATTTACACTGGGGACGGAGCGCCTCTTTGCTACGTCCCCGGCTCCTCACCGTCTCGATGAGTCGCAGCCGGTTATTCCTTGGCGGGTTGCACTCCTGCATTGCCCACCTCCGCTTCGCCAGCTGTCATCAGAATGCTACACAGCGATCATGCCGGTCGAGCGTTTTACGCCGAACGATGGAACAGTGGCTTGTTCGAATGTCCGTTGCCAGGCTAGAACGGCCGCCCACGTCGGCCTTGACTTTTCAGACCTTCTCATAGAGGCCGGTTTAGGGTCTGGGGCACAGGAGGCAACCCACTGTGACCCACCTACGCAAAATGATGCTCGAAGAGCTCGAGGGGCGTACTACTCCGAGAGGACGATCCGCTGCCCACACGACAGCTGGAGATCACGCTGCCACACACGGGGCCATCGCCAACCACGGCGGGGAAAATTCGCGTTCCTCTTTGTGGCTCCGGTTCTGAATGCGGTTCCTGGACTCCTTGCCGGAGCTGCATATTTCCTCTGCATTGTGCTGGACATCAGGCACGGTTTCACGTTCTCGCACGGGCTCATCGACTACATCGTGCTCTTCCCCAAGTCTCACAAGCATTGTGGTTCTGGGTGATCGGGCCTGTCTGGGCATTGATGTACTGCGGCGTTTTCACGTTCCCCATCGCCGTTTCAATCTGCTCACGCCGGGACGTGAGGTCGAAGACGAGACTGCGAAGGCCGTCCACAGCGTGCGCGCCAACAACTTCCCTCTGCAGTTGATGCGCGCATTTGGCGGACGCAGCAATATCGCCAGCCTCGACGCCTGCATCACGCACTTGCGCGTACAGCTCAAGGACGTAACCCTGGCCAACCCGGAAAAGCTCAAGGCGCTGGGTGCATCTGGCATAATGGTTGTGGGCGACGGCATACAGGCGATCTTCGGTACCCAAAGCGGAAACCTGAAGACCGATAATGGAGGAGTATCTCAAAACTGCCAGGCCCGAAGCCGACGAGGTCGAGGCACCCTCGCCGGTGAAGACGCCTCCGCCCGCAGGCCTGCAACCTGCCCTACGTGTTCCCGATGCAGCTCGCAAGGCCAACATCTACATCGCCGCGCTCGGTGGAAAGGCAAATATTGCGCGCCTGGACTCGCCTCTAGCAGGTTCCTGGCGTTGACAGACGTATGTAGGCGTGATTGGTACGTGTGTAGATGCGGCGTCACAGCATCATCTCGGGTACTGGAATCGACTCGGTTGAAGAATTTGAATCGTTGCAGCAGGAGGCGTCGGGATCCAGGGTGGAGCGTATGGACGGCGATTCGGAGATTACGACGGATAGGTCCTGAAAATGGGGCAGGGTCAAGACTAGGTCTTCCTTCACTCGTCCGTGCTGCCCTCCGGAAATACATTCCGATCATACGAACCCGATTCAAATGCATCGCGCGCCAGCGAGTCGAAGGCAGAGAGCTTCGGGTTCTGCCCGCACGTGGCGGCGCAGAGCCAATGCAGGAGATGGCCTTCGGGCGTGGCCTGCAAGCGCTGAGCCTTTTCGGCGCAGGGCAGTGCCCTCGAGCAGTCGCCCTCGCGCAGGAGGTGACGAGCCTGCTGGCGCAGCCGGTAAGCGTGGGCGGTGAGGAGCATCAGGGCAGTCAGATCGGCGCCGCACCGCGAACAGGCGACCGCACAACGAAAGCGGGCGCGACAAACAGGACACGCGGCTGCCGGCCGCCGGTCGCCGTTCACACGCGGCCCTCTATAAAGAACATCAGCTCGCGCATGTTGTCGAGAGCCTGCCGCAGGGCGGGGGCATCCCGGCCGTCGATCGCCGATTCGATGATCTGATTGAGGTCGATCACTTCTTCGCGGTCCTCTTCGTGGATGCGATCAAGCAGTTGGCGGGAGCGCTCGATCATCTGCCGTCCTTCGGTAGCAGCGGCATTCCAGCCATCGCCGTCCGCTGCCGGCGCCACGACATTCGTTGTCGGGCTCTTAGACTCGTCGTCTCTTCCCGCTTCGAGCGGGTTCCCGTCCTCATCGAAATCCCTTCCAAGATACTCATCCAGAAGCTCATCGCCTTGGCGGGTGGCATAGAGGGCCTCGAGACGCTTGCGAGCAGCGGCAACTTCGGCTTCGCTCTTGGCTTCCAGAGCCCGCGCAATGGTGATGCGCTTCGAGACGCCGGAACGCTTCTCGATCGCGGTGACGTTCAGGATGCCGTCCAGGTCCAGGCTCATGCGGCAGAATACCTCGTTGAAGCCGCGCATGGGAGTGAGGCCCTTGAAGGTGAAGTCTCCGACAAGGATGTTGCGCAAGGCGTCCTCGTCCTCGCCCTCGTAGACGCGCACATCCACTTCTTCCTGGTAGGGATGGCTGGTATAGAAGCGTTCGGTGCGGGTAATAGGCAGCGGGCTGTTACGCGAGATGATGGGCTTGTAACAGTGCGGGTAGGTCACCCCGCCGCGATCGCCGAGGAAGGAAACGCCGAAGGAATAAGGCGTCACATCGACCAGCACGCGCTCAATGTCATGGCCGGCCAGTCGCGAGGCCATCACGCCGGCGCCCAGGGCCACACACAGGTCGGGATGGATTTCGCCGCGTGGTGTGAGGCCGGTGCGTTCTTCGATCATGCGTGCGATCAGCGGTGTGCGCGTGGAGCCGCCGACAAGCAGAATCGCGCCCAGATCCGACGGGCCCTTGCGGGCATCGGAGAGGGCCTTGGAGAGATGTCCGAGGGTCTGTTCAACCAGCGGACGAATCATCGCTTCGTATAATTCGCGGGTAATTTCGAGTTCCAGATGCAAGGGCTTGCCGTCGACCGTGGCCAATGCCTCCTCGCGGACGGTGACCTCAGGATCGAAGCTGAGGCGCCGCTTGGCCTCCTCAGCCGCCCACCACAGCCGGGCACGGGCTACGGGGTGCCCTATGCGAAGATCGATGCTATGTCTGGCCTGGAACTCCCTGAGAAGGTGTTCGGAGAGTAGATCGTTGAAGTCGTCGCCGCCCAGGCGATTGTTGCCGTGGCTGGCGAGTACCTCCGTGACCTCGCCTTCCAGAGCCACGATCGAGACGTCGAAGGTGCCTCCGCCCAGGTCGTAGACCATAGCGGTGTGGCGGCTGCTTTCGCCGTAAGCCAGGCTCGCAGCCGTTGGCTCATTGAGGATGCGCACGGCTTCCAGCCCCGCCAACCGTGCAGCTTCGCGCGTGGCTTGCCGCTGAGCATCGGAAAAGTATGCCGGAACGGTGATGACCGCTTTCTCTATTGGCCGGTCCAGCTTCCGTGCGGCCCAGCAGGCAAGCTCGCGCAGAATTAGAGCGGAGATTTCGGCCGGCGTAAACTCGCGATCGCCAAGAGCAACAGTCTCATTGCTGCCCATCTTGCGCTTGATGCTGCGCACGGTGCGCTCCGGATATACCATAAGTTGATTGCGCGCCGCCTCGCCTACCAGCAATTCGCCAACGGGAGAGATGCCCACCACCGAAGGCAAAATCTCCTTGCCGCCCGAGCCGAGAATTCTGACGTCGCCGTCGACGAAGGCGGCGACTTCAGAATTGGTGGTGCCCAGGTCGATCCCGACGATTACTTCTTCCCTTGAATCGCTCATTGATGCCGATCCCCCGTGTTACGCGCCACTTTCACCTGTGCGGTACGATGGACTTTCCCGTTCCACTCGTAGCCTTCGCGATAGACCTCAACCACCGTTCCTTCCGGCACATCGCCGGTCTCCGCGATGTCCACCGCGGTCATGCGCTGCGGATCGAATTGACAGTTCAGGCACACGATCCGGTCGACGCCACAGGCCACAAGCGCTTCATCCACGCGGTCCAGCGTGAGAGTGTGACCGTGTGAAAGCGCGTCGAGAGTCTCCTGCGCATGACGAGCATAGTGGCGGCCCACACCCAACCAGCGTGCCAAGAGCGGAAGCCGGGCCGGCGCCAGTTCTCGAGTGGCATCGCGCATGGTTCGAGTTCCGCGCTCCACACGATCGCGCAAGTCGAGCAGCAGATCGACCTCCTGCTTGCGCGGCTGCGGGGTGGCGGCCGGTTCTGTGCACGGTTCGGAAGGTGGTTCTGAGCCTGGTTCCACTCTGCCAGCCTCTGTCCGACCGGCTAGCGGGCGCTCAGCGAGGGTCTCGTTCAACTGTTTAAATAACCGTCCCTGCACGCGCACTTCCTGCGACAGAGCCGTCATCGCCGCCCACAAGGCATAGAGATCGCAGCCGCGCTCGGCGCCTTCCAGCGGCGGGAGCGGATCGCCGTTCCGCAGTGCGGAGATCAGCTCAGCGGTCAGCCCGTCGGCAGGCTGTTCGTCCTCAAGCGCGCGGTCCAGCCAGATCGCAAGGGTGCGCACCATGCGCTCGCGCACCTGGTCGCGATCCTCGGTCGGCAACTTTTGTGAGGAGAGATCGGTATCCATTTCCACCTATCTTCGCTTCAGCACCGCCATCCAGGGGGCGGGACCGGCGAATCGCCTTTGATTGTCCATGCCACCCATCAGCGACTGGAGCGGCGCCTCCGGATTTACGGAAAACAACGTGTATAACGCGCGCCGGCGCCGGTCGCGCAACAGCTCGTAGGCGTCGCGGACCAGCTCGAATTCAGCGGGACACCGGTCTGGCGGAAACTGCTTCAGTTTCGCCAGATAAGCGGCCCGAATGCGCTCGTCGTCCGCCTCGGTGTCCACCGTCAGCACGGCATAAGGGTTGAAATCTACTGTCGGTTGGGGATTCATCATGACACTCTAGAACAATCTGCCCTGGGTTGGCGGTTGATCGGGCGCCGGAATTGCCTGCTTCCGGGGCTTGCTGTCCGCCGCCTTTAACGGTTTCCACCTGGACTGGCGCGACGCCGATCCGGGGGCCATCTTTCGGACCGCCTGATCGATTCTATCGAGAACTTGGATGGGATCCTCTCCTGCCTCAATGGCTTCTAATACTCGCTCTCTGTCCGCGGGAGGGAAGGCCTCAAGAATCTCCGCCAGTACGGTTGGCATCTCTTGCAGCGCAGGATCATCGAAGTCGTCCTGGTCGTCATCCCAGCTGTCCTCCTCATCCGCGTCGTCCCAATCCTCTATCGCTTCACCATACTTGGCGCGGCACTTGGGGCAGTCGCACCTGGACGCGGCCGCCGAGGTTAATTGCGCCGCGTAGCGTGGTTGGTCGTCGCGCGGAACAGTGGGATACTTCCTGAGCTTCATTTCCTCCGCGACAATCGCGTCCACTACCTCCGCGGAAAGGGCTTCGGCTTTCGCGCTGAGCCGCAACCGTCCGCTCAAGCGGTCCAGAATTCTTCCCGTAAGCTCCGTATCGCGCTCGCGCCGCGCCAGCTCCCGCGCAGCCGCAAGACAGCCCTCTCGCCGTATTTCCATCCATGCAGGGAATGCGCGGGCGCGCAGATATAGAAACCGCGCATTGGCAGTGCCGAGAGACATTCCCGCGCTGGAGACGGAGTAGGCCAGCTCGCGCGCGGAATCGTTCAGCGCCGCTTCTCCAAGCGCAAGTAATCCAGAGGCATCCACAGACATGGCGGGCTGGTTCAGCGCCTCGATCAGCTCCCCCGTCCAGCCGAAGAGCAGCGGGACGGAAAGCCCCACCCAATCGCCCAGCAGGCAAGCGCGAACTGCGCCGGTGACCAGTTCCGTGCGAGGAGTATGCCTGGCATCAAGCGGAGGAACGGAAAGATGAGACCGCCATTGCGCTGCCCTGGCTAACGCCGATGTCACCAGATGCGCCGCGACCGGACCTATCGATCGCACCAATTTCGTCTCCCAATCCTCCCGCGCAGAATGGTTTTTATCGATTGCCGCGCAGCACCAGTGCAAGGCGGCCGCCAGCGCGGCAACATCTCCCGGACGTACTTCCGAAACCGTCAGCAACTGTTCGTTCTCAGCCGGTATGAGGTGAGTCTGGCCCTGGCGCAAATGCCGCACAGCGGACGAGAGCAGGAGCCGGGCCTTGCCTCTCCGCACCGCCGGATTCAAACCATCGAGTCTCTCCGCCTCCTCCAGATAATTCAATGACTTCTTCAGAGCGTTGCGCTTCTCCGCCGATTCCATCAGGTGAAGCAGCGGTTGAATCTCCCCGGGCCGCGCCTCTCTCCAGCGCTCGGCCACTTCGTCGGCGGCTCTCCCGTTTTTCTGCTTCCTGGCCCAGCAAAGCCATGCGTCAAAGCTTTCGGCACTGGCGTCAGCACGGCAGGCGCGGTCGAAAAGGTGTCCGGCGGAAGGCAGACCCGAATTCCTTCGTCCTTTGCCAAAATTGCTCAGAAAGGTTTCACCGTCCTCCATTTCCTCCACGACGTCGGCGGGCAGCCTCGCAACCATCTCCGCCATATGCAGCGAGAGAACGCCATCCTCCAGCCCTCCGGCTTCAAACCACTCATCCCGGATGGCGGCGCGGCGAAATTCCTCCCATACCAACACCGCTTCGGCGGAGCTTTCCGCATAGCCCATCAGCTCGATAGACCGAGCGAGTAGCCGGTAGAAGTATGCGTTCAGCCGCGGCGGGCCTCCCAGGGCCGAATCCACAGCCCGGCGTTCGATGTGCTGAGCGACGCAGCGGACGGCAATATGCTGGCGCAGCCGCTCGCGCAGTGAGGGGTCGAGGCCGATGCTAGCTGCCGCAATGGCCCGCACCCCATCCAGAATAGGTTGCCTCTTTCTGGCCGCAAATGCAGCCTCGATAGTTGCAACAGAAGATCGCAAAGCCGCGCCATGATCGCCGGCGGCTTCGATCAGAGCCGTCTCGGCCGCGGTGAACCGGACTTCGGTTTTCGTCCCGAGCATCGCGGTCATCGCAGGAATCAGGCGCGCTGGCACGGCATCCTCGGGGATCGTAAGCAGCCATTTTCTGCACTCGGCGTCCTCATGTCGGTAGTAACAGGCAACGGCCCGCACCAGTGCCTTCCAGGGGGCCAGCGGGCTGCGTCGCGAGACTTGCGGCAGCGCCAGAAGCTCGTCGTCCAAATTTCCTGCCGTCACGGCCTGGAACGCAGAGGCCAGGGCCGAAGCCGCGAGGCGCAGAGAATGCTCGGGAGGCAGGGATGAAACAGCAGCCAAAGCGGGCAGGTCGTCGACGTGCTGCCGGATGAAGCTTTCGATACGCTCGCGCTCTTCCGCAGTGAGGTCCGGATTCATCAACGGCCCTACAATCCCGTCAAGCCGGCCATCGAGCACGCACAATTCCTGCTCAAGATCCGCCCATCCCGAAACTGCTGCCGGAAACCGCTCGCGCATGATCGCCAGCAGGGCCTTGGCCTCGATCGTCAGCCGCAGCCTGGTGAGGTCTTCGATCCGGGCCCGGTATGCATCCACCAGCAGAGCCTCGGAATCCGCTGTGCTGACGCGCTTATGCAGGTCTTTGGCCATCTGCAGGGCCGCCTTGGAATGCCGCCCCGCGATCAACTCCCGCACCTGCGCCGCGTCCTCCGGCGAGAGGCGTCTACTCTCCGCACCGGCCGATGCGTTTGGCGCCTGAACCGACCTTTTCTTACGCATTTGCAACATGGGAACGGGGGCAACGAGAAAGCACTGTCGGCACTAGGATACAGCCACCCGGCGATCGCTTCCTGTGCAAAGCAGGGATCAAATTCCGTCATCGCTGCTCTGGATGATTATTACCTTCGAACCTTTGGCAAACTCACTGCCACAGCCCCTGTGCAGACCGAACGAGATTGCTGGAACCTCTTCGCCTGAAAGGCGAGGGCTTAGACCTGGCGGCGGAAGCTAAAGGTCGTTGGCCCAATTTGACATATGGCCGTGTATGACAGCGTCGGCTTCTGTCAAGACTCTTAGCGCGAATTGGGAACACAAAATTCCGTGGTGGTCGGGGCGGGGTCAAGGGCGCCGTTCTTTGGCGATCGCGGTAGGGATACCGGTTGCCCGATACCCCCCGCACGGACCCGCACGAGCGCTGATTAGCGCATGCGGTTCTTATCTCGGATGTGTAGCGGCGAAGCGCACACTAGGATAGGGATGAAGCACGCGCGGCTCCGGGAGCCATTGTTCCGTCAGCTGAAGGACTCGGGCCCAATTGGGCCGGTGCTTTTTGGCTCCGGCAGCGGAGTGTCCAGCGCCAGAGACGTGTCACCCTTGTACGAAATGCCTTCAGCCGTTGCATGTTTCCTGGTACCGCGTGGTAGTTGAAGTAGCCCCGGACGACCGACTGGAGCCACTTACCCGTCTGCTCGACCGGATCGTGCATGCGTCTGCGAAGCTCCTGCTTGATTTCCTGCAGTTTGGCTCGCATGCGCTTGGCGATGGTCTTGCGCTTCAAGGCAAATTGCCCCCTCCTGTCCTTTCCGCAGATGTGCGTGAAGCCCAGGAAGTCGAATGTCTCTGGCTTTCCTTCCCCTCTCTTCTTCCGGTTTCGCTCGGCAAAAAGCCCGAACTCGATCCGGCGCGTCTTGTCTGGGTGGAGTTCCAATCCAAGGTTCTTCAGCTGCTCCCGCAGGTCTTGCAGAAAACAGTCTGCGTCCTTCTGGTACTGAAAGCCCAAGACCGTGTCGTCCGCATAACGGACGACGATCATCTTGCCGAGCGCCTTCTCCCGGCGCCAAGCGTGCACCCAGAGGTCGAAAGCATAATGCAGGTAGATATTAGCGAGGAGCGGTGAGGCCACCGAGCCTTGCGGACTACCTGTTTCCGGATTCGACCATATGCCGTCCTCCATCACCCCGGCGTTGAGCCATTTCTGAATCAGCCGCAGGATGCGTCGGTCGGCGACGCGTTGCTCTACAAACTTAAGCAGTGTATCTTTTCGGAGGTTGTCGAAAAAGCTCCGAATATCTGCGTCCAGAATGTAGTTCACCTTCTTCTGCGTAATCGCGACAGCCAGCGCATCCAGCGCGTCATGCTGGCTGCGTCCCGGTCGAAACCCGTAGGAGAAACCGAGAAAGTCCTCTTCGTAAATCTGATTGAGGATGGTGATCGTGGCCTGTTGGACGATTTTGTCTTCCAGAGCCGCAATTCCCAATGGGCGTTGCCGCCCATCACTCTTCGGTATGTACACTCTCCTCGATGGCTGCGCCCGGTAGACGCCGCGATGGACTCGGCCGTGAAGATCGACAAGTCGCTCTTCCAAGCCCGCCTCATAGTCCTGCCACCTGACCCCATCCACGCCGGGAGCCGCTTTGCGTTTTAATGCGTAGAAGCTTTCCCGCAACAGGTCGACGGTCATGTGGTGCAGCAGAGCAGTGAATCTCAACCCCTTATTCTCCTTTGCTGCTTTCCGCACACCTTCCAGCCCCTGGGACACGCCGATCTCGCTCTGTGTCGAGGGCGTGTGTAACTGGCAGGTGTTCTCCTTGATCATTGGCCTTCCCTCCTCACCCTCCGCCGATGACTGCTCATCCTTGTTCGGGCGATTCACAGGTACCATTACTTCCCTCCTTTATGCCAATGTGTGACTCCTCGGTGACTTGCCCCCGGGCCTTGCGGCCATCACCTTCACCCGCAGTCCTGCCGTTCACTCCGCGACCTATGGGAAAATTCCTTGAGCATCCCCTCAAGAATCTCTCCGTAGTACCACGCCGACAGGCGCCTCCGAGGTCTCCCGGTTCTCGTGTAGAAAGTTTCCAGGCGTGCACTGGGGTCTACGACTACGCAGGACTGCTCCGGAACTCGCGCTATCGCTCGCAGAGCATGTTGCCTTCCGCACGATGAAACGTCGTCGGCGTCCTGATTGGGTCTTTTCGCAGCTCGATACCCAGCCCACCTGTACCTCTGTTTACGCTTCACGTCGCCCCTCGCGGAGCGCCGCGCAAAACTCGAGGCCGAGCGGATCGCTACTCCTTACCCGTAAGGATCTTTCATCCTCTACCTCCTACCGGTTTATCCCGGCGCACTTCATCTTGACTCTTGACCCCGTCTCGGCCACTGCGACAATCGACCTGGGGACAAAGCTCAGATGTTTTTTCTGAGCTTTGTTCCCTATCAGAAAACCGTCTTGCATGGCTAAACGACCCAAGCTCGCACGTTGATGAATCACTTTCGATGGCAACCGTTCAGGTTCCACCAACCATGTATTCGGCCCGGTAAACACCATGATTACTTGTTCAAACTCTCTCGCCGGGCG
>Ga0206867_1180_pt2 | contig 11807 bp, 8 predicted proteins | sample Alteio_BWOrgCont_37_FD_152905 | JGI IMG/M metagenome (GOLD analysis project Ga0206867, IMG submission 152905) | Enriched cells from forest soil in Barre Woods Harvard Forest LTER site, Petersham, Massachusetts, United States -... | ecosystem: Environmental > Terrestrial > Soil > Temperate forest > O...
GCGTCGAGGAAGTGATGAAATTTATTCCGCATCGATTCCCGTTTTTGATGGTGGACCGGATCTTGAAGATGGAAGGCAACAAGATTGTCGGCCTGAAAAACGTGACGATGAACGAGCATTATTTTCAGGGCCATTTTCCGGGGCATCCGATCATGCCGGGCGTGTTGCAATTGGAAGCCATGGCGCAGGTGGCGGGCGTGGTTGGCAAGCGAACATCCATCAGGAACCCGCCATAAAATTGGGAGAGACGGCGGGTCGCCGTCCCTGATCTGGCCGGTGATCTGGACCGGGTTGAAAATGGAGTTTTTTGCAGCCGGTAAATCCTGTCAGAAAATAAATCCAAAAACCAACTGCCCAACCTGAAAAACCAGCGTTCATCTGCAAAATCTGCGCCGTCGTCACATCTTTGTGGCCGGCACTTGCGCCAGGCAAATTGGCGGCCCGTATAAGCTTCGCCCGCGGAAAATCGGCCGCGTCCATCCGGAAGGTGAGGCGGGCGTTGCAGCTTTTAACAACTATGCCGGTGCCTTGGTGGACAAATGAATAATTCCGCGTTGTATCGCCACGGCGACGGCTTCCGCCCGGTCGGCGACGCAGAGTTTTGCCAGTATGTTTTTCAAATGCCATTTGACCGTGTTTTCACTGATGCTCAGGACGTCAGCGATTTGTTTGTTGGCCAGGCCTTTTACAACTTCGTTGAGAATCAGCAGTTCGCGCGGTGTCAGCTCTTCAAATAAACGCCGCGACTTGAGGCGTTTGGCAACCTCATCGGGAATCCAGCGTTTTCCCGAGGCCACGGCGCGTATGGCCGGCAGCAACTTGTCATCGGTGGAGTCTTTTAACACATAGCCGGCGGCCCCGGCTTCCATCGCCCGATGGATGTCCTCGTCGCCATCAAGGGCGGTCAACATCAAAATCCGGGCCTCATTATTTTGCTGGCGGATTTCAATGGCCGCTTCGATTCCGTTTTTTACAGGCATGTGCACGTCAAGCAACGTGAGATCGGGATTCCACTTTTTGAACATCGCCGTTGCCTGGATCCCGTCGGTCGCTTCGGCGACGACTTCCAGGTCCGGTTCGAGATTGATCATGGAAATCAAACCGATGCGTACGATATAGTGGTCGTCAGCAATAAGGATTCGGATCGGCGATGATTTCTGTTTGATCGGCTGGTTCATTGATTGCTTTCGGCAGGTTGGCTGGTGTTATTGGCAGGACAACTCGAACGACAGTTCCTTGCCTGGGCTGGCTCGTAATCGAAACCCGCCCATCAACCCGCTTCGCTCTTTCAGACATACCCAGTATCCCAAAATGACCTTCGCTTGGTCCTGCGCAGTTATCCGGCGTAAAACCGTTTCCATTATCTTTTATTTCCAGGACAATATTTTGGTCGCTGAAATCCAGGTCAAGCTTGACGCAACTGGCGCTGGAATGTTTGACCGTATTGGTAATGGCCTCCTGGCTGATTCGCAATAGCGTATCTTCGACGACCTCCGGCAGGGGACGAATGCTGCCTCTGGTTTCAACCTCGACACGGATTCCCGCATTCTCGGCGATTTGGTTTGCCCCAATGGACAAGGCTCCGCATAAGTTAAATTGTTCCAGTTCCCGGCTTCGCAGATCCCAAATGGTTCTTCGCAAGTCTACCCGGCTTCTTCGCACCATGTTTCGAATCAGCCCAAGATGATGCGTTGCGACTTTTGGATCCTGCTCAAATAACTTGTTAATCGTATTGAGTTGCAACGTGATGCCCGTCATCGTTTGTTCGATGGTATCATGAAGTTCCCGCGCCAGCCGGGTGCGTTCCGTCAAGGTGGCCTTGAACTGGACTTCCGCTTCTTTCCTCGCGGTGACTTCGAACTTCAACTGTTCGGTTCGTTCTGTCACCCGCCACTCCAGTGTGTCATGGGCCTCTTGCAACTCCTTTTGGTCCAGTTCCCGCTCATGAATCAGGCGTTTCAGCGCGGAATTCCGTTTGGTAACCATGATGGTCCAGGTCGTCCCGGCAATAATCACAACAAAAGCGATGACCAGGAAAATAAACAAGCGTTGCAGTGTCAGCCAGCTCGGTTTTTTCAGCACCCGAACGCTATATGTGGTAGGAATGAGGATTTGAACAGATTGGATTCGTCCACCAGCGGCGCTTTGGAGAAAGCAAATGCCGCTGACTTCGACCAGGCTGCCAATGGGTATGGATAACAACGGCTGGTCCGGCGCCGGGGTTTCTGCTTCGGCGGTGAGAACCAGATTGCTGGATTGAAGTTCCAGGATAGTCTTGATGTCAGGTTCGCCGGTTGGCGATGTACTGCGTTCCTCCAGATGATCGAGTAATTTGCCCCGAACGGTAATAAAATCCGAATGATGCAAACCCTCGAGCAATTCCCCCACGGGCGGGCTGACCGATTCTACATTAGCTCGCGGTTCAGCCGCTTTTCGGAAAACGGCGTCATCCAGGACGGGCAAAAAATTTTCAAACTCTGGGAAACCTACCGCCTCGACGACGTCACCTTTCGATAACGAAAGAGCTTCCCTGCTTTTAATTTGCAGTCCACCGGAGGCATCTTTAATGAACAGGTCTTCGCCATTCCTTTGGTAAGTAAGAACTCCTTTAATATGAACCCGGTCGACAAAGGAACGGCCTGCGCGATACTGGGCGATATTATTGATCGGTGTCAATGGCTCCTGAAAGGGATCGGATGCCGCCACCTTTACTATTGAAAAATCGGTAACACAGGGGAAATAAACATCCACAGATAGCAAGTGTCTCAAAGTGCCATTGTAGGCGGTGGCTGGCGTGCCCGCCAAATCAACCTGGGCGCCGACCAGCTTTTCAGGATCAATGCCGGGCAGCATGGGACCGTACGCCACGACTCGATATCCACCGGAAGTAAGTTCGGCTTCAAGCAAATTGCCGGATTTTTCTGCGTGCCTGACAATTCCTGAAAATTTGACCCGTTGCCCGTCTTCGGCGCCGGACATCAAGTCCTCGATGGCAACGGGTTTGGGACGTGGTAACGGGGCTTCTCCCACTTTTCCCCAATCCGGCTTGCTGATGGTCGGGGCATACCCTCCCGGAAAACTGATGCCCGAGACGATTAACACATCGCCGGGGGCCGGTTGACGGTGGCTGATGTTTTCGACGAAAACACCGCCGCTGGAATCCTGGATGAAAAAACGGCCGCCCCAGTCAGGCTCCGCCGCAGTAACAACGCCACGGATTGAAACTTTGATCCCCAGCGATGCATGCTCGGCCGAAAGCGCAAGAACGGCGGAAGCATTGGTTAGAACTGCGTTCGTTTCTTGAGCCGAAACTACCTGGCCTGCATTTAAAAGAGTAAATGCAAAATAAAGCAGCAATTTAAAAGACTCTCTCACGGGATTCTAAAATCCATATTACGGGCAGGCCATTGAAATTCAAGGAGAAAATAAAAAAACCGACCAAAGCACCCACCCTAAAGGGTGGTGTGGATGCCATGAGCATTGTGAGATTATTAATTCAGCAAGCCACCAACACCATTCCGGAAGCGGTGTCTTAATTGAACATACGGAACATATCTTATGAAACGAATTGCATTGATTCTTATTGGGATAATCAGCATGGCAAGACTGGCATCTGCCTCCGATACTTTCTCGTATACCGCAACCGGGTCTCCCGGAAACGACCCGGATGGAACGGACCAAAACTCAAATCCGCTCCAAGTCTGGACTGAAGTTGTTTACGCCGACGGAACAAATGGTGCTGGCGATAATGGTGCGGACGGCTCGGGAGTCTATTTCGGCAATCCAGACGGGTCAGGTGGCATTGGGGGTGCTTCCGGAAACTCATGGCAAATGTATAGCTACCAGAACGATGGAACCGCTCGCGGCGGAAGTGTTGACTCCTACAATACATTTGCCGGCGGAGCCTTAACCGCCGGCCAGACCGTTTCAATCAACTTTGTAATGCGGGCTACCGATCCGGCGGCAAATGGGCTCCCGGCAGGCGAAGTCGGCATCAGTTTGTTGAATGGAACCAACTCGGCTGTAACATTTTTCATCTATGGCGGCGGCCCCGGTTACTATTTTTACACTGACGCCGGATCAACGAATGCAGACGCCGGACCGATGACCTACCAGTATCAAAGTGCGTTTAACATTGCCATCACCGTTACGGGCCCAAATACATATACTGCCATTGCTGGTTCAGACAGTTGGAGCGGCACTTTTAATGGGTCGCTCACGGGGATTGACGTCTTTAATCACGCGGGCGGCAACGCCAGTGACGTGGGATTCAATAATTTAACAATCGCCCCTGAACTGGCCATCAACCACATCGTTCCCAATGATACTGTGGCGCTTTTCAACGCAACCAATGTGCTAAGTTTTTCCGTTAATTCACCAGCTTCTCCCGTCAGTGCCAGTGGTGTGCAGTTGACTTTAAACGGGGTGAACGTTTCCAGTAATCTTGTCTTTGTCGGCGCTGGAACAGAAAACGTCAGCGTCGCCTACACCAATCTTTTGCCAAACAAAAACTATGCCGGTCAAATCACAGTGACGAATCAAGCCGGGGAAGTCGTGACCGCGCCGGTCCTGATCGACACCTTCAGCACAAATTATTATACTTGGGAAGCAGACGATTTTGATTTCAATGGGGGACAATTCATTGACAATCCGGTGATTTCCACCAACAGTCCTGATAGCTACTACAATACGGTTGGGGTATCAAATATTGATGAATATGTGCCCAATTACAGCCCGACTCAACCTCATCAGTGGCGCACGAATGATGAGGTTTCGACCTCTTTGTCACAAGACACGCCGCGTACGCAGTTTACAGCTGCCGGCATTCCTGATTATCTAGTGGGGTATTTTAATCCAAGCAACTGGCTCAATTACACGCGGACCTTCCCGGCAGGTACATATAATATCTATGGACGCCTCGCCAATGGAAACGGCGGCCTGGCCAATTGTTCCCTGGCCGAGGTCATTAGTGGCGAAGGCACGACCAGTCAAACCCTTTCGCAGTTGGGCATTTTCCAATTTACAGCCCAGGGATGGAACAATTTTAATTTCATACCTCTGACCGATGCCTGGGGAAACTTGCTGGCAGTCAAATTAAACGGGCAGACGACGTTGCAGGTAACCTCCGGGGCATTGGGCGGCGGTGTAAATTTGAACTTTTTCATGCTGGTGCCGGGGACCAATACTCCACCTGCCATTGCAAACATTTATCCTGATGGTTTGCAGCCTTTTGAGACGACAAACTCGCTGACATTCACTGTTGGCTCTTCGGTCAGCACCGTCAGCCAAAATAACATCCAAGTCACATTGAACGGGATCAACGTTTCGTCGCGGTTGACCTTCAGCGGTTCTTCAACTAATTGGGCGGTCAGCCTTCCGCTGGCCCAGGAAGGGCTTTTTACCGTCGTTATTACGGCCACGGACGCAGCAGGTCATGCCAATGCTTATACCGAAACATTTGATACCTTCAACCAGAATAATTTCATGATTGAAGCCGACGAATATGACTTCAACGGCGGTCAGTTCATTGACAATGCCATTGAGACGGCGACTAATTATACAGCGACAAACAGCTACTTCCCCTGGCCCGATTATCCGGTTGAGGGTGGAGCCAATGTAGCCGTGTTTGATGTTGATTATACCACGCTCAATACAGTTGCCGGCGAAACGTTCCTTTACCGGTACGATGACGCCGCCGGCACCGAAGTCACCTCAGATTTCCTGCGCAATAAATTCATCAATGCCGGACAGGATAATACGGCCGGCGAGCCTTTGGGCTACACCAATACCGACTTTGATGTGGGCTGGTGGGTTCCAGGCACCTGGTTGAACTATACCCGCACCTTCCCAACGAATAATTATTATGTCTATAGCCGGCTTGCCGGCGGAGTTCCATATACCAACACCACGGTTGGTCTGGTCACCAACGGCCAGGGCACCACCACTCAGACAACCCAGTTATTGGGGTCGTGTTCCGACCCGAATGCCAACGGATTCCAGTCCTGGCATTGGATTCCGCTGGTCAACAACGGCACCAACGTTTTAGTTTCGCTGGGAGGAGTAGAAACCTTGCAGATCACTGCCGGACCTGGAAACGCAAACGGAAATGTCAACAGCCATTTCTATATGTTTGTGCCGGCTGTGACCCCGTTATCGAGTTTCCCGTTAAGCATCTCAATTAGCGGCGGCACCATCTCCCTTGCATTCCAAACCCAAAACAGCCACGCCTACACCGTACTCTATTCCAACAGCTTGAATCCGGCCAGCTGGCAGACCCTCACTACCATCAATGGTGATGGCACGGTTAAAACCGCCACGGATACCGTCGCTGGATCGGCCCGGTTCTACAAAGTAGAGGCGCAATAATGAGTATATTAATGGATCCAAGGCGGCCACCAAAGCGGGTGGCCGCCTTCAATTCTTCGGCGCCAGCGGGTTCAGATGTGAGCCGCGTTTCCGCTGGATTCACACTCATCGAACTCCTCGTCGTCATAGCCATTATCGCCATTCTCGCTGCCCTGCTGTTGCCGGCGCTGAGCGCGGCCAAGAGAAAGGCGATAGCCACGCGATGTCTCTCCAACGAAAGACAACTGGCGCTGGCATGGTTGACATACGCGAACGACAATCAGGATAATCTTGTGCCAAACAGGGGTCTTGGCGCGACACCGCCGAATTGGGGCTTGGACCCGCTAACGTACCCCAATTATCAATCCGGAGGAAGCCTTGCACAGTGGTGCCCGGGTGACATCCAGCAGACGGCATGTGCCGTGAATTATCAAGAATGGATCCAAGCCGGTCTTCTTTTTCCTTATAATATAAATATTAATATATACTTGTGCCCGGCCGATAATACCACGGTTCCCCGCGGCTCAACGGTTGTGCACCAGCCTTCTTTGCGCACGTATTCCATGAATTGCTGGGTGCAAACCATGGATCAGCCGGGTTATACTACGGGAGCAGGCTGGAATGGCATTACGGGCTATCACGTTTATACCAAGCTGACCAATATGCTCCAACCCGGTCCGAGTCAGACATGGGTTTTCATAGAAGAAGCGCCACCAACCATTGATGATGCATTTTTTGCAGTAAACCCAAACCTGAGCGCGAACACCTGGGTTGAGCTCCCGGGCGTCTTGCATGGGAATTCGAGCGTCATGGCGTATGCTGACGGGCATGTGGAAACCAGAAATTGGACGGACGGCAACATGATTCAAGCCGGCCTCGCGCCTCAGTATGATGGGGAGTGGAACATTCAAGCCAGTTCCAGCTCGGGAGATTTGGCATGGTTCCTCTCAAAGACCACGGCACCTTCGCAGTAATCTCGCGCAATTACAGGACAAATGATGTGATAAATCGTAGAAAATTTATTCAAAATGCCGCCGGCAGTGCCCTGGCGCTGGCTGCCATTCGCATACCGGATACAGCGTTTTCTCAAACATCCCGGGATCCTGCCATCATTCACAACCGCGGCCCCGCCGAAAACCCATTCATTCTGCGCGGCGTAAACCTCGGCGGCTGGCTCGTCCTCGAGAAATGGATGGTCCCCGACGTATACCGCGGCAGTAACGCGCCTGACGAGTACAGCCTGTCTCTCGCGTTGGGCGATCAGGCCAAAGCGCGACTCCAAAAACACCGGGAAACATTTATTACCGCCGAGGATTTCCGTTGGATAAAAAACTGCGGGCTTAATGCCGTTCGCCTGCCGGTGGGTTATTGGGCGCTCGAAGCACCAAAGCCCTTTGTGGGAGCGGCCGATTTCCTGGATTTCGCGTTCGATCAGGCCGGTCAAAACGGCCTGAAGCTGGTGCTCGACTTGCACGGTGCGCCCGGCAGCCAGAATGGCTGGGACCATAGCGGGCGGAGCGGTGAAATCGGGTGGCATAAAAGCTCCGGGAATATAAAGGAAACCGTGCGTGTGCTTGCAAGCCTGGCCCAGAGATATGGAAAACATCCGGCATTGTTCGGAATCGAATTACTGAACGAACCCAGCGATCAGATTCCCGTTGAAATTCTCAAGAATTTCTACTTGGAGGCTTATTCAGAGATTCGCAAATACGCCGGGCCGGAAGTGGCCGTCGTGTTTCACGATTCGTTTCGCGCCATGGCCTGGCAGAATTTTATGAAAGGGCCGGATTACTCGAATGTAATCATCGACACACACTTATACCAATTATTCAATGAGGATGATTCCAAACGGACCGCGCCGGAACAGATTGTTTTCGCGTTGAGCCGCAAATCCGCTCTTGAGCAGATGCAGGAGGAGGAACTGCCCACCTTTGTGGGAGAATGGTCACTGGCTCTGCCCGGCAACTCGACCGAAGACCTGTCCTCATTTCAAAGCGATCTGCTCAATGGCGCTTATGCTGACACCCAATTATTATGTTTTGAAAACACCCGCGGCTGGTTTTTTTGGAGCTATAAACTGGAATCAAAATCCGCATGGAACTTCCGCTATTGCGTTGAGCAGGGATGGCTCCCGGAACATTTTCCAGCATAACTATAAATTAACATCGTAAAATGATTTCCCGCCCCATGAGCGTGGTCATAAGATTTGTTTGCCGCGTTCTTTTAATCAGCGCGGTTTTTCGGGGCGTTTTTATCTCCAGTGCCCGGGCTGAACTATTGCCCGCATCCAGCCCCTATGGGGCGGCCAGCGTCACCCGAAACATTCCATACACTGACAACCCAACGCCCCGGCAAAACTTTGATCTCTATCTCCCTGGGATTAGTAATGGGAAACCGCTTCCGTTTATCGTATGGATTCATGGCGGCGCGTGGATCATGGGAATTAAAGATTGGGACAATGTGAAATACCTGGTCAGTCACGGTTACGCCCTGGCCAGCATTGATTACCGTATCGCCCCTCGGGATCAGTTTCCCGCCCAAATCCAGGACTGCAATACCGCCTTGAACTTCATCATCGCCCACGCCGCAGATTATGGTTTAAACCCAAAAGAACTCATCATCGGCGGCGCGTCGGCGGGCGGGCATTTGGCCTTGCTGTTGGGATTGGCGCGTAGCGAGAAGAGTTTTGGGGCCAACCCCTCCATCCGGCCATTGGCAATTTTGGATTTCTTCGGCTATACTGATCTAAATCACGCAATGGACGATCTGCAGGCCATTCACGCCGAGAAAGGCATCAAGCTCTTTCAGGATGTCGGCCCAAAACTATTGGGCGCGCCGGTAGATCAGTCTGCGGACAAGTTGTCTCTGGCCAGCCCCATTCGTTATTTGAATGTGAATAGCAGTCCGACCCTCATTCTGGATGGAAGCAAGGATGACCTGGTTCCGGCCATCCAGGGCCAGCACTTGCATCAGGCCATGGACGCCCTCGGCCTCAAGAATCAATTCATTCTCGTGCCTGGTGCCGGGCATGACGGCCCGCTTTTCTCCACGCCCGAAATCCAAGCTCAGGTCGTTAGTTTTCTGGCCGGGGTCCTTGCCAAACCGGGCAGCCATAATCAGCCATAATGAAATTATCGTTCATCTCCCTGTGCTTCCGTTTTAAACTATTGTCCGGATTCGTTGCGGTGGCCATTGCCATGGCACTGCCCGGGCTTGTTGGAGCCCAATTGATCGATGTGAATTTCACCCAAAACAGCAGCGCAGGTCAGGGCGGGCCGAACCCGGGCCCAACCATGTCCGGCGCCGCGGTGCTGGGTGCCGCCGGGGACCAATGGAACGGCATCGGTGGCAGCAGCGGAACGGGTATCGCCCTTAAATACGCCAATGGCAGCAGTGCTCCCGTCAACCTGAGTTTTACTGCCGGCGGCGGGTTCAATGTGTACGACTACAGCGGCTCAACTCCATTTACCGGCACGCCTTGGAACGCACTGATGGAGACCTATCTTTACAACAGCGGCGTTCCCCAGACAATTTCCCTCTCCGGCCTGGTTCCCAACTCAATCTATAATCTCGTCGTTTACAACGCGGCCAATTCCAGCGCCACCGGACGCACCACATATTTTACCGTCAACGGCAGCACCCAGGGCAGCGCTTGGACCGGCACCAATAATACCCTTGCCGCCGGTGTTGATTATTTGGAATTTCCCACCGCCTGGTCCGATGGCTCCGGCAACCTTGTCATTACCTATACCGGAAATGGTACTGCCGAAGGCGACATTGACGGATTTCAAATTCAAGCCTCGCCGCTTTCCGTCAGCGCAGTTGGTGGCGGCACTAATATCGCCATCTCCTTCACTGGCTTTTCTGGTTTCTATTACCAGGTTCAATACAAAAATGATCTCACCGCCCCTGCCTGGACTCCTCTGGGCAATCCCCTCCCCGGCAATAATTCCCTGCTTACGGTCAATGATTTGTCCGCTCAATCAACTCGCTTTTACCGCGTGCAAATGTCCACCAACGGCCCGGCCATCACACTTTTGCACACCAGCGGCACGAACGTCGTCAATACCGCCGGTGCCGTCGTTGAACTTCGGGGGCTTAATCTGGGCGGCTGGTTCATCATGGAACCATGGATGTGCCCGGCTGACAGTGGCGGTTTGCCGGATACCTATAGTATCATCAGCGAGTTGGACAGTCGTTTCGGCGTCACCGTCGAACAAGCCCTCATCCGGATTTATCAAACAAGTTGGATCACCACCGATGACCTCAATAACATTACCAATGGCGGCTTCAATTTAGTCCGCGTTCCCGTCTGGTGGGGTAACTTCTATTCCATTACCAACACCACCAGCAGCGGTTGGCGCTCGGATGCATTCTCGGAACTGGACTGGGTTGTCACCAACTGCGCGGCCCGCGGCATTTACGTCGTCATCGACATGCATGGCGTCGTCGGCGGCCAGAGCACCTCTGACGATACCGGTGAGCAGAATGTGAACGCCTATTGGACCAATACTGTTGACCAAAGTGAAACCGCTTATATGTGGACGCAAATCGCCTCCCACTATGCCACCAATACTGCCGTGGCTGGCTATGACCTTATCAACGAACCTTATCAGGCTCCCTCGAATTCAACGGTTTGGACCGCCTACAATAATCTCTACCACACCGTGCGTGCCGCGGATGCCAACCACACAATCATCATCGAAGGCACCTTTGGAAATTGGGATTGGAGCATGCTGCCTGCCCCTTCAGTGTATGGCTGGACCAACATCGTTTATTCCATGCACGAATACCAATTCGGCGATGATACCGCTCAGGTCGAAGCCGGTTTAGACAACCAAGCCGTGGATTTCAATAATCACCTTTCCTGGAACGTCCCCGATTACATCGGCGAATGGAACGACATGGGAAATGGCGCCGCCTGTTACGACTATTCCATCAGCGATTACAACAACGTCGGGATAAACTGGACCATGTGGGCCTACAAGGCTACCTCCGGTTTGCTGCCCAATGGCTGGGGCTGGTATGACCCCACCTATTGGCCCACCACGCCCAATGTTTCTACGGACTCAGCCGCTACCATCTCCAACGACTGGCAACAGTGGAAAACCACCAATTCCTTCGGAATTAACGCTGCCGTAGGATTGTAAAACCACGCTGCCTCGCAAGCCGCGCCGGGTGTCGGTGGTGAAACGTGATGAAAACGGATGTGTTTCCCTGATTCAATTTGCCTTTGCTGAATGGTTTTCCTGAATTAACCTGTCAGCGTGGCGTGGTTCACTGACCGGCATTTCTTTTTGCTCGCCGTAATCGGTTACGGCTTGAGTTCGGCCTATTCGGTTTTCCTCTGGCGAAAAGGGTTTCGCAAGGACGACCACGTGAACTATTTCCTGTTGCTCGCCGCCGCCACGTTGCACACCATCGCCATGTTCAAGCGCGGGTTTTCCGTCAACGCATGCCCC
>Ga0206867_1194_pt1 | contig 11746 bp, 15 predicted proteins | sample Alteio_BWOrgCont_37_FD_152905 | JGI IMG/M metagenome (GOLD analysis project Ga0206867, IMG submission 152905) | Enriched cells from forest soil in Barre Woods Harvard Forest LTER site, Petersham, Massachusetts, United States -... | ecosystem: Environmental > Terrestrial > Soil > Temperate forest >...
CGCTGAGCCAGCATAGCAAATAAGCGACCGCGAATTACTTTCTTAACTCCTACTTCGGCGACTTTCTAATCTCAGGCAATAACCTTATATGACCGCAAAAAAAATAACCCCTACAATACAAGGCTACCTGATGATTTTAGCTTCAGCCTTTTGCTTTGCGTCATATGGTGTCTGGTCACGTTTATTAGGCCATCATTTTGGTATATTTTTTCAAGGCTGGGTGCGCAGCGCTATTATCTTAATCGCGCTCCTACCCATTTTGAAAATGGGCAACAAATTTAAGCCTATAGCACACAATGACCGGAAATGGTTTGCAATAACCATGATTTTTACCGTTTTCACACAAGCTCCTCTCTACTTTGCGTTTAATCACCTGGCGCTGGGTACAGCAACGTTAATCTTCTACGCATTATTTTTAATCACCTCCTATCTAACAGGTTGGTTATTCCTATCTGAAAAGATGACTTCAGTAAAAATTCTTTCTAGCATTCTCGCCCTCATAGGACTCTTTTTGACATTCGGACTATCGTTAGCTGTTTTTTCAGTAACAGCCATGCTCCTTGCCGCTCTAAATGGAATAGCCAGTGGTGGCGAAGTAGCTACCAGCAAAAAATCGACTCAAAAATATTCATCGCTGCAACTCACTGCTTATTCCTGGGTTCTTATACTGGCAACGCATCTTCCACTTTCAATAATGGCTGGCGAAACACAATTGATGCCTGCTTTTAACTTTGAATGGCTAGCTATGCTGGGCTATGCATTGTCGGGCTTAGCGGGATTTTGGTTAGTGATTGAAGGATTCAAGCATGTCGATGCCAGTATCGGAAGTCTAATTGGGCTACTTGAAATACCTTTTAGCATTTTTTTTGGTGTACTCTTGTTTCAAGATAACCTAACGCTTCCCATTATTTCCGGAGGAGTAATCATCATTACAGCAGCAGTATTACCTGATCTCTACGCTTTAAAACATCGAAGAGCTAAACCAGTACCTACACCTTTGCCTTTGTAATAAGCCAGTGGCAGAGAAAAGGGGTCAGGCCTGACATTTTGACTTTTCATTATTGATGAAACAAGTCAAAATGTCAGGTCTGATAATCATTTAGCCCGGTAATCGAACTCCTCCCAAAACGGTTAAAATAACGTTTGTATGGACGTTAAATTAATCAGGAGGAGCTCTTATGCAACTATATGCTGGTATAGATTTACATTCAAATAATAGTTTTATGGTTATTTCTCAAGCGGATGATACGGTGGTCTACCAACGGCGGCTGCCAAACGATATTAATTCTATCGTGAGTGAACTGAAGCAATATCAGGATCAAATTGAGGGGGTTGTTGTTGAGTCCACATATAACTGGTATTGGCTAGTAGATGGATTGCAAACGGCGGGTTATAAAGTTCACTTAGCGAATACTACAGCTATAAAGCAATACAGTGGGTTGAAACATACAAATGATAAAAAGGACGCTCGTTGGTTAGCTAGATTATTGCAATTAAATATCTTGCCAACAGGGTATATTTATCCAAAAGAAGAGCGGGCTATTCGCGATTTGTTGAGAAAAAGGTGCCAACTGGTTCAGCAAAGAACATTGCATCTTTTAAGTTTAAAGACTTTGGTTGAGCGAAATACTAGCATTCAGCTAAGTGGGTCGTCCATAAAAAAATTAACGTCTCAAGAGCTTAAAGATATTTTGCCAGAAGATAATATTTTTCTTGCGGCAGAAAGTAATTTAAAGATCATGCAATACATTGATAAACAAATGATGGTGGTGGAAAAGACTGTATTAAAACAGTCTCGGCCAAATGATGTTTATAAAAGATTACTAACCGTAGATGGAATCGGAAAAATATTAGCTTTAACAATAATGCTTGAAACAGGTGATATCAAGCGGTTCTCCAAGGTTGGAAATTACGCGTCTTATTGTCGCTGTGTTGATAGTAAGAAAATCAGTAATGATAAAAAGAAAGGCGAGAATAATCGTAAAAATGGGAATCAATATTTATGTTGGGCATACGTGGAAGCAGCTAATTTTGCAATTCGCTACAATTCTACGATTAAAAAATACTACCAGAGAAAGAAAGAAAAAACCAAGCAAATTATCGCGATTAAAACTATAGCTCACAAGCTATCACGTGCCTGTTTTTATATCATGAAAGATGGAGTCGACTTTGACGTAGAAAAGAGTTTTAGATAGGGAGGTCCAGAGTGGCTGAGACAGTATAACCAGCAATGGGGTTGGTATAACCACTAGGTCTGATTGGCTACTGTCTCAACCCAAGAATTGAAGAGTCAGTTTTGAAGCTGATATACTGAGATGCCCATGCCGTGAACCGACTTAAGGTCTGGAGCCTCTGCAAGGAGGTAGCCATAGGTCTGTGACAATGTTCACGTGGACGCGGTATGGTTCCTATGATTTTCTGGGGCATTATGAATGCCAGGGGTACACCATTAAATAGTTTTTTGGGTGCTACCTTAATCCTGATGGGTGACTGTTGCAACTCAGTTGAGTTGACAACTCCGAGAGAGAACCCGGGGCGCATTTTAGGTACAGCGAGAGAAACGATCTTCATTAATTGACGCAAAAATTGATGTTAATTATTTGCGAAAGGTATTTATTTTTTTATTGACAGGGGTTCGGCTAATGGGTGACCCCGTATTTTTCAGTCTGTTACATTTTGTAACTGACTCAGTCCCTCGTTTCTTAAGCTTGCTATCCACCCGTATATAGTGAAAAATACTTACACAGGTGCTTCGACAAGGAACGGTCTCGCATGCGCATTTTGTTAGTGACCTTCGCCAATCGCAATTCCAGTGACATGGGTGTGGGATGTTATTTTAATCAAATAGCGGATATTTTGGAAAAAGAAGGGCATGAGCTGATTTTTTTTAATCATCCTACCCCGTTGAGGATCGAGAAAACTACACTTTCACGTACTATTATTCCCATGTTTTCTGGCATGACATCCACGCGCTTTGCTAAGGTCTTCGAGGCCACCAAGCCCGATGCTGTGCATATTCAAACGGAAGTGGGGCTTGGCATATCCGCCCGGCATTATTGTGTGAAAAATGGGATACCTTTTTCTACCGCCTATCACACCCATTGGGACATTGGCATGAAACACTGGGCCCACCTGCCCGCCTCGCTCATTTGGTCTTATCTGCGTTGGTATTATAAACCTGCCAGCCTGATTCACACTAACTCACCGCAAGCCATGCAGCTGCTGCGTAATAAAGGGATACAAAATCCCGTTGAAGTTTTTCCACCTGGGGTCGACTTAACAAAATTTTACTACGACCCCAAGCCATCCGTTCTGAGTGGATATCCGCGCCCCTACTTTATGTCCTTCTGTCGTATCGCCAGGGAAAAGAACTTAGAGGCTTTTTTGGATTTATCTCTTCCGGGCACTAAATTTGTAATTGGGCATGGCCCTCACAAAAAATACTTACAAAAGAAATATGAGGGCAAGGCCGTCTTCCTGCCCCAGGAAAACGAGTTTTTACCCTATGAAAACCTGCGCACTATCTTAAGCGCGGGAGATGTCTATGTTTTTCCATCTCGCTTTGATAGCTTTGGGTTTACCAATTTAGAGGCTTTAGCCTGCGGCCTCCCCATTGCCGCCTATCCGATGATGGGGCCTATCAACATTATAGAACAGGGAGTTTCTGGCTATATTTCAGAGAATTTACAGGAAGCGGCACTTGCCTGCCTCTCTCTCAAGAAAGAAGCCTGCATAGAACGCGCTTCTCACTATTCTTGGACTAATACCGCTCACAACTTTTTAAAGCATCAGATTGTCTTGACATCCTCTCCGGCCTGAAGGCCAAAGATTCCCCGGCTAGGCAGCTTTCGCTACACTACGGATGGGTTCCTGCTTCATCGAGAGGCCTAAAAGCGCCTTCCCTCCACAGGCAAGCACGGCATGACCTGCCGCTAGAATATTTTTTGCTGCATTAAAATCTGCCTCTGCTTGGTAACCACAAGCTAAGCAGCAAAACCGATCTCTGGTTCTCCGATTTTCTTTCGACGTATTGCCGCAAACACTACAGCATCGACTCGTATTTTTCGCCGGAACAACAAGGACTTCCCCTCCCCGCCATTCTTGCTTATATTCCAGCTGTCGTCGAAATTCTGACCATCCTTGATCTAGAATCGCTTTGTTCAGCCCGCTCTTCACTCTTACCTTTTTTCCAGGAACTGCTTTTGTCCCCTTTGCAGACCGGCTCATGTTCGAGACTTTTAAGTCTTCAAGTACGATCATCGCGTGGTTTTTGCTGATTTCGGTTGAAGTCTTATGGAGAAAGTCTTGTCGTAGATGAGTGATCTTTAGATGAATACGTGAAACTTTTTTCCTTTGCTTGTGCCAATTTTTGCTATGTTTTTTCTTGCGTGACAGGGCTCGTTGCGCATGAGCCAACTTCGCTGCATAGTGCCTCATATAATTCATAGCGGGATAGACTTTAGCATTGGATAGACTTGCAAAATTAGCCACACCCAAATCAATGCCTACCATGGTCGTGGCTGGGTGTCTCACTTCAGCCATTTCTTGCTCTGTTTGAATAGAAACAGTCCATTTCCCATGAAAGCGTGAGACGGTGATATTTTTTGCAATACCTTCTAGGGCCCTGCTATTTCGGTAACCGAACCAGCCTAGTTTCGGTAAATAGATCTGATTCCGCTTTTCATCTATCTTGAATCCTTGTGGGTAGCGAAAACTATCATGTTTTCCTCTTTTTTTAATTTGAGGAAATCTTTTAGGATTTTTCTTATCAAAGGCTTCTTTTAAGGCACGATCAAGATTCATCAAGGTTTGTTGCAAACATTGTGAATGTGTTTCTTTAAGATAGAAAAATTGAGGGTCAGCTTTCCATGCTTTTAATGCTGCCGCCAATTTATTATAGTTTAGACAATACTGCTTATTATCAAGTCTCTTCTTCTGCAAAGCCAAAGCTAGATTCCATACCTTGCGGCAACTGCCCGCAAAGCGCATCAGCTTCACTTCTTGTAAAGCTTGTGTTTTAAGTTGAAATTTAAATGCTTTTTGTATTATCATGGCCGGATTATACAATTGGTCTGTTGACATGACAACTGATATTAGGAAGGGAAGGCATTGCGTTTCAAACTTACATGTACATTTGGTCTTTGTAACAAAATATCGTCGTCGCGTCTTTACTAAACCCATACTCCAGCAACTAGCGCTTATCTTTAAAAAAGTTTGCTCTGACTTTGACGCGGAGCTTATTGAAATGGAGGGCGAACACGATCATGTTCATTTATTGGTTAATTATTTGCCTAAGGTAGCTATTTCTAATCTCGTGAATAGCCTCAAAGGCGTTTCAAGCAGACTTTTGCGTCAACAATTTCTATCTTTGCACAAATACTATTGGAAAGGAGTTCTTTGGTCACCCAGTTACTTTGCCAGCAGTTGCGGTGGCGCATCTATCGAAACCGTGAGAAAATATATTGAGCAACAAAAAACCCCGGCTTAACAGCCGGGATTGTCGCCTCTTTCATCACCGCCCTGAAGGGCGATGTTTTTCGAGGCGGTTCGATTAAAAGGGGGGATACAAATTGTACCCCCCCTTTGTCAAACTTTGCAAAAGTCAGTTGCACGAATTTACGAACAACTGATTTGCTTACTTCAAGGGGGATTGCATTTTACCATCTGACTTTAATTCGACAATCGATTTTTATTGAACAAACCAACGTGTCCAAGAAAACCGCATCGTTCCAAATTCCCCTAAATTTGATACAATCCTCCCACGATAAAAATCATCGAGGACATAGCATGTTGAAAAAGTTATTGCTTCTCGTTTTTGTTCTAGTCACTTCTACCCAAGTGGTATTCGGCTTAGGTCTGCAAACTAGGCTATCGGAAAAATGGGATTTTCGTGTGGAAGCTGGGCGGCCTAATTTCGCAACCTTGGGGCTGGTGTATAAATTTAACTAGCATAAGGCTGTCCATCATATGGCCTTATATTCAAATTCTCGCCTATTTTGACCTTTCTGATGCCGATACAATCGTTATTCTAGGCTATAATTACCCTATAAGAACAAGAATCATGAGATTCTTTGAGGGTGTTGGTATGCCAGGTATCAAGACACTGGGTAATATGGATGTCGTTGCCTTTGACCGCGAAGATGGTGATTGGGGTCTACTCTCCAATTACGCCGTAACGCCAATTAACATAGCAACTCCTTTTGGCAATCGGACCTTTCCTACTGTCGAGCATTATTTTCAATACATGAAAGATCCTAACGATCAGGCCTATTTAAATCTTGTCCTCTCAAATCCCAATCCTCAGCATGCGCGAGATGAAGGGGCAAAGCACTTTGATGAGGTCAATAAAAGAAATCCGGTATTGGCGGATTCCTTAAAGACTGCGTGGCGCCGCGGGGGCGCTGATATTGCAATGGATACAGCGATAACGGCTAAGATCGCACAACACCAAACGGTTAGGGATACCTTAATGCTAACGGAAAAAGCTTGTCTAATAGAGGATACGGGAAGTCGAAGCCCACGAAATCAAGATGGAAACTGGGGTTGGAAAACGGGGGGGCAAGTAGATAAATTTAAAGGGGTAGGGAATAAACTGGGCGTCCTATTAATGCATAAACGCAATGCGATCCATCAAGCACAACAGAACGTTAATATGATGGTGCCTAATCCTGCTGCCTTATCTGCCTCAGCGCGAGATTTTATGGAAACGCATTATCTGAGTAAAAATCTCATCAATTTGCCCCTACCCACTAGACAAGCGACCGGCGCTAGGGTGTCACAAGCCAGTTCAGCAGCAGCCTCATATCAACAAAGATCCCATGCTTCTAGCGCAGCCAGCAGCGCAAGCCAAGCAGCCACGCAAACTCAGACAGCTAAGGCCAAAGTATTAAACGCGCTAAAAAATGATGGCGTGGTTGATTTAGCGATGGTACCTGACCTTAGAAATCCAAGCCAACTTTTTGTTAAGCTAATCTTTTCAACCCCAGAAAATGCGGATGGGTTTTCCACCTATGCTGGGGGTGCACCACGTGCCGGGAATAAACCGCCTGAGAATCGAGCTATCATTATGGGCCCTGATAGAGCTCAGTTTATTTTTAATAAACTTAACGTTGGAAAAAATGGGCCCTATGATACCTTTAAATCCTTAGTTTATGATCATCAAAAAGCCCAACAAATGGCTGCTGCCATAGCACAAACACAATCCATTCCACTGGCTAAAGACATCGTCTTGGGAAGATTAAATCCATCCGGTGCGGTTGGATTGGAGGTTGTTCCGGATAAATATATAGATAATCAAAAGGTGATCAAGCTAACTTTCAATACGCCTCAAGACGCCCAGCATTTTGCTAAAGCCGTTAATAATGCTCCCTGCCAAGGCAACGCTGTCTTTATGGGCCCTGACAGAGCCCAAATAGTCTTTGATAAATTGGGTATCAGAACGCATGGAAGAGCAGAACACCCCATGTTCGACGCCTTGGTTTACGATGCTGAGCAGGCTAAACCGACTAGGGGATTCACGCCCAAACACTAAACCTGGGACTTGGCTTTGTTTCCCTTAGGCATTTCTTGATGAATGATCCCAGAGCCCGCCGTCATCCACTGAACATCTAATATACAGCATATTTGGGCTCCAAAGCTGAGCCATGCTATATTGAGATCATGACAGTCGAGTTTATTTATCACCACGGCAGCTTTAAAGGCTACGGCAGCTTTGATAAAAAAATCACGGCTGTTGCAATCGCGAATGGCCGCTTCATCCAATTTGGCACAGACAGCGAAATCCTGGCTTTAAAAACTAACTCAACCCAAGTGATAGACCTGAAGGGAAAAACGGTTATCCCTGGACTGAATGACTCACACCTTCACCTCATTTGTGGGGGCTTAAGCTTTAATTTAGAAAACCAATTGGCCGACTTCGCCGTACTTTCAAAAGATTTTTTTGCTGTTCCGGATGAAGAAATTAAAGACCTTTATTCCCTGATGACCGTCCTCGGCGGCAAAATTGTGCATGCATCGGATGAGTTCTCCTCACTCAATCCCAGTTTGCCGCCAGTAAGTCCCGACTGGTCACCGATTAAATACTTTGGCACCTATGGCGCCAACAAACTTATCACCCAAAACCCTGTGACAAACCCTGTCTTGAACCATCAACACGATAGTCATGAAAGGGGAAATTTACTTGGCTGCATCTGCTGGGCTTTTTGAGTGATTAAAGGAATTTAAAAGGGAGGAAAAATCATGAAACAGGACATCTATCTGAAAGCTACCCTCACAGTCATAGCCCTTTGCCTAGTCATCATCACCGCCAAATCCCTACCGATGATTTCAGCCGCCAAAGCCGCCGACCTTACTCACTGCACTGGAACTATCACGGTAAACTCTGTGGGCGCCTCAAAGACCATAACCGGTGGCTACGACGTCGATATAAGCTGCCAATAAAAGAACTTGTTATATACAAAAAATGTGATAATCCGCCGCTGGCGGCAGCTACCCCTTGTCAACCCTTGGCCGAGAATCAATCAAAAACGAGGAATTTTATGGCGCATCTGCGGTTTATTGAACAAACCATCTCTAAATTCAAAAAAGAACTGGGTTATTATACGGTTTCTGGTGTTCAAAATACGGCTCAACATGGAAGCGTCACCGGAAAAAGCAGTTGGACTGAAATACTTCTAATGTATATGAAAGTTACTTGAGTTTATCTGTTTATAAGGAAATATATATAACCTTGATAAACTAACAAAAGGTTCCATAAATTGGAACGGCGGTATTCCCTCTTCTTAGCCTAAACGAATCCTTTAATGCGCCGTTTTCAAAAAGTCATCCGTCACATCGCGGATATAAGTATCGCTGGTGATGGGCATTTGTAAGCGGGTGGCGTTTTCGGCGAAGTTGACTTTGGACATGGATACGGCGTGTAGGGATAGGTCGCCGTAGGTGCGGTAGTAGAATACTTTGTGTGTTAGGTCTTTGAAGACGACCCATTGGGTGGTTTCGTTGATGTATTGGCCGTTGGTGGGTTCGCGGACTTGGCCGCGGATGATGTCGACGTTGTTGATGAGGTGTTCGGATAGGTTAAGGGCGGCGATGGCGTTTTCTACGGGGAGAGCCACATGGGCCAAGGTGGCGATGCGGACGAAGCGGGAGGGGGGCTGACATCGCCGGGGAGGCCTAGCATGCCAAAGCCCTGGCCGTTGGAGCCGAAGGTGATGCCATTGGCTACGATGGAGGGGGGATTGACGGGAGCCAGGTGTAGGTAATTGCTCAGGTTGTTTAGGTGCCAATCGTAGGTGGGTGAGTTGGTCATGATGCCGAGGTGATCGTAAACATGCAATTTGCCGGCGACGTATTCGACGACGATGCCTTTGCCGGTGCTGTCGAAAATGGCGTAGTGGAGAGGGAAAATCATATCGCCGAGGCTGGGCACTTTGGCGGCATAGACGTAGACGGTGGGCAAGGCTTTGCGGACTTCGTCGATGTTGGCAAAATTGCTTAAGATCCAATCGCCGAAATTGAGGTAAGGTAGGGCGTGACTATTGCTACCGGCGGGTACTTGTTGATATTCCGCAAAGTTGGGTAGATAGAGCGCTTCGATGCTAAGGCCGGCTTCGTTCATGCCGTCTATGGCCACATCCACACCCATACCGTCTAGAAATAAATAGCCATATTTCGCTTTCCAACTGAGGCCGGCTTTGGCATCTGGGCTTTCTGTTTTGAAGAGTCGACCACGGGGTGAACTGCGCAAATTGGAGTTTAGGTCTGCGGCATATTCTAAGCTGCGGGTAATGAGCACGGTGCCATCTTTGGCGGTGACACGAAAATCGGTACAGGCGAAACTAGAGGGGGTGAGGGCTGGACTAAGTAGTACAAAAATTAGAAATATACCCGCCTTACGCATAACTCTTCTCCCTGAGGCAAAATGCTCTAAAAACAGCCTATCGTAATATACTCTAAGGGTCAAACTGAATGGATCGTAGCCTGGGTGCAGCGAAGCGGAACCCAGGAACCCCACGGCAAAGCCAATTTTCCCTGGGTTCCGCTTCGCTGCACCCAGGCTACGATCCTCAGTCTTAATGAGGGCAGTTTTGCTAAAAAAGATCTGAATTTATGCATTTTAAATGCAGAAACGCTTTCCTAGCCCCTCTCCCACCCATCTCCCCCGTTCTATGCTAAAATTAAAGCTGTACTCAGGATCAGTTTACGGACAAAACTTCTCTGGAGGCGGTATATGAAAAACGGACTTATCAAACTTATTCTCGTTCTCGCCAGTCTCAGCTTTGTAGGTGGTTGTTCCACAAATACCCAAGAACAAAACACAACGGCGGGTGTTATCGCTGGTGCGATTATTGGCGGTGGTGCTGGTGCTTTTGTGGGTCAGGGTGTCGGTAAGGCTGTCGCAATCGGTGTCGGTATTGTCGCTGGCGCGCTAATTGGCGGTTATATAGGCAACCATATGGATAGCACGGACAATGTCCATGTTGCGAAAGCTTTAGATAGCACCCCAACGGGACAGACCACTTCTTGGAACAATCCTAAAACCCATGCCAGCTATGCTGTGACCCCAACTAGCAATCTCGGCCCCTATGCGGGTTATGCTAATTGCCGTCACTTCGATACCACAGCCTACATCGATGGCAAAGCTCAGCGTGTTCATGGTACTGCCTGTCGCCAAAGCAACGGCACCTGGCAAGCCGTTAACACCTAATAGTTACGCGTTAAGTCTCCATTTAGCGCCTTTTCGGAGGCGCTTTTTTTTGCCTTTAGTTTTCCTCGTCTGCTGGCTCTTGCTCGATTTCCTCCTCCTTGGGCGTGAAGGAAGAACCACAACCGCAGCTGGTTTTGGCATTGGGATTGCGGATGATGAATTGTTCGTCAATGATTTGGCCTTTGGCATCGACAGAGGCTTCTTGATAGTCGATTTCGGCGCCGCTTAGGTACTGCAAACTGAGTGAATCAATGAGTAGTTGGACTGTGGGTGTTGAACTATCGACCTCGGAGGGAAGGGTTCTGCTGACTACCGCATCATCGGCTTGCGCAACTTCGTCGAAGGTAAAACCATATTTCATGCCGGAACAACCGCCGCCGGTGACATAGACGCGCAATTTGAGGTTAAAATTGCCCTCTTCTTTGATCAGCTCCCAGACTCTGGAAGCCGCGGCTAGGGAGAAACTTAAGGGTTCGCTGAGTAGCTCAGACACGGGACACCTCGTATTGGATGGGTTAATTATACGCCATTGAAGCTTACTGACAACCGCAGGGCTTTACGTTACTCTGGATCCTCAAAAATTAGAGAAGGGAAAACACTATGTTGTGGATCAAAGCCATTCATCTCATCGCCATGGTCGCCTGGTTTGCTGGGCTCTTTTATCTTCCCCGTTTATTCGTTTATCACAGCCGCTGGAATAATCCTACTTGTGATGAACACTTCAAAATCATGGAGAGAAAACTGTACTTCATGATCATGAATCCCGCCGCCTTCCTGACTTTGCTTTTCGGGTTTTGGACTGCCAGCTATAATTTTTCTGGGTATATGCATGCCCCTTGGATGCACCTCAAACTGACCCTTGTCTTCTTGCTCATTTTATTTCATTTATACTTGGGCCAGCTTGTGCGCCGTTTTCAACGTCAGAAAAACACTTATCCAGCCGCATATTTTCGATGGATAAATGAGATTCCAACCTTTTTTCTCATTGTGATTGTCATCTTGGCCGTGGTTAAGCCCGTTTTTTAAAATCTATTTTCTGCG
>Ga0206867_1195_pt1 | contig 11707 bp, 13 predicted proteins | sample Alteio_BWOrgCont_37_FD_152905 | JGI IMG/M metagenome (GOLD analysis project Ga0206867, IMG submission 152905) | Enriched cells from forest soil in Barre Woods Harvard Forest LTER site, Petersham, Massachusetts, United States -... | ecosystem: Environmental > Terrestrial > Soil > Temperate forest >...
AGAACCTCAAGATCGTTCGCAATCCGAACCGCGAGTACAAAATCGGTACTGTTCCGACTCTGGAAGATGTTCCTGCGAGTCTAGAATCGTGCTCTCCTCATTTCATGCTCCTGTTGGCTCTCGACGCCTCGGGGATTGGAGATGAGCGGGTCAGTGCAATCGCGAAGGCCCTTATATCACGCGGACTTGCTGGTATTTCCGTCTGGGGGCCAGACTGTTCAAGAGTCCATGATCTGTTCGATCTCGAGCGTGATCCTGACGAGACCGATGAGCGCGTTATGGTGACCACATGGCACGCCGATGAACCCCTTTCGGAGGCTGTCTGCTATTTCGATCTTTGCGCTTACCCGTCGTTGGATTTCGAGCATAACTGTAGAGACTGGATCGCCACTGCCGTGCATGATCAACGCTGGGAAGCAGAGATGCGCACTGCCCTTATGAAGGGCTTTAATGAGGCAGATTGAGTTTCCACTCCAATCACCGCCCACTCTTCCCTACCGGGTACTGGGTCGTCGACAAAGCCTGCACCGGTAGGCGAATGGGTGGATAGAGAAGAGTGGGCCACAACACACCCGGAGCCCATAAATCAAGCGGAATCATCCGCACAGCTTCTGCGGGGATCGGTCATACTTGGAAACGAATGCAAGGGCCTCGCTTAGGCAGCTCACTTCAATTGCTCGCCTTTTGCTGTTTCGCCAAGCGCATCTTCTGCACGGAGGCGATTGTTTCCCGAATCAAGGGGATGGTGGCAAAGCGCGTGATGTAGACGTTGAGCACGACCATGAGGAACAGAAAGAATGCACTTATGCCAAGTTCGATCCATAGTGACACTCTGCACCCCCGAAACTCAGACCTAGGCTATGTTCATTATTGCGTAATATCCTCCGCGATCCGTGATTCAGCCAGAGAATTCGCCGACTGGAGCTTTGAGCCAGTTCTGAGAGGATGACTCGTACATGACCTTGGTGTCATGTAGGCATCGCCCACGATACAGCCACAACGAAACGGATTCGATCTTCCAGGTGGATGTTTTCATGAGTCAAGACGGTCAAGAGTCCCGAGCCACGGATAGACATGAAGCGGGTGTGGGACTAACCTCACCTCATTACGCTATCCTGTCGTGACCGCATTCCAATTGGGGCATTGAGCACATGAAGTTACGTTTCCCAGGCTGTTTGGTTCTGATTTGTGTTGTCGGTCGGCCCGTTTTTGCGCAGCATCCCTCGCCAGCGTGGGTTGCAACTTTTGAGGAAAGCCCCGCGACCTATACTTTTCCCACTCCCGCTGGGATACCCACGCCTTCAAACCCGCCCGTTACGGGCACGCTCCGTTACAGATTCGGGATAGGGATCGGTGGCTCGCAGATTGTCGTCCGACTGTCGAACGAACTCGGCCAAAAGCCGCTCAAGATCGCCGGGGCGAGTGTTGCGCTGGCCACAGACGGGATGAATGCGGCCCCAGGGACGATGCATCGATTGACTTTCAACGGTAAGGAAAGTGTAGAAATTCCACCAGGTGCACCCATCCTAAGCGACCCTGTACAGTTCCGAGTTCCAAGTGTTAGCGATTTAATTGGCAGCATATTTGTGACCGATCCGCTTGAACTTCTCCCCATGGGCGGAGCTTCTATGGAGCTTTCAGACGGAGACAAGGTTCTCAGCGAGAGCTTGGTGGACGCACGCACAGTAACTAGTCGGCCAATCATGACCTCGGTCCTTGTAATGCCGGAAAAGTCGATTCATGTTGTCGTGGCTCTGGGGGACTCTCTGAGTGATCCTGTTCGGGGCGTGCCTACAGAGCGGCACGGCTGGGTTGCAACGCTTGCCGCACGGATGAATGCAGATAAGAAATCAAGTGGCATCACAGCGATCAGTGCAGGAATTAGCGGCAATCGAATCCTTGGAAGCATGTTGGGACCGGCAGCATTATTCAGAGCCGACCGTGATGTGTTTTCCGTTCCCGGCCTGAGTTACGTCGTCCTGCTGGAAGGGATCAACGACATCGGATTTTCAGGGAAAACTCCTTTCAGTACGACCCCCTTGCTTCCTTTTGACGATCTGATCGCAGGATACAAACAGCTTGCGATGAGGGCGCACACACGGGGCGTGAAGATCTTTATTGGAACTCTCCTTCCGTTTGAAGGGGCCTTCTATTTTGCCGATGACAAAGAGAAGCTGCGCCAACAAGTCAATGCATGGATAAGGAGTTCCAAGGACTTCGATGGCGTGATCGACTTCGAGGCTGCTGTGGCGGATCCAACTCACCCCACTCGCATTAGAGCCGAATTCGATTCCGGCGACCATCTTCATCCGAATGCGTCCGGGTATAAAGCAATGGGCGATTCAATCGATTTGTCACTGTTTAGATGATCAGTCGCGGGCCTCGAAGTGCTTATTCTGGGCGAATGACCCCCGCCTCTGACCCAACCCACGGCTGGGCGTTCCGCCGGTGCCGACGCCAGCGTGGGGTAGGCGAACGGATGGTAAAGGGAAGAGTGGTCCATACGGCCCAAACCAGCCGAGTGCGCCGTTCTACTGCGCCACCATCGGAGCGTAGTGTAGGATTCCGCAATGCCAGAAATGCACTTACGAATCCTCGCGGTGGTAATCACGACAACGTTGTTGCTCGTTCCGGCGTACACACAGCAGAGTCACTGGGCTTCTGCGGATGATAAGACTGCGAAATACATCATCGAGATGGAACGCAAGTGGGCTGAGGGTGTATGTGTCGATAACGGTGTCGTCGCCGGTCTGCTTGCCGACGACTTCCAAGGCACGTCAACGAAGGGTGCGCGGTTCACGAAGGCTGATGAACTAAAGGACGAGAAAGGCGCACACATCGCCCATGATTGCGAACTTGGTGAGGCTAAGGTGCGTTTCTTCGGAGACAGTATTTCCGTTGTCTACGGCAGCGAACATTATGTCGGCAAAGACAAGTCCGAGCCGAACGCAAAGGTTTGCCAGGTTTGGACCGACACGTGGCTGAAGCGCGGGGGTACGTGGCAGATCATCGCCTCGCAAGATAATCGCGCGGAATGTAGGTAGCTAGTGAACGCCCGAGCCTCTTGTTCTGCATAGGCGTGGTTGGTTGCGGCTTTTTATCTGAGCCAGAACCGGCGCGTCCAATTCGAACGGCTTGCTCGGGGCGGTTTACCACTCGTACATGACCTTCGGGTCATGTACGCATCGGCGACAATTCTCCGAGCGCCGAGATGAACCTGTGCGGGGGGCGGCCTGTGAAGGCCGTCCGTACCGCGACCACAACCTTCAATGAGAGCATCGGCCTCTTAGCGGCAACGGAGAGGACCCGTTGTAACAAAGATTTGTGCGGCCTGCCCCTGAGGCAACATGACCGCACGCCCAAAGGACCGAGTTAGAACGAAGGCGACTCGTTCTCGAGCTGATCAGTCATCATCGTCTGTGGTGCGCAGGTTGTTCTTGTAGACGGCCGTACCGACAGCCCGACCCAACTGCGCGCCTGCCACTTGGTCGGTTCGAAAATGTATCCCGCCGTAAACCCGGGCGTCGGAGATGTCGTCGGTAATCTGCTTAAAGGAGGTGTAGTGGTAGACAAGGTTGGGTACCGCAGGATTCGATATCATGATGGAGTGTCCGGCTTCTCCGTAAAGACGCCTCAGGACCTCGGCTCCCCCGTTGCTCCCGCTCCCGTGATTTGATGGATAGCTCGGGAAACACGGAGTAAGGATGAAGGGAACAAAGTTCGGATCGGGAGCGGTTTTCGGGTTGTCGTCGGTGGCGGCCGCACGGATCGCAGTTTCAGGCCGCCAGAAGTTGTAGTGGTACTTGTTGTAGAACGACGCGACCAGGCTGTCGCTGATCGCCATGTTGATCAGGGCCAGGGCTCGGGCGTTCTCCGACAGCGTACGCTGCTTTTGTTGCGCGACCTGCCTCGCGGCCTCATTAAACACCAGGGTCGGCGACGATGCCGCGTAGAAACTCGCGACGTCGGCCCGATCCGGTGGCCGTTCAGTGCTGTCAACGCCTCCCACCGTCATCACCTCGTTGTACGCCTTAGTGTACGCGTTGCTCGTGAGCGCCGGAGGCGGAGCGAGCAGATAGTCGCTGGCCCGATCGATGCCGAACGGGGTCATGTACTGCCATTGAAAGAACACTCCGACCGCAACTCCATTCACGTTCTTCGGACAACTGGGAGTGGCCTGCCATTCGCCCGGAACGATCGGACCAGGTATCTTGAATTGCGCCGGCGACGAGCCGTCGTTGGCGCGAAGAGCGATCATGGCAGCAGCCGCGGCGTCGCCCGTTGTTATGCCCTTGTTCTTGGCGTCGCCGTCGGGAATCGAGGCCATCGAGTTTGCCAGGGCGGCATTAAGCGTCGTTGCGCTGCCAGGGAAGTAAGTGATGAGCACCCGATAGGCAGCCTCGATGGCCGCGGCGTCGGCGGAGGCGCCGTGCGGAGCAACGATGCTTCCAAGATACGGTTGATAATCGCTCTTGATGGTGTTGACGGCCTCGAACACAGCCAGTTGCACGATCGCCGCACTTCGGGCCTGGTGGAACGGATCCTGGCCGTTGGCAATGGCTGTGTTTACCGCAATTTCGTTCCAGTCCAGGACGGCATCGGCTCTGGCCGCAGCAAGCCCGAACAGCAGGGCTGCCATCGATATGCATACGGCAGCAATCTCCTTCGTCGCGCCTTCGAACCGTTGGCACCGGATTGTGTTGGACATTCCCTCACGATAGACCATTGCAATTCCTCCGTTACGTTGAGCGTTGGTGGCTTCGCCGACAGAATCTGTAGGGACTTGAGAAATTCAATAATTGAATCGTGGTCGTAGTAGTTCAATGATTGGAAGACCAGTCTTGATAAGTGCGCCTCACCCGAATGCGCGAGCAAAACCTCTCGCATCGTGGTGTATTTGGCCATTGGGGCCGAAGCAGTGCTGATTGGCGATGCCCCGCAGCTCTCGCGTAGTGAATCACAGCCGCAAGAAGCAAATAAAGGGCAGTCTTTCGCACCACTCCGTCGTACCGCAGCCACGGGCTGCATTTACTCGTTAGCAACAACCTCGAATGAGCCTTCTAGAAGAATCTCGTCAAACGTAAGGCCGGATACCGTCAGAACGGACGTAGATCCCGGACCGCCCCTCCGAACCACGAGGATGAATGGCAGATTGTGGCCTGCGCCCAGGCCTGTAACGTTAGCCGTACCCTTTAACGTCGCCGTGTCACCCTCAATTTCGGCGCTTGTGATCTCGCCCGTAACATACATGGCGTTCACCGTGAATTGGCCACTGCCATTCCCCGTTGCCAACGCCGGGGCAAGGGCCAAACACTCGAAGTCTCCTGAGACCGCTTGTCCCTGGCGTTCGGCATGGAAAGCGATCGTCGTAATGACAGGGACAAACCCTCCCGCCTGCCCCGTCCCGCCCTGAATGATCGTCTTCCCTGCGCCGCGGGCGACGACTTTGACAGCAGGCGAAGGTTGAGCGTTGACGGAGAGCACCGCCATTGAAAGGCCGATAAACGCAAGGAGCATCTTCTGGAATGATGTCTGCATTGCCTTCTCCCTTTGAAAAATTGTCTTGTTGTGACCAGGCGCGGTTTCACCCACGCGTCATGCGGGGACTGCGAGGGCCACCGGGATCCGAGCCAGCCGCGAGGAGGCCGCTGCAATAGAGTCGAACGCTGATGATTGGCCAACTCCACTGGGCACGGCTCGGCTGCTTATCGAGTCATTCGACGCAGGTTGCCTTCAGAGGCGTAGTCAATGGTCGTCCAACTCTTCTTCGCCTTTTAGATTTGGACAGGGAGCGGTTGCAGGGCCCGCACCACCGGCTAGATAGGTCAGGCAGAAGTTGTCCTCAATGACGTTGTTCGCGCCCATAAAATCGAGTAGGAAACTAATATCTGCGCCCTGCTGGTTGGGGGCTGTAAAAGTTTTGATCACCTGGGCCGCCGGATTGCCCACAATGACGTTGAGGCGGACGACGTTACCGCTGGAAGTGTCAAAAAACGCGACCCCGTTCGCATTCCCGCCTATGTCGTTTTCTTCGACCTGGTTCTGGTTGCTGCTGCCCTCGAACCCGATTCCGAAATCGATATTCCCAATCGTGTAATCGATGCTGCCATTTCCGTGAAATGTGGACTTGATTATCATGTTGTTGCTACTGTTGAAGAGGCAAATCCCGCCGCAATTCGCACCGTTAGAGCCAGCCGCGTTGTTGACCCAATTGTCTTCTGCAAATTTGCTTTCTGTGGTAAAGCCTGTCTGCATTCCGCTCCAACAGTTGCGGTTGGCGGTGATCTCTCTCACGGTGACGTGGTCGCTGGAGAATAGAAAAATCCCCCAGCGCTCAAATCCCTGGATGACCCCGGGACCCTGAATCTCTACATGGGTTCTGCCCGCCGCAAGGATTCCAACTCCGAAGTTAGCGTCGGTGGGAAGACTGCAACCCGCCGGAGGGGTGACACCCCCTGTGATTGTGTGTCCATTGAGTTTTAGCTTGATGTGGTCCGTACCGAATGCGATGCACGGATTGGCTCCGCTCTGGGTAATAGGGACAGCGCATGTGACATCGCCCACCAACTGGCTATCGTGGAGTATCGTGACTGTGTTGGTAATGGTTCCCTTAAGGTCAGTGGCGCGGGCCGTTCCGACTCCGAATGCTACGCCAGCTGCCGCTACGGTTGCGCAAAGAATTGTCACACGATTCATTTGCCACCTCTCAGGCACGTTTCCGGAGATTGCGGTCTTTTCGCTTCGAGGAATTGCAACAGGAGTGCGTCTAATTTCCTCCACCTGGCATCTTGGGAAAGATCTTCATCCAAGGGGAAATGGGCCCGGCCCAGTAATCCGCTCAAGTTCTTTAAGTTGTTGAGCCCGAAAACGGTATCAGAAGGTACCAGAGTTCGGGATGCAAGTCAACTATAAACTTTACCTATTTTGCAAACGTGCACTGTAGCGGCTTTACCGAGTGGGAGGGCGTTCTATTGATTGCGGGACTATCACCGCCAATCCTTCCTTTACTCGATTTTCGGTCTGCCTTAGTGAAGATCCGTCAAAGGGAAGGGTTTTCCACCATCCAAGCGGTGCGTCATTCCCGGACCCTAGAGCATACTATCGTTACCGATTGGCTTGCTGAGATGATTTCGGACTAAACTTTCATCTGCACATAGTCTTGATGAGAAGGAAATGTTTGTGCCGAGAGTGTCTATTGAACGATTCGTGCTGGCTGCTTCGCTCATTTGCTTTGTGGACTCATTCAGTTTCGCGCAGGTCCCGGGTGGTGGCGGGGCCGTGATTCATGGTTCTCAATCGCAAATCACAGGTACCTGGAGAGGCAATTCGGAATGTGTCCTGAAAAACAGCCCGTGTCGAGACGAGTTAAACGTGTACCGATTTTCCGAAGTTGCCGGAAAGCCCGGCTGGTTTTCTGGCATTGGCAGCAAGCTGGTGAATGGTAAAGAGATTTCTATGGGCACTCTGGACTGGAACTACGACGCGGAAAAGCACATATTGAAAAGCGAAAACTCGGGTGCAACAGTCCGACTTGTCGTCGATGGTAGCAGGATCGAGGGCAGCCTCACGTTGGCGGACAATACTGTCTATCGCCGCATCCATCTCAAAAAGGACTGACATCAGGGTCGTAAGTGAAAACCAGACCGAGAATAAAGCACTCGGAATGTGCGGGACCAAGCACTGTACCTAGAGGACAACCTAGAACGCAATCTTTCATGTCGTACGACGATCATCGCGGGGTGAATCCAGCCGAACAGCAACGTTCCACAAGTACAGGATCAAGGAAATCGTGGGCGCAAAATCCAATGCCGAACTTGTCCGCAATGCCGTCAAGAACCACTTGGTGAGCAAATAGGTCGCGCTTAAATCTGAAGACTCCGAACTCCGGGACTATCACCGCCCACACGTCAACCGCCCACACGTCAATTACTAGTTAGTTAACTGATGAGCGGGCTTGGCGTGGTCTGGTATGGCTGAGCAACAGCACGTTTCGATGGTGTATAAACTCGGTGGCGATTCGTTCCTGAGACTGGACGGCAATCAGGGGAGGCCATCCATGAAAGTGGTGCGCCGTAATTTTCAACAAGCGGCTGAGAAACGGGCAGTTCAAGTTCACGTTCCTGCGTCTCAATTTGCCGCTCGAATGGTCGCCTTTTCTTCTACGGCTGCGGTTTTCGAAGTGGTAATTTACGAGTTAATCACGGGTCTTTCGACCCACCTGTATGAATGAAAATCGGCTCGGGCCTTGGCGTTCCCGACCCAAATGGCGGATTCTCTCCGGCTGTCTGTTGCCAATCCTCGTCACCCTCGCCATCGGAGCGATTTTTGGCTTCCTCATGTGTGCCGTTTTCGCGCCTTGGGCCTTCTACCTCGGAGGCCACAGCTTCCACATCGACCCTGAGTGGCGCGGCTGGGGCCGTATGCACTCCGCTGTCTCCGGCGACTACCTGCTCTACGTCCGCCTCATGCCAGACGTCAGCGACGAAGGCTCCGGCACCCCGCAAACGAGTTTGAGCGGCTCCGCCTACATTTGCACCCCGCGCGCCGAGATCATCGGCCTCAATCTCAACGGAACCATGCGCACCCACCTCAACCGCGTCACCGACGGCGAAGCCATCACTCTCGACATGTCATATTCACCGGTACTCACCGCGGTGTTCGCCACCGATCATAGACCCTCCCTCAGCTTTCTCGGCCAGTGGCAAAACCCTAACATGGCTCTCGCCGACACCGGAAGCCTTTCCTACGCCTTCCAGCCCGATGGCACCGTCTATCGCGGCCAGGACCCCAAACGCCGCCCACCTAAGGAAATCGTCCCGCTCACGCTGAAACCTGGCTCCTACGCCGATTTCAAAGCGTCCTGTTCCATCCCAGGCCCTGGTAGCCGCTGATTGTCGGCCATCGAGAGGCTGCGCATAATTGCGTTCCGGGAGTGTTGTCCGATTTAACCGGAAGTTGTGACAATTTTCGCAATTCACGCAACTTGTGTGCCCTGCTTGAGTCCTCAAATGTCTTAGTGCTGTATCTGGAGCGCCCCGCGACGCAACAGTGCGCAGGTAGATGCTCTCAGGGGGGCGCTTCGGATACAGCGACTTGAAGGAAGCCGCCCCCACGGAAGCCTATGTACTTTGCATCGGTCTGAGCGGGTGCAGAGGGATGAAGAGGAGACTGGGTGGAGTAGAGTCCGGTGGTCTGGAGGCCGGATGGAGCGGCGCTGTGGCTCGCCGAGGGCTGACGTGGAGGCTGGAGAGGCTGGCATTCGAGGGATTTTGCCTAGATGAGACAAGAAGTTCGCGTACGCTCCGAAGCACGGGCAGTAGTCGAGGATGTGGATAGAGCTTCATGCTGGACACTGGCCTGGTAGAGGAGGCGAGCGAAGCAGGAGTTGCGCAGCCGAGAGCCGTTCGACGACGCGCATGGTTGCGCCGCAGACAGGACAGTTCCAGAGTGAGTGGTTCTGGTCGGCGGACGGTGATGCTGCCGAGGCGGTCATCTTTTCTGAGCCGCTGAGCAGTTGGAAGCATAGCGGCAAGAGAATAGCGCGGTTGCGGTTGGCAAGGAATCCAAAGTTGCGGATGCGCACGAATCCCGGCGGCAGCAGATGGAGCAGGAAGCGGCGCAGGAACTCACCGACCGCCAGAGTCATGAGCCGTTTCTTGTTGCCGTGGGCGGAATCGCGCCAGCGGAAGGTGACGTTGCCATCGGAGAGAGCGACCAGCCTGGAGTTCGAGATGGCAACGCGATGGGTGTAGGCACCAAGATAACGCAGCACATGTTCCGGGCCACCGAAGGGTCGCTTGGAGTAAACGACCCATTCATGGCGGAACAGTACCCTCAGCCATGCGGCGAAGGTGCACGGATGAGCTAGCGGCAAGAGCTCGCCGTGAAACTGAAGCTCGCCTCGATGGAAAGCGTTGCGAAGTCCGGCGACGAACTTGCCGCGAAAGACGCGGCTGAGTATACCGATGGGAAGAAAGAAGCAACGCCGGGCGGAGATCCAACGGGAATGATCCAGAGCGAGACCGCCGGCGACAAGTACGCAGTGGATATGTGGATGAAAACACCCACGGCCACAATACCCTGAGTGCGGAAACTACCGAAGTCAAGGTGTTCTATCCATTTCGTCCTCTGCACGGTTCCACCTACAGATCCAACGCAGACCGACGACTTTGCCATGTTCAAGCCAAGAAAAGGGATCACCGTTGAAGTGTTCCTGCGTGAATTGGAGCGCGATCCAGACTTCGCTCGAAGAAAGGCTGAACGAGAGAAAGAACTGGAAAAGCGGGCGGCTGAATCGAGGGAAGAGCAAGCCATGCTCTTACGAGAATTAGCCGCTGTGGGCGTGAAGGTTTCAACAGTGTGGGATTTGGTGAACACCTCAGCCTCGTACACTGCTGGGCTTCCGATTCTTCTCGGTCATTTGAAACGCCAATATTCAGACGGCACTCGCGAAGGTATCGCAAGGTCCCTCGCCGTCCGCGCAACAAGGGCGATTGGCTGGAGCGTGCTTGTGGATGAGTTTGAGAAAACGGAACCCTCTAACACGCGTGTGAAGGATGGGATCGCGGTAGCGCTAGCAGGCGCATCCGATGACACTGTCATTTTGGAGCTAATCGAACTCGCGAAAGAAAAGCGTCACGGTGACAGCCGATTACTCCTACTCCGTGGAATAAAGCGGTCACGCCGTCCTGAAGCGAAGGAAGCCATCGAGAAACTGGCAATGGATCCCGCGTTATCAAAGGAGATCGGCTCGTGGAAAAAAGGTTCACGCCGATCCGAGTAATTGTTGGTGTATCACCGCTATTTCGTACATGACCTTGGGGTCATGTACGCATCGACCACTATCCAACCGGAACTCGATCAATGCGTGCTTCCGACCGCGAAGCGTCATGCTCGCAGCCTCATAGCTCGCCTGTGCTGCACGCGTGAGTGACGCTAGATTAGGCTTGGTCTAATCGAACTCATCCACTCATTAAGGACACGTTAAGTCTGCAACATCCATCAAGGGACCATCACCTGCGACGGCAATCTCAATCTTCACAATCCCAACTCTTCCCGGCAAGCAGGTTGCGATTCCGTTTTGGTCAATGCTGGCGATGTTGTTGGGATATGTGGACCAAGCCGTAACCGGCAAAGGTGTGACTGTCGTGGGTGGCTCGTTGTAGATTCCTGTTGGAATGAAATGTACTCGCCCGTTCGGGAAATTCTTTGCATCAGCAGTCGAGGGACTCGCGGCAACCGATTCAAGCATACGGGGCACGTTCGTGCCACAACTTGAGGTCCAAAATGCGAGCGGTAGAACAAGAAAGCGGATTCTTAGCATGACGGGACCTCCGAAGTTGTAGTCGGAATTGTAATGCAAAGTGAATTTCATTGGCTCCGCATCAATTCTCAGGGGCTGCCCGAACCTGCACAATGTGCGTCTGGACGCTGACTCTCTGTGGCCTCTGTCCTTGCGCTAATCAAATTTTTAAAATAGTTGGGGCGCTCGAACTGCTCCCGGCATTGGAAAGGCGTATCAACGAGGGGTCCGGTGGAATATCAAGCACGCAACGGATCACTTACACCGGTCCCTGAATGATGCTCGTGATGCTGGAGGTTTAAAAGCTTCTCTTGCCTGAGCGTAGAACACAGGAGCGCAAGAGACAAGCAGCACAATTGTGCCAGTCTGGTTTCGTATTCGACCACCGGGAAGCATGCGGCAAGA
>Ga0206867_1149_pt2 | contig 11395 bp, 5 predicted proteins | sample Alteio_BWOrgCont_37_FD_152905 | JGI IMG/M metagenome (GOLD analysis project Ga0206867, IMG submission 152905) | Enriched cells from forest soil in Barre Woods Harvard Forest LTER site, Petersham, Massachusetts, United States -... | ecosystem: Environmental > Terrestrial > Soil > Temperate forest > O...
TCGCACGTTTGCGGAAGCATGGAGGAAATCGCTCCGTCGATTCCTCCTCAGTGGCTCACCGCAAGATTCGCACGTTGCGAAAGCCCGCGGTCTCGCCAAACACGAGGAAGTTCAGCGCGGTCTTTTGATTGGCGAATATTGCGTGCGAGGCGTGGGTCTGCGTGTCGTTCACCTGCACTGAGAGTACGTTCCCCTGGAATACGAGGCGCACGGGATACCAGCGGGCCTTTTGCAAATCGAGCGGCTTGCGGGCGAGTGTCTCGGTGGCGTCAGGCCCCTCGCCCGGGAAAGGACTGCGGGTGATCTCGATGGAGTTGCGCGCGATGACAACCCGGAAGGTGTGTTGCGGATCGCCAGCCTCGATCCGGAGCGAGTGCCGGTTGGCGCCATCGAAGTTGATCTCGAAATCGATCGTGCCGTCCGAGATCGCGCACGGCGTCCGCAGCAGCGCTCCGTTCTTGTCCTGCGGCGTTTCCGCGCCCCAAAGCGCGCCATCGTGGGCGGTCCATTTTCCGGCAGAGGATGTCCAGGGTTTGGCGGGCATCTGCGAGAGGTTCTCGTTCATCACGACCTCACCCTGCGCTGGCGCCAGTACGGCGACCGGCGCTTCCTTCACCGCGATTTCCGGCGGCAGCTCGCGGCTGTATCCGCCATTGCGGTAGCGGTTCAGCAGCGCGCGGAGTTCCTGCACGATTTCGGGATGGCCGGCGCTCACGTCCCTGGTCTCGGCGGGATCGTCGTGCGTGTTGTAGAGTTGCTCATGATACTCATCCGCGTGCGCCTTGCGGGCGCCGGGTTTGATCTCATCCACGGGCACGCCCTCGATCCATTTCCACGGACCCTTGCGAATGGCAAACACGCCGTCGGCGCTATGGACGATCATGTCCTCGCGGATCGGTTTCGATGGGTCGCCGAGAATCGCCGGGAGAAAACTGTGGCTGTCCTCGGCGGCTTTCGACGCCGCCGGCAATTCTTCGCCCACCACCGCCGCGGTCGTTGCGAGGATGTCCGCGAGACTGATCATTTCTCCGCAAACCGAGCCCGTCGCGGTCTTGCCGGGCCAGCGCACAATGAAGGGCACCTTGAAGCCGCCTTCCCAAATGTGGTGCTTGCCACCGCGCAACGTTCCATTCGTAAGCAACCCGGCGTTGTAGGCCTTGGTGGACCACAGGTCCTCGCGCGCCAGCTCTTTCACGCCGCCATTATCGCTGGAGAAAATAACGAGCGTGTTGTCCGCGACTCCCATCTTGTCGAGCGTATCCAGGATGCGGCCCACGCTGCGGTCGAGTTCGTAAATCCAGTCGCCATAGAGCCCGGCGGCGCTCTGACCCGCGATGTCCTTGTCCGGCGTAATCGGCGCATGAACCGCCACGGGCGTGAAGTAGAGAAAGAACGGCTGGTCCTTCGGCTGGCTCTGCATCCATGCGGTGGCCTTGTCCGTGAGCACTTTCATCACGCGCTGGTTTTTTCGACGCGGCGCATCGAGGTCGAGGATCTTCGCGGGAACCTTCGGATTCTCCATGTCCTCGGGGCCGTAGGTCGTCTGATAATCATCGTCGTCGTCAGGCACGGGTCCGGGGAGCTTCATGCCCGCGGGAATCTTTCCACTGCGCAGACCATAGACGAAGCGGTTCTCGACGAAGACGCCAGTCACATCGCCGTGATTGCTCGGCACGCTGAAGTGATAGTCGAACCCGATGTCCAGCGGCCCCGGCGAAAGCTCGGCCGTGTAGTCCGTGCGCCACTTCGGCGAATCGTCCGCTGTGCCGTATCCGAGATGCCACTTGCCCACGGCCGCGGTGCTGTAACCGTGCTTCTTCAACATCGAAGCCATGTTCAGGCGAGTGGGCTCGATGTGCAGCGGCGCGAAGGTGCTGAGCACTTCGTATTTCAGCGACGTGCGCCAGCAGTACCTGCCCGTTAGCAGCGAATAGCGCGTGGGCGAGCAAACGGACGAAGTCGTATTGGCGTCGGTGAAGCGCCGGCCCTCCGCCGCGAGCCGATCGATGCTCGGTGTCTTCACCACCGCGGGATTCGCGCCGTAACAAACAGCGCTGCCGTAGCCGTAGTCGTCGCTCAGGATAATGACGACGTTTGGCTTGCGCGGATCAACGGCCTGGATGGGGGCAAGCAGGCTGGCGAGGAAAAGGAGAGAGATGAGTGCTTTCATTGCGGGTGGAAACGAGGAGGAGTCTGCCCGAGAACTAAAAGATTCCCACCATAATGAAGGTTGCCAGGCGGGGTTTTATGCGGGCACCGTGACGGCATCCCCGCCCCAGACATGAAACGCTTCGCTCTCGCCCTTCTCCTCACCTCCGCGCTGGCCCTGGCCGCCGAGCCGCCGATTCCCCCGGTGCCAGATAAACAACCGGAACCGCCGTTTCCAAAAGGCGCGGATGCGCCGGGCGTGCGGATGCTCGTGCCGGGGTTCACCGTGCGGGAGTTACCGGTGAAGCTCACGAGCTTGAATAACATCGAGTATGCCGCGGACGGACGCCTCTTCGCCGGGGGCTACGATGGGCGCTTTCACCTGCTGCGCGACACGGACGGCGATGGACTGGAAGACAAGGTGGACACGTTCTCGCCCGAGACGACGGCGAACTATTCGCTCGGCATGGCGGTGAAGGATGGCGAACCCTATGCCGTGCTCTCCGATGAAGTGGTGCGCTGGCGGGACACGGACGGCGACGGGATTCCCGATCAACGCGAGACGGTGGTCAAGGGCTTCGATGACCCGGCGCTCGCGACCGCGCCGTATCTCAATCACCGCCGGGTGGACAGCTCGATGGCGATCGCGTTTGGCCCCGACGGCGCGCTCTACGTCACCATGGGCAACGCCGGATATAATAACGCCTACTGGCATGACAAGCAGGGCCATGCGAATTACTCGCCGGAAAAACGGCGCGGGTGTCTCCTGCGCTTCGGCGCGGATGGCAAGGTGGAGCAACTCGCCAGCGGCCTGCGCTACATCATGTCCCTGCAATTCAACCGGCGGGGCGACCTCTTCGGCACGGACCAGGAAGGCGCCACCTGGGTGCCGAATGGGAACCCCTTTGACGAACTGCTGCACCTCGAAACGGGCCGGCACTATGGCTTTCCGCCGAGCCACCCGCGCTGGCTGCCCAACGTGGTGGATGAGCCGAGCGTCTTCGACTACGCGCCTCAGCATGAGAGCACCTGCGGGTTCCGTTTTAATGGCCCCGCGCCGGGGCGCGGTCGCTTCGGGCCGGAATGGTGGTCGGAGGATGCCATCGTCACCGGGGAATCGCGCGGCAAGCTCTGGCGCACGAAGCTGGCGAAGACCGAGGCGGGGTGGGTCGCGCGGACGGACCTTTTCGCGCGCATCGGATTGCTGGCGGTGGACTGCGCCATCTCGCCCCGGGGCGATCTCGTTGTATGCTGTCACACGGGTCTGCCGGATTGGGGCAATGGTCCCAAAGGGCCGGGCCGCATATTCAAAATCAGCTACACCGATCGAACCGCCCCACAGCCCGTGCTGGCGTGGCCGGCCAGCGAGACCGAGACGGTCATCGCCTTTGACCGCGCCCTCGATCCCGCCTATGGCGCCGGCCTGGTGGCGAGGGTGAAAATCGACTCCGGCCGCTATGTCGCCGCCGCGGACCGGCTGGAGACGATCCGACCTCCTTATGCCGTGGTGAGGATGCAACAGCGGCAACCGCGGACCAGTGTCGCGGTGACTGGCGCGCGGCTCGGCCCGGACGGGCGCAGCGTGGTGATCGAGACTGCGCCGCGGACCGCCGCCGTGAACTACGCCATCACCATCGCCGGCGCCCGGGATGGCGGCGCGCTGGACGTGGCCCATGATCTCTCCGGGATCGCCGCCGAATGGAATGGCGCAGATGGCGCGCAATGGAGCGGCTGGCTGCCGCATCCCGACTTCATCGCCGCGCGAGAATTTACCCATGGCAGCGCGGCGCACGATGCGTTGTGGCATCACGTGGCCGCGCCGGGCAAACTCACCTTCCATGGAGCGCTGGATCTCTGGCAAATGCTCATCCCGGCGACCCAGCCCGGATCGAAGCTCGACTACGCACCCCAGCCGGAAACCGTGACGGTCACTTTCAAAAGCGATGCTCTCCTCACGCTCGAAGCCCCCGGAGCGCAAGTCACGCGCATCAACGAACGCGAGTCGCGCCTCACTGTAGCCAGCCCGCGGGAGAATCAGTGGCCGGCATTTGCCCTGACGCTGGCCACGCCCGCGAAGGCGCTCGATGTCTCCTTCTCCACCACGCGCGATCCGCGGCCGCGCGCGCTGCCGCTGCGCCGTTTCCTCATGCCCTTCGCGAAACCTGGCGCGCCGGATGTGCTCACGCGCGTGATACCCGAGATCGCGGGCGGGAACTGGGAGGCCGGTCACGTGCTCTTTACGGGCAAGGCCATTTGCGCCACGTGCCACCAGCTTCGCGGGGAAGGCGTGCGCGTCGGGCCGGAGTTGAGCAACCTTGCGCAGCGCGATTACGCGAGCGTCCTCAGAGATATCGTGGATCCCAACGCCATGATCAATCCCGACGCCGTTGGCTACGTGGTGACGCTGCGCGACGGGACTTCCGTTGTCGGAACGCGCTTGGCGGAAACGGAAGCGGAGTTACAAATCGCGCAACCCGGCGGCGCTGTCGCGAAACTGAAGAAATCCGAGATCAACAAGACCGAGCCGATGACCGTCTCGCTGATGCCCGTGGGACTCGACAAGGCGCACACGCCGGAAGAATTGCGGGACCTCATGACCTTTCTCCTCACGGATCCCCCGCCACCGGCAGGCGCCGCGAATGAAAAGTAGGGAGCGATCGGGCTGCGAGCTGGCGAGGTCCGCTTCGGCTGCGTAGCGCGAGTTACTCCGCTCTCAAAGAAGCCATATCGATCGAGAAGCGATACTTCACATCGGACTTGACCATGCGCTCGTAGGCTTCGTTGATCTTCTGAATGGGTATGACTTCCACATCGGCGGTGATGTTGTGCTCGCCGCAGAAGTCGAGCATCTCTTGCGTTTCGGGGATGCCGCCAATGGGTGAACCGGACAGGCTGCGACGCCCCATGATGAGGCTGAAGGCTGAGACGGGCAGCGGTTTCTCCGGCGCGCCGACGAGGGTGATATTGCCGTCGCGCTTGAGCAGTTGGATGTAGGCATTGATGTCATGGTCGGCGGCCACGCAATCGAGAATGAAGTCGAAGCTGCCCACGTGCTTTTGCATCTCATCGGCGTTGCGGGAAACGACGACCTCGTCCGCGCCGAGGCGAAGCGCGTCGTCCTTCTTGTTCGGTGACGTGGTGAATACGACGGTGTGCGCGCCAAACGCGTGGGCGAACTTCACTCCCATGTGGCCCAACCCGCCAAGGCCGACAACGCCGACCTTTTTGCCCTTGGTGACGCCCCAGTGGCGCATCGGCGAGTAGGTCGTGATGCCGGCGCAGAGGAGCGGCGCGGCCCCGGCGAGGTCGAGGTTGGCCGGGATATGCAAGATGAAGCCTTCGTCCACGACGATGCTGTCCGAGTAACCGCCATAAGTGACCGGCGCCGTCTTGTGTTTGTCGGGAGAGCCGTAGGTGAGCACTTGATTCGGGCAGAACTGCTCCAGGCCGGCCCGGCAGTTGGGGCAGGTTTGGTCCGAATCCACCATGCAGCCGACGCCCACCAGATCGCCCGGTTTGAACTTGCTGACTGCCGAGCCCACCGTCACGACCCGCCCGACGATCTCGTGGCCCGGCACGCAGGGATAGACTGTGGGCATCACGTCGTGCCACTCATCGCGGGAATAATGAAGGTCCGAGTGGCAGATGCCGCAGAAGAGGATTTCGATCTGCACGTCGCGGTCGGTGGGATCGCGGCGCGGAATGACGGCGGAGGCCAGGGCAGAGGTGGCGCTGGCGGCGGAGTAGGCTTTGGACTTATACATAGAGGGTTTGGCTGGCGTTGTCGTGATTGGGAGCGTGAACGATTCGAGCTTGGGACGAGCATCGCGCGTCCCATGTGGCCCTTCTCGCGTGATCGTGCGCAGCCTGTCGCGATCTTGCTGGAAAAGGAAGCCACTCTTTTTTGCATCGCGCGGTCGGCTCGAACGCTTGCGTTGGTATAATGGTCAGGAGGGCGGGCGGATTTCGTCGAAGCTTGGCGACATGCCAGACGGGACCATGGCGAAGACCTCGGGATGCTGTTCCGCGAGTCGCGCGAGATCGGCGGTGTCCTTGATGCGTTTGCTAGCCCGGCGAGTTGCGTCGGTGGCCGCCCAGAGTTTGCCTTGCACGACATCGGCGAGCGAGGCGATGGGGATTTCCACGCCGAAAAGCGTCGCGGTGACCGCACGGGAGGGAAACGCGCCATAGCGGGAGTTGATGGTGATCTGGATGCGCAACCGGCTGCCAGGGAGGGTGGCGTTGAGTGAGTGGGCACATTCCTCGATCAAAAATCCGGCCGCGCGAAATGCCTCGCCGGCGCCGGTCTCCGCGGTGATGGCGAAGTGGGCATCCAGCGTGACCATGGGTTCCGCATAGTGATTCACCGCCAACCCGCCGATGAGACAGAAAGGCTGGCCGCAGGCGCGCAAGGCGCTCACGGCCAGCGCGAGGTCGTTCGGGCTGCCGGTGAGCGCGGCGAAGAATTCAGCGTCGGACATTGAGGTGGAGGTGTTTGAGGTTAGGCGGTAAAGCGCTTGAGGTGATTGAGAAATGCCACGGAGTCGGCGGTAGCAAGACGGAACAGGACATTCATCGCAGTTCGGACTCGCGCAAAGGACGCGAAGGACGCCAAGGGAATGGCCGGTAAAGCTTCAACCAAAGGTCATAGAGCCCGCCGCAGCGATTCGGCGGGATCGTAGCGGCGGACGAGGTTCAACCTCGGGAGCAAGGGCGTTCCCAAGTCCAACTTGGGAACGAGGGTCGACTGAGACCGGAAAGCGGAAACCGGAGACCGGAAAGCCGGAAGGGCAGAACGCGATCAAAGTGATCCGAGTGAATTGCGTCGTTTCTTATTCTTCGCGTTCGCGCCAGTATCGCGTTGGCGCGGGACTCGAAGGGCGATGGGGAGTGGTAAGTCCGGGTTGATCAAAGCGATCAAAGCGAATCAAAGTAATCCGAGTGGATTTCGGGGAGTGACGTTTCGCGGTTGTCCTCCGACGCGGGTGATGGTGAGCGCTGGGGCTCCATGAGGGGCCGTGGGCTTTAGCGTGGCGACCGGCGGCTCGGGTACTTCCTGCGATGCGGCGATTTCGGAATACGTGGCTATTTTGCTCTTACTCGGACTCTCCGCTGTCAGAATTGATGCCGCGTTTTTGGGCCGAGGTTCTGGAGGGGAATCCTGCTCGTCGCTGGAAGGCGGAACTGGATTGGCGGATCGACTGGGTTCATGCACGTCGGCACGCGCGGGGCTGGACGACGTGGCGGTTTCCCGGGAGGCGCTTTCCGTCGAAGCGTTAAGAGTGGAAGAAGAGGATGATGCTGATTTGTCGCGGCGCTTTTCGCGGAGGAGTTCGAGGCGTTCGCGTTCGATTTCCAGGCGGACCTTTTGGATTTCGGCGCGGCGCAAGGCGATGACGCCGTTGGTGAGGTTTTTGTAAACGGCCAGTTTGTAAGTCATTTCATCAGCGGGTGTGGTGATCCAGCACTGGATCATTTGGGCGTAAGCGGCAGTCAAGGTGAGCAGGAGTTTCTCGCAGTCGATGCCGGTTTCGGCGATGACTTCGGCGTTTTCGGAAAGGGCGTCCACTTCGTCGACCATGTGGTGGTGGGCGAGCCACTTCTTATAGCCACGTTTGCGCCATTCGGAGAGGTTTTGCTCGGATATGGGAAGTCCGTCGAAGCGCTCATGGATGACTTCGACCACCTCGGGTTTAGCGTTGAGCCATGCGACGAGTTGGACTCCTTCCTCGCCTTCGTTGATGCGATAGTTGAGTTCATCCCGGATTTCGGACGGGAGGTTGGCTATTTTACCGTTTCCTGTTTTCATATTGGTTTTGCGTTTCTGGTTGGATTTTGGGTTAACGAGATCGCCCATGCCGACACGGATTTGGATGTCGAGCAGAAAATTGAAGAATGTGAGAACGTCATGGCGGATTTCTGCATGAGAGGAAACGGCTGGCGGCAATCAGGAGCCGGACGGAGGGGAAGAAGGTGGAGATTTGAATGAGGAAAGGAAGAAGGCGGTTTCACACAAAGGCACTAAGACACGAAGAAGAGGCACACGGGACCCGCACCGTTACGAGACAGTGACGCAGGGGTTCTGAAGGGAAGAATGAAGAACGCAAGAAAGCAGGAGGATTTTGACTCGCTCATCCTCTTTCCCCTTCCGCAGGCTCAGGGCCTTGAGCCCGCCGAAGGGCTGGTGGAGGTCCAGGAAAGGGGCGAGCCTTTCGGGAAAAGCATGATCTCGCGCCAAGTCCTCGCTCCGCTACCAATGCCCCGCAAAGGGAAGAGGAGGTCAACAAACAATGAGGCTGATTCAATTTCCATATTCCCGCTTGGCGCGGCTTTCGGAAGCCGTTTCGACAAGCTCAAGGCGCCGAGCCTGCCGAGGGCTCAAGGCCCTGAGCCCGCCGAAGGGCTAGTGGAACGCCCAAGAAAAGGGGCGAGCTTTTCGGGAACGTGCCCATCGACAGGCTGAAATTGGTTGCGGCTCTGCCGCGCTGGGCTCTGCGCCCTCCGCGTTTCAATCGACGCAGAGATTGTGTCAGCACTGATGACACAATTTCGCGCGGCGCCTGAATTGTCGCGACAGTGCGGCGACAATTTGGCCGTCACTGGCGGGACGAGCCTCATGACTTTTTCCTCCGCGCCAGCTTTGCGGCCGGCAGCTTGGTGCTTGTCCTTCCCGACCCTCCGATCTTCCGTGACTATCGCGGCGCGCAACACCACTTTCCTCCAAGACCCCGCCACTTTCTTCCATTCTGTACTGACGTCGCAACGGGCGCGGGTTCATCGTAACCGAACCGAAAATTCAAGATTCCAGACCAGACCCCGCCACCAGACTAATTGCAAAGTGGTCGCTATGAACAGCTAAACTACCTTACCGCTGATTAGACCATTTCCAGTACTGCCTTTAGAGTGGCGGGTAAGCTTGCATTCTGTCAAGAAATGAAGCCTGATCCGAAGCCCGACCCCTGAAACACACACATTTTGCTTTGTCTCACGGCAGGATGAGTCAGTCCTCACCTCGTGAAATATTCTTCGCCACCTTCGCGAGGCAATGGCAAATTCGCGTGGGCTGACCTCTATCCGCATTTCATCGCATCCGGATCCGCGAAGTTCGTTCGTTTCGATCCAAGAAACTCACAAGGCGTGTAACGCCAATGAGTTATCCAAGAGGACGGCGACTCGTTCGCGGGCCGGCGGATTTCGCGGTTGTGCTCAATGTGAAAAAGCGAGGATTTCCGTCCTCCGAGAACTTTTTTCTTCGACCTCAAAAACGGAGATTTTTTTGCTAGCACAGCCGACAACGTCCGCTAAATTCCCCGCCCCCATCCCCATGAAAACCATCCTCCTGACATCCGTTGTCATAGAAAAATACAAGTCGTTCGAATCTTCCCAGAGTTTCGAAGTCGGCAATGATATCACCGTCATCGTCGGGAAGAACGAATCAGGCAAGACCGCGGCCCTGGAATCGATCGCCAAGACCCGCTATTTCACGAACGATCCCAAGTTCAAATTCGATCCCGTCCACGATTACCCCCGGAAGGAAAAGAAGCAGTACGATAAAAGCGGCGTGGTCGGCAACGTGGCCACCTGCCGCTACCTGATCTCGGAGTCTTTACTCCAGCAAATTGCCGAAGACATCGGGGAGAAAACCCTGCAATCTCCAGCCTTTGCCATTCGGACATACTACAACAACAACTCGACCGTGGTCGGTTTCTCGGCCTCGCTGAAAGAGTTGCTGACCTTCAAGGCAAGCGCATTTGGACTCTCCGCGCAGGAGAAAACGAAGCTGCTTTCCATCGTCGATTACTCTTCCCTGGAACAGGCGCTGAACAATGAGCAACAGGCTCACTATCAGCTTCAAAATGCGGAGAACGCGAAGGCCAGCGCCGCGGGAATCCTGGCTGATCTGCTCCCGGCATCCCGCCTCCTGACCTGCCTCTCATCCTTGGGAAAATACGTGCAGGTCGCCGGAAATTGGAACCCTCTGGACCATTACGTTTATTTCACCTGGATTTTACCTCATCTGCCGAAGTTTCTCTATTACGACGAGTATTATGCCCTCCCCTCGCGGGTGGACATCAACCGACTCCAGGGCAGCCAGCTCGAATCGGATGAACTCAAGACCTCCAAGGCGCTGTTTGAACTGGCGGATATCAATATCAATGATTTGATTTCCGGGAGCAACTTCGAAGCCTACATCGCGGAACTGGAAGCCACGAGCAACCTGATTACCAAACAGCTTTTCGAGTATTGGACAACGAATAAGGATCTGCGAGTCCGTTTTCAAATGGACAAGCAATTCTTCGGCAATTACCCGCAGTATATCCTGGATATCCGCGTGGAGAACCTGAAGCACATGATGAGCCTGCCGCTGGGGAACCGCAGCACGGGTTTCAATTGGTTTTTCTCCTTCATCGTGTGGTTTAGCAAGATCCAGGAGGACAAGAATTCCAATTATATCCTGCTCCTGGATGAGCCGGGGTTGAACCTGCACGCCTCGGCCCAAGCCGACTTGCTCCGCTTCATCGAGGATCTTTCCCAGCGCTATCAGATTCTCTATACGAGCCATTCGCCGTTCATGGTGGATGCGGATAAACTCACGCGCGTCCGAACCATCGTCGATGGCCCCAAGGGCAGCGAGATTACGGACAGCCTGCGCGAGCGGGATCCTGATACTCTGTTCCCTTTGCAAGCGGCGCTCGGATACGACATTGCGCAAAACCTTTTTGTCGCGAAGAACAACCTGCTGGTCGAAGGGCCGGCCGACTTGATTTACCTCTCCGTGGTCTCCGCTGGACTCGAAGCCGCGGGGCGGACCGGATTGAAAGATGGGGTGGCCGTTGTCCCCGTGGGAGGCATGGATAAGGTGGCGACCTTTATTTCCCTGCTCAGGACGAGCAAGTCTAATATTGTTTGTCTCCTCGATGACACTACCGAAGCCGGAAAGCAGCGACCGGACGATGTCACCAAGCAGAAAATCATCAAAGATAAGAACGTGCGCTTCTTTAAGGACTTCTCCGGAGTGACGGGCAATAAAGTGGGGATCGAAGATCTTTTTGAGAAGTCGGAGTATCTGAAACTGGTTCAGCTAGCCTATCCCGAGAATTCGAAAATCAAACTGAGCGATTTCAAGACCCCGAATGCTCCGATTCTTCCCCAAGTGGCGGAAGTGAGGGGGAAAGCGCGCTTCAATCATTATCGGCCGGCCCAGGCCCTGGCAAAAAACGGCACGGAGGGATTCCTCGGAACCGGA
>Ga0206867_1203_pt1 | contig 11394 bp, 8 predicted proteins | sample Alteio_BWOrgCont_37_FD_152905 | JGI IMG/M metagenome (GOLD analysis project Ga0206867, IMG submission 152905) | Enriched cells from forest soil in Barre Woods Harvard Forest LTER site, Petersham, Massachusetts, United States -... | ecosystem: Environmental > Terrestrial > Soil > Temperate forest > O...
GCCAGTCCAGCCTGTCGAGGGCGATACGACGCGGTTCATCCGCCGGGAAGTTGAACGGCATGACGGAGACACGGCCATCAAACTTTACCTGCGCGAGATCGGCCAGGTGAAACTGCTGACGCCGTCGGAAGAGATCGAGCTCGCCGCGCGCATCAAGAAGGGCGACAAAAAGGCGCGTGAACACATGATCAAGGCGAATTTGCGCCTGGTCGTCAAAATCGCGCGCGATTACGAAGGCATCGGCCTGCCGCTGCTGGATTTGATCAGCGAAGGCAACATCGGCTTGATGAAGGCCGTCGAACGGTTTGACCCGGCGAAAGGCGGCAAACTTTCCACCTACGGTTCGTGGTGGATCAAGCAGGCCATCAAACGCGCGCTCGCCAACCAGTCCAAGACCATCCGCCTGCCCGTGCATCTCGTGGATAAGATTTCCAAGATGCGCCGCATCGCCATGAAGTTGCAGGAGGAACTTGGCCACGAACCGAGCGACGAGGATCTGGCGGCGGAACTCGGCACGACCGCCGGCCGCATTTCCCAGATGCGCACCGCCGCCATCCGCCCCGCCTCGCTCGATGCGCCGATCAGCGATGATGATTCCAATAATTTTTCCGAAGTCGTCGAGGACGAACGCGCGGTGGATCCATATCACGAACTCGAAGACAAGACCGTCGTGAATATGTTGCAGGACATGGTCAAGCATTTGGATGAACGGGAGGCGACTATTCTCCGCTACCGTTTCGGGCTCGACGGCGGCCTGGAAAAAACCCTGGAAGAAGTCGGCGCGAAATTTGAGGTCACCCGCGAACGCGTCCGCCAGATCCAAAACCTTGCCTTGCGCAAGCTCCGCAAGATGATCGAGAAACTTGAGAAAACCAAAACCAAAGACCACTAAATCGTTTTAATCATGTCCACGCCCGTCACCACCGCCGAAATCGAACGCGCCATCCGCAACGTCCCGGATTTTCCCAAGCCGGGCATCCAGTTCAAGGACATTACGCCTGTGCTGGCCGACGCGCGGTTGTTCGCCGGGGCGATCGACCTGCTCACGGAAAATTTTTCACCCGGCAGCATCGACGCTGTTGTGGGCATCGACGCGCGCGGATTTATTTTCGCCGCCGCCGCCGCCAAAAAACTCAATGCCGGTTTTGTACCGGTCCGCAAAAAAGGCAAGCTGCCTTACCAAACCATCGAGGCGGATTACGCGCTGGAATATGGCCATGCGACCGTGGCGATGCACGTTGATGCGTTGAAACCCGGCGCCCGCGTGCTGCTCATCGACGATCTGCTGGCGACCGGCGGCACCGCCGCCGCCGCCGTCTCGCTCGTGAAAAAACTCGGCGCGCAGATCCTCGAAGCCGGTTTTCTCATCGAACTGAAATTTCTCAACGGCCGGGCAAAGTTGAAGGATCTGCCGATCCGTTCGCTCGTCACTTATTGAACGCGTGGCCATATCCGCATGATTGCCACCCCCATTTTAAGCGTCGTGGTTCCCTGCTACAATGAAGAGGGAAATCTTGTTCCCTTGATCACCGCGATTCGCGAGACGATGCAGCCGCTCCAACTGACCTACGAAATCATCATCGCCGACGATTGCAGCACGGACAAATCCTGGGAAATTTTACAGGCGCTGGGCGCGCAGGATCCCAGAATCCGCGCACTGCGCTTTGCCAGGAACGTCGGCCAGTCTGCCGCGTTATGGGCGGGCATCCAGGCGGCGCGTGGGCAATTCATCGCCACGCTCGACGCCGACCTGCAAAACGACCCGAAAGATTTGCCGAAATTTCTCGAAGCGTTGAAACAATACGATTGTGTCTGCGGTTCGCGCCTCGACAATCGCCGCCAAGGCGACAACCTCATCCGCCAGCTTTCATCCAGGATCGCCAACGGCGTGCGCAATAAAATAACGCATGAAACAATCAGCGATTCCGCCTGTTGTTACCGCGTATTCAAGCGCGAATGCGCCGGCAACCTGAAATTTTTCAAAGGCATGCACCGTTTCCTGCCAACGTTATTCAAGCTCGAGGGCTATACCGTCGCAGAAATTCCCGTCAGTCACCATTTGCGCTTCACCGGCAAGAGCAATTACGGTGTGTGGAACCGGCTCTTTGCCTCGTCCTACGACCTCTTCGCCGTACGCTGGATGCAAAAGCGGATGTTCCGTTATCAAGTCAAGGATCGCCTCAATTTTCCGCCGGAAACAAATTAGAGCGTTTGAAAAAACTTCAAAAGACCGCGCTCCCTCACACTTTCTCCAACCGGCATGGCTGCAATTTCTCTAAAAATGCTCTAAAGGCCGGTCAGCGCGCCGCCGTTGGGTAGAGCAGCCGGATTTGGTTGTCGGCAAACTCATCGAAGTTGAAGAATTTCGTGGCTTCGCCCAGTTTGCTTTGCGGATATTCCGGCATGGCGCGCAGCAACAATCCGTCCAAGTCAGAACGGTTGGGCTGGCGGATTTGCTTGTAAGGCCAGTCGCGTTTTGGGTCGGCATAAGTGGCCATGAATTCCAGCGCCTTCAAAAGGCTGCGACCATCGGCCGTTTGATAATGCCACAAATCCACGCCGGCCTTTTCGCCGAGGCCGGCCAGTTCCATCAACGCTTCCAGGTTGAACAGGCTGTAATTGAAGGACAACGTCCGGCCCAGTTCACGCGGCATCCGTCCGTCCGGTTGAATCTGGCCGGCAACGCGCTTCGTTTCCGCGGTCAGCACAAGGTGCCGCGCGTAATCGATTTTCCCAAGAAATAATGCCAGCGCCGTCGCCTGCACGTCATAATATGTCCCGTGATTGTTCGACGCAGCGGCTTCGCCCAGGCCGATTTTGCTGGTCGTAAGCCAGTTGAAATAATGTCCGATCCAATCCGTCATGCCTTGCTGGTCGGCGGGTGTCCACGATTTTGAACCGGCGAGCAAACCGATCGCATCCACCAGATCCACCAGGCTGCGCGCGCTGATGAGACCTTCCGGGCGGCCGTCAACTTCACCCGGGATGCCTTGCCCAAAATTGAGATTCGGATTCATGCGGGTGGCCGGCTCCAGGAAAAAGACGTGGATGATTTCAGTGGCCTTGGCGGCATATTTTTCATCGCCGGTGAAATAAAATGCCAGCGCCAATGTGTGCGCATTGCCACAGACTTTGCCCAGACGGCCGGCGTCGGAGTCGGTTTCTGATTTGGGATTTCGCTGGCCATCGCGACGGACGTAATGACCGTCGGGCGAATTGGTGTCGCGCCAAAAATAAGGCGCCCAGCTCATGAAATCATGTTTATCCCCGCTGGGCGGAAGCTGCTGCTTGTCCATGACCGATATTGGCTTCATGGCCAGCGCTCTGTTCGCTTCCGCCAGCAACCGGTGAAAGGCCGGCTGCAAGGCGGAATCGCTGGCGGCCAGATTGGTTTTGGCCGCAAAAAGCGCCGCGGGATCGGCGCAAAAAACGTTGGCCGGGCCGGTGGCCACTTCGGCGGCGGAAATGCCAGTGATGGAATTTGCCAGCAAACAACCGCCAGCCATCAAACTTATCGTCAAACGGGAAATCATATTTCAAAAGCAAGACTATCGAACTGTGGATTAAGTTACAAATCTGAACAATTCATTTTGCGCACCGCGAATGAAATTTTATCGCGCGCGAAGAATTCCATCCGGATTCAATCGTGCGGATGATGCCTGATGTGATAGCTGAGCCAGGCCGGATAGGTGAGGTCAACGGCAAATGCCGGAACTGCCGTGCCATCCGCCTTCGCGCTGGTTTTTCACAGCCAAATTGGCGTGTTGTTGGGTGCTGACCCCTTTACCGACGACAAGCTTCTGCAAAAACCGGCGCTAACACAGTACCAACACGGCACAATCCCGGCCTGTTTTTTATTGACCTTAATGCGGACGAGGCGTAAAAAACGGGAGCGAAAAAAATCAAAAGGAATCCATTATGAAAACACAGATGCAAAGCCTGTTGCTTGTGTTGGCGTGCGCGAGTCTGCCGGTCATGACGGCAGCGGCGCAGACCTTCACGACTCTGCATAGTTTTAACTCCACCAACGACGGAGCTTATGCGGCAGCCGGATTGATCATTTCAGGCAACACCCTGTATGGAACCACATATCAAGGCGATACCAACGGCACGGTGTTCGCCGTCAATGCCGATGGCACGGGTTTTACCACGTTGCATAATTTTTCTGCGACGGTATACGATGGATCCGCCAACACCAACAGCGACGGAGCCGATCCAAAAGGCGGATTGATTTTATCGGGCAGCACCCTGTATGGAACCGCAAATGGTGGCGGCACTACTGGCAATGGCACGGTGTTCGCCGTCAATACCGATGGCACGGGCTTTACAACCGTGCATAATTTTACCGGCGTCAGCGGTGGAAACAGTCCGTTCGCCGGATTGATTTTGTCAGGCAGCACCTTGTATGGGACGGTATATGGTGGCGGCACCTATGGTTTTGGCGCAGTGTTTGCCGTCAACACCGATGGCTCGGACTTTACGATCCTGCATAGTTTTAACTCCACCAACGACGGAGCTTATCCGGTAGCTGGATTGGTTTTATCAGGCAACACCCTGTATGGAACCGTAGATCAGTATGGCCCCAATGACGGTGGCACTGTGTTTGCCGTCAACACCAATGGCTCGGACTTTACGGTTCTGTGCAGTCTTTACTACAACGGCGTGAACGGAGCCAATCCGGTATCTGGCTTGATTATATCAAGCAACATCCTTTACGGGACCCTGTCCGCCGGCGGCACCAGTGGCAATGGCACTGTGTTTGCCGTCAGCACCAATGGCACGGACTTTACGACCTTGCATAATTTCTCAGCGGATTCATACAATGGATCTACTTTCACCAACAACGACGGGGCCAATCCAAAAGCCGGATTGATTTTATCGGGCAACACCCTGTATGGAACCGCAACTTATGGCGGCCCCAATGGCAACGGCACGGTGTTCGTCATCAACACCAATGGCACGGGCTTTACGAATCTATATAGTTTTGTGGCACTTCCCAGTGGTGAAAGTGGTCCTGGTAGTCCTCCGCCTCCTCCTCAAACAAACAGCAGCGGGGCTTATCCGTATGCCGGATTGATTTTATCGGGCAGCACCCTGTATGGGACGGCATATGGTGGCGGCAATTCGGCCGACGGTACGGTATTCAGTTTTGCTTTGCTGCCGCCGCCGCCGCCGTCTTTGAATATTGTGCCGGTGACGGGCAATAATCAGTCCGTTATTTATTGGCCGGGATCGGGGAATTACGTTTTGCAATCCACCACCAATCTGGTGTCGCCAAACTGGGTGACGGCCACCGATGCCGTGCCGGTCAATGCCTTCACCGTCTCCAATACCTTGCCCGCGCGATACTTCCGGCTCCAGTCACCGTAAGCGAATCACGCGCAAGACGCGCGCGGTGTCTCGGCCTGATGCTTCCAAGACGACCAGCCAGACGTGACGTGAAGGCATGACCGTGACGGTTGATTCCTGCGGCTTGTCAGGCCGTTCATTCAGGTGAAGCAACTCACTTGGCTTGCAGCTTCGCAACCTGCTCGCGTAGCTCACGAATTTCCCGCTGCAAACTGGATGTCACTGCGGCCACGAAGAAAAAGTTCATGGGCAGAAAACATAGGAATGGAATAATCCACGAGCTTGGGCCGCGGCTCAAAACACCTGCGAGACAAATGAATGAAAGGCTGATGCAAGATGCCATCGGCAGCCAATGACCTGTTTTTTGTTTCATAAATTTTAATGTGTTTATGCCCTTTTATTTTACCGGTGGGAATTCTTCAAGGCAGCTTGTGGCCAGGGATGCTGCATGTCGGTGTTTCGCCCACGGCGCCGATGGTATAAACGCCACCTTGCGGGCAGTGGGGGAATTGCCCGTTCCGGCCGAGATAAGGCATCAGGTCTGCCTGCGTCGGAACATCACCGTTTTTCTTGCCGTTTTCCAAGGCCCATTGTTGTTTGGCGGCGTCAATCATCCGCAAATTATTGATGCAGGCATTTTGTTGCGAGACGGCGTGGGCTTTCACGAAGTTGGGGATGGCGATCGCCGCCAGCATTCCCGGCACGGCCACGGCGGGCAGTAAAACCATGTTCGCCTCGCTCTGGCTGCTGTTGCCGACGGTCTGGCAGCCGTTCTCGGTGTTCAGTCCGACGGCATAAGCGTGGGTGGCGCGCTGGGCAAAGAGCGATTGCATCCATTCAGCTTGCGCCGGATTCTGGCCACGCGTGCTTTGGGCGCTGATCACCTGTTTTTGAATCTGCGCAACAGTCCGGCCAAAAAGTTCGCTCATGTAGGAGAACTGGTTGCCTTGATCGGGAATACCCTGCGAAAGCCGTTTGAATTCAGCCGTGCTTTTCAAGCCGGGTTTCTGTCCGCTTTTGACGGCAAGAGACTGCTCCACAATCGCATCGGACGAGCCGATGAAAAGATAGCCGCCGCCGGTGGCGATGGTGGGACGCAGGTTGATGGCCAGCGGCATTGGCACCGGCATCGTGCGCATCTTAAGTCCGTCTTTATCGCCGTTGATGACCTGCTGGTTTTTTTTCAATTCCGTGTCAACGCGGTTGAAGATGGTGTCGTCATTGATCTTGATCACGAGCAGCAGGCCGGGTTCGGGAATGTTAATGAGTCCCGACGGCAGCGGAATGGGAACGTTGTTGGATTCATCGAGCGTGAGCACGAGGCCGAATTCACCGCCGAGGGAATTGATGACTTGATCCCATTTGAGCTGCGTTTGCTGTTCAAATTGCGCGGGCAGCTTGTCCAGAAAAGCCTGTGCCTGCGGAAATTTTGACTGGGCGACTTCCTGTTGCGTCACCGACCAGAGCAAGGGCAGGTCGGCATCCATGAAGATGGCGAGCGCGGTGTTCGCGGGCAGAAAATCCAGGCCGGTGAGCGTGTGCGGCTGGCCGCCGCATAATCTCCAGAGAAAGCCATCGCCCTGGCCGGGATAATGATGGAGCAAAAACTTGTTGCGGTAGAGACCCTTTTCAATCTCGATGGAACTCATGCCCACGCCGCTGATATTTTCCACGCCGCTGTCCCTGATCAAACTCGAGAGCAGGTTAAACCCCTTGTCCTCATTCGCGCGATTTGCATCGCTGAGATCCGGCATCGTCTCAAATTTTTGCCGCCAGCTTTCCGTGCGCGTCGAAAGATTCTGCAACCATTGCGCGGTGCCGAGATAAAGGAAAAAATTTCCGCCTGGATCAAGCTGCGACGTGACTTCGGTAAAACTCGTTTTGTCCGCCGAAACGATGGCGGGCGCGGCGGGTTGCGCGCGCAGGCATTGAACCGGCGCGATAAGCGCGGCGAGGATCAGGCAGCAATTGAGCAGATGTTTTTTTTTCATGGGTGGATGATTGGTTTGATTGAACGCGGCTGAATGCCACAAGCCAACCAGCTTTACGCAAAAGGTAAAGTGTAAAATAAGAACCGCTTGAAATTAGAAATAGATGGCGTAAAGATTGTGGCATGAACCCTTCCAAACGCGGCTTCACCCTCGTTGCCTTGCTTGTAATCATCGCCATGCTGGCCATTCTTGCCGCGATGTTTTTGCCGGCGCTTGCGGCGGCCAAACAAAAATCCAAACGCATTAATTGTGTCAACAACCTCAAACAGTGCGGCCTCGCCTTTCGCATCTGGGAAGGCGACAACGGCGACAAATATCCGATGGACGTTTCCACCAGCATGGGCGGCTCGATGGAATTTTCCGACGGCGAAAACACCTTCCGTCATTTTCAGGTCATGTCGAACGAATTGAGCACGCCGAAAATCTTGATCTGTCCGGCGGATACCCGCACCGTTGCCAGCGACTTCCGCCATTTTCGAAATGCCAGCGTCAGTTATTTTGTCGGTCTGGACGCGGACGAATCCCATCCACAACGGTTTCTCGACGGCGACCGGAACCTCGCCGCCGACAACGGGCCGGAAGATGGGATTTTGAAACTCGTTCCCGGCCAGCGCGTCAGTTGGACGCAAACGATGCACGTCAATGCCGGCAACGTCGGCTTGACCGATGGCAGTGTGCAGCAGTTTTCAAATTCCGGCGTGCGCGCGGCTTTGAAAGATTCCGGCAACCCGACCAACACCTGGCGCATCTCGCTGCCGGAATAATTCCCTCTTCAAAATGGGCGATGGGATTTTTCGGCAGTGGTTCACTTTGGATTTTTCTCCCTGCTTTTATTTTGAAATCGGCCGCTTGCTCTGCCAGTATCTTCATTCACTTTGGATTCTGGATTCTTAATTCTGACTCCTGAATTCTTTTGTTTTACATGAAACGCACGCATCATTGCAACGAACTGCGCCCGGCACACATCGGGCAAACCGTCACGCTGTCCGGCTGGGTTCACTCCCGCCGCGATCTCGGCGGCCTCATCTTTATTGACATTCGCGATCGCGAAGGCCGCACACAAACCGTTTTTGATCCATCCGATTTGACGCCGGAACTGTTCACGCAAGCCGCCGCGCTCCGCAGCGAATGTGTCGTCAGCATCACCGGCAAAGTCCGGCAACGTCCTGCGGGCACGAATAATTCCAAAATTCCCACCGGCGAAATCGAAGTCGGCGTCGCCGCGCTCGAAGTTCTGAACATGGCGGAAGTATTGCCGTTTCCGGTTGATGACCCTGAAATTGCGAACAAGGTTAACGAAGAATTGCGCCTGCAATATCGCTATCTCGATCTGCGCCGCCCCGAAATGGCGCGCAATCTGAAAGTGCGCAGCAAAGTCGCCATCGCCACGCGAAGTTACATGGACGAGCAGGGGTTTCTCGAAGTCGAGACGCCAACGTTATTCAAATCCACGCCCGAAGGCGCGCGCGAATTTCTCGTGCCGAACCGCCGCGAGCCGGGAACGTTTTACGCGCTGCCTCAATCACCGCAGCAGTTCAAACAGATCCTCATGGTCGCCGGCGTGGAAAAGTATTTCCAGCTTGCCCGTTGCTATCGCGACGAAGATTTGCGCGCCGACCGCCAGCCGGAGTTTACGCAGGTGGACATTGAGATGAGTTTCATTGATCGCGAAGATATTTACGCGCTCATCGAAGGTTTGCTGAAACGCGTTTGGAAAACCGCGTTGAACATTGACGTGCCGACGCCGTTCAAGCGCATTTCGTTTGAAGAAGCGTTGAACCGTTACGGCATTGACAAGCCCGACACGCGCTTCGGCATGGAGCTTGTGGACTTCACGGAAGAATTCAAAGCCAGCACCTTCAAAGTTTTCAGCGGCGCAATCGCCAGTGGCGGGGTTGTAAAGGCGCTTAACGCCAGGGGGCTTGCCGGCGCAACGCAGGGCCAGATTGAAACGATGACCGAATACGCCAAGAGTTTTGGCGCCAAGGGACTGGCCTTTATCAAAGTCGAAAAAGGTGCCGCTGGCGGCAGCGTCGAATGGAAATCGCCCATCGTGAAATTTTTCAACGAGGCGGAAAAGGCCGCGCTCACGGCCAAACTGAAGATCGAGGAGGGCGATTTGATCCTGTTTGCCGCCGACCGATGGCTGAACGCCTGCGAAATCCTTGGCAAAATCCGTTTGTATTGTACCGACGTTCTGAAAGGGCAGGGGAAACTGGCGGTTGATTCGCAGCAATTTAATTTTCTCTGGGTCATCGAATTTCCGTTGCTCGGGTTTGATCGCGAACAGAACCGCTGGTATTCCAGCCATCATCCGTTCACCGCGCCGGTCACGGAAGATATTCCGTTGCTCAAGACCGACCCGAAAAAGGTGCGTGGCCAGCATTATGACGTGGTGGTGAACGGGGTGGAACTTGGCGGCGGCTCGATCCGGATCCATCAGCCCGCAGTGCAAAAGACCATTTTTGAGGAACTGCTCGCGATTCCACCGGAAGAAACGAAACTGCGTTTCGGTTACATGCTCGACGCGTTCAAATATGGCGCGCCGCCGCACGGCGGCATCGCGCTCGGCTTCGACCGTTTGATCGCGATTCTCTGCGGCACGCCGAGTATCCGCGACGTGATTGCCTTCCCGAAAACGGCCAAAGGCACGGACTTGATGACGGATTCGCCTTCGACTGTTTCACCGCGTCAATTGCGCGATCTTTACCTCGAAGTTAAGGTGCAGAAAAAAGAAACGCCCGCGTCTGCCCTGTAGTGGACAGGCATCTTGTTGGCAGCACGTTGTTGGAGTGCTGGCTTCCAGTCGGCGGTGGTGGCTTTGGTCGCGCTGCGACCAAAGTCGTCACTGAGCGCAGCGTTAGGTGACGAAACGCGGATCGAACCAGACGCGAACGTTTTTTGGTGCCCGCGCCGCGCAGGCAAAATAAGTCGCAGCGCGACTCACTCCACCCACCATAACGACGTGGCCGGACAATCGCCGGAATGGTGGCGGCAAACGTTTTTATTCTGGCAAAACAATTAAAAAATGGCGGACATGGTGGCCGCTTCGGGCTTTGCTATTCCAAGATGTGTTTGATCAAAGAGCTTCCATGGGTTGTTGCCCCCCCCCCCGAAAGAGGGGTGTAAATAATTCAAAAAAGTGAGATGATTTGCACTTCCCATTGTGGATTTGAATAAATCATGACTGAAATCAATAAACCATTTATGCATACGCAACTTATCATGTCACCGTTCAGCCTTCTGCGATCAAAGACCGGAAAACCATCGCGTCGCACCGGCTTCACGCTCATTGAGTTGCTTGTCGTCATCGCGATCATTGCGATTCTGGCGGCGATGCTTTTGCCGGCGTTGGCGCGGGCTAAGGAAAGAGCCAAGCGCGCCAGTTGCATGAACAACCTCAAACAGATCGGTCTGGCGCTGCGTATGTATGCGGACGATAACAACGATAATCTGCCGCGCAGTCAGGGTGTGCCCACCCCCGACCCTGATTTGGGAAATGATCCTTGGGATTTGCCACTATCCATGGCCGATAACATGGGGCCTAAACTGGGAACGAATATGCTTTACCGGGCGGTTTTTTATTGCCCGGGCGGTTACGCCTCCGCCCAAAACCAAGACGTATGGTGGACCTTTGAAAGCAAGCTCCGGGAATCGTCTTACTCGTGGTTTATCAGCCGCGATGGCACACAAAATTACCCCACCACCTTGACCGCGCCCAAGGGCTGGCTCACTAAATCGTCCAAGCCTTATAACAGCGTTGACAGCCTATCAACCGCCGTATTGGTAGCGGACACCGTGGTTTCATCAGGAACGGGAAATCCGCAGACAGATAAATGGGGTCCGACCTTTGTTACTTCCACCAGCGGGATTATTCCAGGCTACAATAGCAATCACTTGACCGGTAGTGGCAGTTTTCCCAGCGGTGGGAATGCCCTGTGCATGGACAGCCACGTTGAGTGGCGACGCTTTCAGACTATGACTGCCTGGGCCGACTGGACCGAAAAGAGCTATTGGTATTGGTTCTGACGCGCCAAGACAACCCTTGCCTTGC
>Ga0206867_1202_pt1 | contig 11190 bp, 8 predicted proteins | sample Alteio_BWOrgCont_37_FD_152905 | JGI IMG/M metagenome (GOLD analysis project Ga0206867, IMG submission 152905) | Enriched cells from forest soil in Barre Woods Harvard Forest LTER site, Petersham, Massachusetts, United States -... | ecosystem: Environmental > Terrestrial > Soil > Temperate forest > O...
GCTTACTTTCGACGGCCTGGGTCTCGACCTTCTGTTGCTCCGTGGTTTTCAGGGTCCCTTTGTCCTGGGCCTTCTTGCGCATTCGTTGAACCGCGTCCATCACGTCGGTCTGCTGGGCGAGGAACGCATTTCCGAGGTCGGTGGTCCATCCGATATCGTCGCCGAGACGCTTCACGACCTCGGGCAGGGCAGCCAGGGCCTGGACGCTCGGGTCCCAGGGTTGTTTGGCGACCGCGTCGGCCAACGCCTTATCCTTCAGGCCCGTGTTCTTGTCCAGCCACTGCTGCAGCTGGATGATTTCCAGCGGATAGGTGGAAGCCGCCAGCACCTGGGCCAGCAGCGGATCCGGATAGAGCGCAATGGGCGCCACCAGGGAATCCAGTTGATCAGGAGGGATGTCTTTGGATTGAGTGCCGGAAGCAGCCGGCGCCGGAGACTGGGAGTACGCATACGGGAGGGTCTCGCCAGGCACAAGGGCGAGAATGCAAAAACTCGCCACGCAAAGATGGAATACGCCACGCCGTCCGTGGGGTCTCATGGCTACCTCGTCAGGCTAGTGATGCTCGCCGTCACCCGGGATGGGCCATCCCGTGATCAATTCGGGACTCAACCGCCCACTCCAGGAGGAACACCTTATGCTCGCCCTGGCCGGCGGCGGCCGTCATCTGGCAAAAATGCCAGACAATTGCCCAAAGACCATTTGCCATGTGTGAGAGGTTAGGTTCCGTTCGTCCCTTGTAATGTCTGATAACAGATATTCTGTATAGTTCAACTCATGAACTGAACGCCACGGCCGCCAATTCTCACAGTCCAATAAATACATACACGTTCTATCGTAGATTGCTCAATTCCCTGGCGTTATGTGGGTCGCCGCTCACTCGGGTAGAACCCCTTATTTGCCCGCGGCCGCGAATTCATCCGCCTCCCGATTCAGCGTGTCCGCACCTGCCGCATCCGACAGCAACAGGATCCGATAGCGGAACGTCGCCGTCTGATCTTTTTCCAGCGTGAAGTTGAACGGCGGCTGCTTCGAATCGAAAATGCTCCGTCCCAGTGGATTCGCCGCAAACAGCCCATAGCCCCGCGCGTGCCAGTAGGTCGGATACCCGGGATTGCCGGGATGGTCGAGAATGGCGATCGTGACCGTGTGATCCTGATCGCGCCCGGTCAGCGAACACCACCGTCCGCGCGTTCCCCAGGCCGCGCCCCCTTTCACTCCTTCGCTGGTGAGATAAACCCCACTGGCACCCGCCGTACTTCCGGATTCCACCTGTGTCGGCTTCCCGCTCGCATCGAGGTAGGTGCCGCCTTTTTCGTCCGGCGATTCGAGCCAACTCGCCACCCTCAGGCCCAACACGCCTTCTTTATCATCGTGGAACACGGCCCGATCAAGCGCCTTCAGCGTAACCACTTCATCGATCGCCCGGCGATGCGGCCGCCGCGCGAAGATGTACCGCGTCGTCTGCTCGAGAATCTGCTTGCCCGTCCCCGTCACCCAGACCGACTCGACCACCAGCTCACCTCGATCCGCGCCGCTCTTTGTCGAGACAATCTTCGTCTGGAGGATCGAACCCATTTTGGTCCGGTCCTCGGGCTTGATAGCATCCGAGTTATTCCAGAAATCGAACCCGTTCACGTCCCCGTAGTTGAACCACAACCCTGCGTGGTGCGGGTGGTCGACCCGTTCCCCCGGCCGCGGATCGAGCGGATAGCCGCGCGTCACGGTGATCCCCTCATCGGTGACAAGCGGATAAAGAACCGGCTTCTTGAGCGAAGTGGGCCAGATGTAGGACGTGAATGGCTGGCCGTCGATCGTGACATCGACCCGCCGTTCTGCCTCGTTGGCGATGACCCGCACCCCTTGTGCATATGCAGCGGCGCCCACGGTAATCACGATTCCTGCGAGAGCCAAAGCCCCCCTATGCATAGGGCTTGCCCCCCACCATCACCTGCTGCGTCGCATCGTCGAACGTAACCTTCTGGCCGGTCTGGATGGCGGCGACATTCATGCACAGCGCGATGGAATGACTGTACCCTGCCTCGATCGGCGCATTGGGCGTCTTGCGCGACCGCACACACTCCATCCAATTGCGCATGTTGGCCGACGTTTCCGGATCCGATCCTGTGTCAGCGCTGGTCGAGGCCTTCTCGGCATGTTCCACCAAGGAAAAGCTCGGCAGCTGGTTCGGCTTCATATTCATCTCGGCTGCAGACTTGGCGGTCAGGCCGCCCTCCGGACTCACGCATTGCTTGTCCATGTCGATCATGCCGCCATTCGAGTAATACAGCTCCTTCACTCCCCCAGCAGAATTCGTGAATCGCGACGTGTACTGCACCTGGAACCCTTTCGTCAGATCATCAAGCGGCCCGTAATCGAAAACCGCCGTCATCGTATCCCAGTTCTGCCGCCCGTCCTTCCACAGATAGATCCCGCCGTTGGCAACCACGCTGCGCGGATGCGGCAGTCCTGTAAACCAGTGCACGGTATCAATCTGATGCACCAGCCACTGGTCCGGAATCCCCGAAGAGTACGGCCAGAACAGGCGGAACTCGAGATACTTCCGCGCGTCGAACGGCTCATGCGGTCGATTCAGCAGATACCGCTTCCAGTCCGTGTCCTCTTCCTTGAGAAGAGGCACAACACTGGGCCGCCGCCAGCGGCCGGGCTGGTTGACGTTCCACGTCATCTCCACCATCACGATATCTCCGAATTGACCGGACTTGATGTACTCTGCTGCCTTCTGATAGCTCGGCGTGCTGCGCCGCTGGGTTCCCACCTGGACAATCTTGCCGGTCTTCTTCACCGCGGCAAGAAACTTACGCGCATCCTCCATGGTGTGCGCCGTTGGTTTCTCGACGTAGGCATCGCGCCCCGCCTCAACCGCTTCCACTCCGTGCAGGGCGTGCTGGAAATCAGCGGTCGCCACGATGACCGCGTCGACATCCTTGCGCGCATACAACTCATCGTTGTTGCGGACTGACTCGACCTTGCCTCCGCCGAGTTTCTCAATGTACGCAGCCCCTTCCTCTCGCCGCCGGTTCCAGATATCGGAGACGGCGACGAACTCGAAGTTGCACTCCTTCGCATGTTCCAGAAACGATGGGATCAGTGAGCTCTTCATGCGATCGCCGCAGCCCACCGCGGCCACACGGACACGGTCATTGGCTCCCGCGATGGCTGCGTAGCTTGAGGCATTCCACGACACCGTCGTGGCCGCCAGCGCGGCGCCGCCCGCCTTCAAAAAGTCTCTGCGATTGCTATCGGTCATTGTGTTGGCTCCTCGGGGCGATTGTCTTGCGTCATTTTGGAGAAACTCTAAGTGGTCAGACCACTCGCGCTGCGTGGAAATGTTTGCAGATCGTCTCGATCATTGTCAAAGCGAAGCCTTTCCTTACCAGCCAGTCGCCAGTGCCCTCGCAGTGGGCAAACCGCCGGCCCGCAAAATCCCCGCAACATTGAAATGTTGCACGTAATCGGCATCGGACGTCATGGCGGGAACACTCTCCACATGCAGCGACATCGGAACATCGCTGACGGCCGCCGCGAACGTGGCCCACACGGCCGCATCGCCTCTTGCGAATACCTCAACATTTCCATCCCTGCGGCTCGCATAGGCAACCGCCGTCAAAATGTCCTGGACCCGTGCCGCATCGACACTCACGTTGAATGTCAGAAATTTTCCGTAGCCCGCCGCGGCATCGGCGCTCTCCTCCTCGTCGGCAGTGGCGCCTACTTTCGGCAGTGGCGCCACTTCCACATCGCCGGCACGCGGTGCCCTTGCTGCTCCAGTCTGGAATGCGTCGATCAGCAGTATGGGCCTGCCTCGGCGATTCAGCTGCTTGAAGACGTCTGACGCAAGTGCTAAAGCCGAACCTCCCGCGTCGATCACGATCGCCGTCTCTCCTTTTCCGTCGATCCAGATTCCAGCCACCCGGTCGTGCTTCGACGCGCGGCTGAGAACGATCGATCGGCCTTTGATCTCCGAGACCACATCCTGCGGCGTCTCCACAGCCAGCGTCTGCCTGAGTCGCTCGCGCAAAAACGCTCGATCCTGAATCTGATCATTCTGAGCCTGGGCACGTTCCTGCCACATGCGGAAGACTCCGTTCAGATCGAGTGCCCCGGCCGGCAACGTACGGTTCGAAAGCACCTCCATCTCCTGAACCTTGGGTATCGATATATCGTGTTCGCTCAGTTCCCTGTTGTCGCTCAGGCCTGGGTTATGTTTGGCAAAAAATCGATAAACAGCCTCCCGGCTCAGTTGGTTGAAGTTATGCTTCTCATCGATCTGCACGACCTCCACCTCGTCGCCTTTGCCATACAGATCGTAGATTCGCTTGATTGCCGGGAACTCCTCCTTCGGAACGTTGTGCGTCCAGTCGCCGGTCGCGGAAACCAGCAACATCGGCTTGGGTGCGAACATGGCGGCGATCTCCACGTTGCTCGTGTTGAGCCGCAACCCCGGCGCGTTCTCGCACAGGTCCCCGCCCTGCATGATCGCCGACACCATGTTGACTGGCGACGCAAACTGCAGCCGGTCATCAACCGCGGTTAGCAGAAATGCCTGCGTGCCTCCGCCCGACGCGCCCGTGATCCCCAGCCTGCCCGCATCCACGTCATCGAGCGAGGCCAGGAAGTCGAGGGACCGGATCGAGTCCCAGAGCTGCAGCCCCAGTGGCCCAAACGACCACAGTCGCTGCTCGGCACTGCCAAATCGATGCGGCACCTGGAGCGTGTCGTTATACCCCACCATGTCGTACGCAAATACGACATATCCCTGCCGCGCCAAGCTGATTCCCAATGAAGGGGCTGAGTAAAGCGGCTCATTCTCCAGGCGGCCATTCGGCCAATGGCCCTGCGGGTTGAGGATGCCCGGATGCCTTTCCTTCCCATTGCGCGGTCGGTAAAGATTGCCCCCCAGGTAAAACCCGGGCAACGGTTCGAGCAGAACTTTCTCGATCGTGTAGTCCTTCGCCTCGATCTTCCCGAAAATCTGCGCGTGGAGCGGCGTCTTCTCCGGCATCGGAGACAGTCCCGCCGACACGAGGATCTGCGCGCGGAGAAAAGCTTTGCGCTGCTCCCAGTCCTTGAGGCTGCTGAATTGCGGCAGCGGCAGATGGGTGTCAGTGGTGACGATTTCAGTGTTGCGCGCGTCCTGCTCCGGCACATGTGGACGTGTTGGCTGACTCTCTGCATTCAACGCAGTGGTTACCACGACCATCGCAGACAGCAGAGCGTTGAGAAGTGCGCGACCGCTTTTGGATTGAGACATGGGGAAAGAAAGAACAACGCCACCAGCTTACGCCACGCGCCCGCGCCGACGAGCTTCAATCATGAATGACTGGCTACATCTTGTAGCGGCCCAGGTCCTCGTCGTTCAAGCCCTCGAGCCAGCCGCGAAGCTGTTCGGTCGTTGGTCCGTCCGGCGGCCCGGACGTATTCAGCTTGGCCGATTGCAGCACCTGTTCGGAAACAAAAATGGGGCAATCGGAGCGCAGAGCCAGGGCAATCGCGTCCGACGGCCGGGCGTCAATCGTGAGCTGTTCGTCGCCCTGGGTCAACCACAGGACCGCGAAAAATGTATCGTCCTTAAGTTCATTGATGACAATGCGTTCCAGCCGAGCATTCAGGTTCTGGATGAGGTTTCGGGTGAGGTCATGCGTCATGGGCCGCGGCGCCGTCATCTTCTCGATCTCGATGGCGATCGCGTTGGCCTCGAAGATGCCAACCCAGATCGGCATCACCGTATCTGATGCGACATCCTTCAAAACCACAATCGGCATGTTCGTGGCTGGGTCCATCATGAGCCCGCGAATTCTAACCTCGACGTCCATGGCTTCCCCCTTTTGCACCTGGCCGCGGCTTCTCAACATTAGACCGCTTCCCCTACTAAACTGTTTGGATGCGTCCCGGTGATCCGAACCTGCATATAGGTTCCAGGAGCCGGCGCAATCGCCTGCGTGCAGGTAAAATTCACCGGCTTGTTCTGGCTGCTTCGGCCTGAAATCTGCCCTCTTGCCGGGTTATTACCTTCAACCATCACTTCCATAATTTCGCCCAAATGTCTGGCATAATTCGATCTCTGAATCTCGCGTTGCCGGTCGAGCAACACCTGCAACCGTTGTGCCTTCTCCGCCTCGGCGATCGAATCGATCATCACCAGCGCGGGGGTGTTAGGCCGGGGCGAATACTTGAAACCGAAAACGCAATCGTACTGCACTTCCGCCAGAAGGTCCATGGTCGCGATGAAGTCGTCCCCGGTCTCTCCCGGGAAGCCAACAATAATGTCCGTCGAAAGCGAAATCGGCCGCCGCGCCGCCTTGAGCCACGAAATCCGCTCCAGGTACCAGTCCGGCGTGTACTCGCGCGCCATCGCCTTCAAAACCCGCGATGAACCCGACTGAACCGGCAGGTGCACGTGATCGCACAGGGTCGGGTAGGCGTCGATGGCCTCCACGATATCCCGCGTAAAGTCGCGCGGATGGCTGGTGGTGAACCGGACGCGCCGGATCCCCGGCACCTGGCCCACCGCCGCCAGCAGCTCGGCAAAACTCAACTTCCCTTCCGGGTCGCGATAGCTGTTCACGTTCTGGCCCAGCAATTGAATCTCCGTGTACCCTGCGTCCGCAATCCGCCGCGCCTCCGCAAGCACCGATGCCGATGTCCGGCTCCGCTCCTTGCCGCGCGTATACGGCACTACGCAATAAGCACAGAATTTGTCGCAGCCCTCGATGATCGTGATGTACCCGCGATAGAGATTTTTTCGCGCCGTGAACTCGGTCTCGAACGTCTCCTCGGTCTGGCGGTCGTCGAGCCCCGTAATCCGGTTCTCCCCCGCCTCCAGCCGGCTCAGCATTTCCGGCAGCTTGCGATACGAGGCCGACCCCGAAACCAGCGAAACATACGGCGCCCGTTCGAAGATCTTTTCGCCCTCCTGCTGCGCTACGCACCCCAGCACCCCAAAGCGCTTACCGGCCTTGTGCAGCTTCTTGTAATCGTTCAGGCGGTTAAAGACCTTCTGTTCTGCCTTGTCGCGGATCGAGCAGGTGTTATAGAGGATAAGCCCGGCATCTTCTTCGGATTCAACCTGGCGATAGCCCTCACGTTCCAGTGTGCCAATCACCTTTTCGGAGTCGTGGGCATTCATCTGGCACCCGAAGGTCTCAAGATAGAAGGTTTTTTCGGGAGCCATAGCAATCCTGAGTATACCGTGAGCCTCGTTCGATTCGGAACGCGCGTCGAACTCCGAACCCGCTCCGCCGTTCGCTTCCGGACATAACGCCCCTGAAAGCGGACATTCCTGGCCTGGCTCGAATCCAATCTCCTCAGTAAAATGTGCAGCTTGCGCCTTCAGCCCGCTGGCCGTTCACGTGCAACCCCGCATTCAGCAGTTGTCCGGAACGGAGCGACGTCCCCCTCATGCCGATCGAGATTCAGGGTGTTTCCCCGCTCGTGCAGGTGTTCGATATGCCCAGGTCGATCCGCTTCTACCGCGACAAGCTCGGATTCACGGTGACCGGCATCGCCAAGGCCAAGTCGGACGACCCTGACGACGTGGATTGGGTCATGCTGCAGTTGTGCGATGCGACCGTCATGCTCAATACCGCCTACGATCCCGACGACGTCCCGGATGCCCCTGAAGCTGGCCGATGGTCCGGCCACCAGGACACTTGCCTTTATTTCGGCTGCCCGGATGTGGATGCCGCTTATCAGCACTTCGTCGCCAAAGGCCTCGATGTGAAACCGCCCAAGGTCGCGTGGTACGGAATGAAGCAGCTTTACCTCACCGATCCCGACGGCTTCGGCCTCTGTTTCCAATGGAAAGCATGACCCGTTCGTCCTCTCGAAGGAGCGTCCGATGAAAACTGTTCTCCAGGATTTGCGTTATGCGTTCAGGCAACTGATCAAAATGCCGGGCTTCACCTTTACCGCCGTCATCTCCCTTGCCCTCGGCATCGGCGCCACAACCGCCGTCTTCAGCGTTGTCTACGCGATCCTCATGGACCCTTACGCTTACAACGCGCCCGATCGCATGATTCACATGCGCTTCATCGCACCCAACGGCGGCACCCGCGGCTTCGGCCTCACCGGCTCACAGTGGCAGGAGTTGCGCAAATCCCCAGTCGTTGAAGACACCTTTATGGAAGACGACTGGAACCTTACCGTCACCGGCAGCGATCTGCCTGAAGACGTGCAGGGCGTCTATCTCACTTCCAATGGCTTTAACTTTCTCGGCGTCAAGCCCACTTTAGGCCGCGGTCTTCAGCCCTCCGACGCCATCGACGGCCAGGATCCCCAGCCTGTAGTCGTCCTCGGCTACAAATTCTGGCAGCGCCACTTCAATTCCGATCCCAGCGTCCTCGGCAAAACCATCCAGCTCGTCCGCAAAAACTACACCGTCGTCGGCGTCGCCGGTTCCCGCTTCACGTGGGGCGATGGCGATGTCTACCTTCCCCTCAAAGTCATCAATGACCCCGTCCGCGCCTTCTATGCCGGCATTCGCCTCAAGCCCGGCATCACCCATGCTCAGGCTGACTCCGCCCTCGCTCCGCTCATCCTCCAGTTCGCCAAGGAATCGCCGAAGCACTTTCCGCAAGACCCCGAAAAACTCAAGTTCAAGGTCCGCGGCCTCAACGAAGACTTTATTGAGCAACTCGGCGGAACCCTGTATCTCCTCTTCGGCGCCGTAGCTTTACTACTCCTCATCGGATGCGGCAACGTCTCCATCCTGCTTCTCGCCCGCGCCACCGCCCGTCAGCATGAATTCGCCGTCCGCGCCGCCATCGGTGCCACCCGCACCCGTATCATTCGCCAGCTTCTAACTGAAGCCATCCTGCTCTCGCTAACCGGCGCCTGTCTCGGCCTTCTGCTCGCCTACAAAACCGTCTCCATCATCGTCGCCAATCTCCCCGAATTCTCCTTCCCCCACGAAGCCGCCATCTCCATCAATATCCCGGTCCTGATCTTCTGCATCGCCATTGCCCTGGGCACTGGAATCCTCTTCGGCCTCGCCCCCGCCTGGAACCTCTCCCGCCCTGAAGTCAACCAGGTTATGCAGTCCAACACCCGCAAAACCACCAGCAGCGTCCGCGGGCGTAGAACCCACAGCATCCTCATCGGCGGCCAGATCGCTCTCACCCTCCTCATGCTCGCCGGAGCCGGCGCTGCCATCGAAGGCTTCCTCAAGGTCGCTCACACCAATCTCGGCTACGATCCCCACAACGTCATGTCTGTCGGCATTCCCATCCACGACGGCGCGTACAAAACCTGGCCCGAGCGCGCCGCCTACTTCGAACAACTCCACGACAAAGCTGCCCAGATTCCCAGCGCCTCCATGGTCGCCATCTCCAGCAACGCCACCCCTCCCGACAACGGCTTCACCACCAAGTTTGAAATTCTCGGCAAGCCCGCCGGCCAGGACCAATCCTTCCGCTTCAACATGGTCAGCCGCGAGTACTTCCCCGTCCTACGCGTCCCCCTTGTTTCCGGCCGCATCTGGGATCACGACGAAGAGCATCGCGGCGCACCCGTAATCCTCATCAATCAGACCTTCGCCAAGCGCTACTTTCCCAATGAGAATCCGGTCGGCCATTCCCTTAAGGTGCCGGAAGTCGTTGCCCAGCCCCCGTATCTCCTCACCGCTCCTGGCAGCGAAGGCTGGCTGCTCATCGTCGGCGTCATCGCCGACAAGCTCGACGACGGCCTATCCAAGCCCGTTGCTCCTGAAGCCTTCGTCCCCTACACCATGGCCATGACTATGTACACCCAGCTATTGGTTCGCTCCCCCGGATCGCCCCTCCCGCTCGTCCACACCGTCGGCGCCGCGGTCAACTCCATCGACCACGACCAGCAGACCAACAGCGATGTTCGCGATCTCGAGCATTGGATCACGCGCCTGCCTGAATACGCACGCGGACAACTCGTGTCCTGGCTCTTCGGCGCCTTTGCGGCCCTCGCCCTGGCCCTCGCCGCCGTCGGCCTCTATAGCGTTGTCTCCTACACTGCTGCCCAGCGCACCAATGAATTCGGTATCCGCATCGCCCTCGGCGCCGGGCGAAATCACGTGCTCGCCATCGTCTTCCGCTCCACCGTCCTCAGCGTCGGAGGTGGAATCCTCGCCGGCCTCATCCTCACCTTCGCCCTCAACAAGGTGATGGCCACCTGGGCCACGGAAAGCTCCCGCGATCCCCTCCTCCTGTTCGCCGCTACCTGCGTCCTGTCTCTCGTAGCGACCATTGCCTGCGCCCTTCCCGCCTGGCGCGCCTCTGGTATCGACCCCATGAAGGCCATTCGATACGAGTAAGCAGGATCACCCTTCCCATCGAACGAGCATCCCATGCGAACTGTTCTCCAGGATGTGCGTTATGCCTTCCGGCAGCTGATCAGGATGCCGGGGTTCACGTTCACGGCGGTGATCTCGCTGGCGCTCGGAATCGGTGCCACAACAGCGATGTTCAGCATCGTCTATGCGATCCTCTTCGATCCCTACCCTTACACCGCGCCCGAACGGATGATCCACCTCCGCTTGGTCGACAAGGACGGCCAGCCGCGCGGCTTCGGCCTCACCGCGTCCCAATTTCAGCAGATCCGCAAATCCCCGGTCGTCGAAAGCGCGTTCCTGACCGATAACTGGAGCCTGACCGTAACCGGCACCGACCTGCCCGAGGATGTGGAAGCGGACTACTTCAGTTCCAACGCATTTGAGCATTTCGGCGTTCCTGCAGCGCTTGGCCGCGGGCTGCAATCGTCCGATGCCATCGACGGCGAAGACCCCCAGCCGGTAGTCGTCCTCAGTTACAAGTTCTGGAAGCGCCACTTCAACGGCAATCCCGCGGTGATCGGTCAGACGCTGCAGTTGGTCCACAAGAACTACACCATCGTCGGTGTAGCCGCTCCTCGCTTCACTTGGGATGACGTCGACGTGTATGTGCCCCAGAAGATCACGCAGGACCAGAAACACACGTTCTATGTGGGAGTTCGGCTTAAGCCCGGCGTTACCCATGCCCAGGCCGATGCTGCGCTGCAACCGATCGTGGAACGATTCGCCAGGGAAACGCCCGCCCACTTCCCGGTCGGCAAATTCAAGATGCATGTTGAAGGGCTGAACGAAAACTATATTCAGCAACTCGGCGGAACCCTCAACCTGCTGTTTGGCGCGGTCGCTCTTCTGCTACTCATCGGATGCGGCA
>Ga0206867_1204_pt1 | contig 11186 bp, 5 predicted proteins | sample Alteio_BWOrgCont_37_FD_152905 | JGI IMG/M metagenome (GOLD analysis project Ga0206867, IMG submission 152905) | Enriched cells from forest soil in Barre Woods Harvard Forest LTER site, Petersham, Massachusetts, United States -... | ecosystem: Environmental > Terrestrial > Soil > Temperate forest > O...
CGCGCAGTATCGTTGGGCGGGATCAGGCGACAGCGCGATCGCCGTTGTTGCGGCGGATGAACGCGGGCTGGCGGCGGGTTTTTTTCATCAACAATTGGAGTCGGCGCAAAAAGCCGGCGCGCAGACCGGCCTGATCTATTTTGGGTCGCAATATGAAGGGTTGAACGGTTTGGAGAAATTGGCGGACGTGAATCTTTTTATGCCGGTGCCGCCAACGGATTTTCTGCTCGATGGCATTACGCGCGTGGCGGCAAAGCTGGTGATGAATGCGCTTTCGACTTGCACGATGGTGCGGCTCGGCCGCGTGATGGGTAATTTCATGGTCTGGGTCGTGCCGAGCAACCTGAAATTGATTGACCGCGCGACGCGTTACATCACGAAGTTGACGGACTTGGATTATGAGGCGGCGAACGTGCTTCTGTTTGAGATCATCGAATACGTCGAGCCGCGCATGCGATCGGATCAGGCATATCCGCCGGTCGTCGGACTGGCCGTGCTCCGTGCGAAAAACAACCTGACGAACGAGCAGGCCGAAGCGCAATGGTAGCGGCTACTCGGGCGAGCGTCGCCGATGGGAAACCGGTTGGCGGCGGTCTGCCAACGCGTCGCTACGGAACCATCATTCTTCAACGCGCGGTGAACGGTTGGAAAATTCTGGCGAACGCCCACGGTTGCGACATGGCCGGAATGATGACGTTATTGGTGCTGGCGCCGGCTTTTCTTTTTTTACGGGGACGCGCTGCATCGTCATTGATGGACCAATAGTGCAGTGAGCAGACCCACGGAGTTTTGTCCGCGAAGGCTTTCAGGGTTTTGGCATCGGCGAGGTCGAAGACTTCGTCTTTTGAGCCATTTCTACCGAGGCAGGGACAAAGGCCGACTTGGATCGCCGGGTCAATCTTTTGCAGTTGGGCGTAAGCGGTGTTGGCGGAATCAATGCCGAGCTGGCCTTCGGATTTTCCTTTGCCGGTGAAATCCTTCCCAAAATACATGACCATGAGGTTCGCGGAATGGACTTTGACGCCCTTTTTCACCGCGTCAGCGAGCAGGGCGAGTGATGCTTCCGAAAGACCGTTGGGATCAACGGGCAACGTGTAGGAAATGATCAGGCCGGGATTTTTCCTTTGCAGGCTGGCGAGGACGGTGTTGCGCCGTTCGCTGTCCGCCTGGCCGTGGTCGAGGTTGTTGCCTTCGATGTCGAAATCCAGCCAGGTGAATTTGTACTGCGCGATTACTTTTTGGTAGGCGGCTTCGAGCTGGGCTGGGCCGTCAATGATGTTGGCGAGTTCCTTGCCGCCCTCGCCGCCGAAGGACATGATGACGTCGCCGCCGCATTCACGGATGGCATCAATCTGGTCGTGATAAAGATCCTGCCCGATGGGAATGCGGCCATCCCATGATGGTTCCGGGTGGTAGATGGCATTTTTACCGTCGCCATCCTGGCGGGCGATGATGAAGGCGAGCGTATAATACTTGAGGCCGCAGGCGTTGTCGCAGTTCGTGAGTTGGAAGTTATCGCCGGCGCCGATATACATATATGGCGCGAACACGCGTGCCGGCCAGCCGGCACGGGCAGGGTGATTTGCGATCAATGACACAGTGATTGCAAAAAGAGAAATGAGTTGTCGGCGCATGATGTTTTTAAAGGGCTTGTCGCGAAGGGTAACGGCCATTTTGAGCGCGGTCAAATTTGTAGTGGGATTTCGCGGAGCGTGAGCCGCAGCCCGCAGAAATCCCCTTCGCGATTCAGCCTCATCCTCCTCGTCACTTTTAGCCACAGATGGACACAGATGAAACATAGATTCATTTAGGGACGGCGACACGCCGTCCCTCCCGGTTTAACGCTTGCCCGCCAAGAGAGCCAATTGAGCCGCGGCCAAAGTTTTGTCAGGCTTGGAATCCGTTTTTGGTTTGCATAAAATCACAGCATGTTTTTAGCGACGATAAACAAGACGGAGAAATTATTGTATTTAAGTTACATCGGGAATGTCGGGGTGGAAGATCTTCAACGCAGCGCCGGGGGATTGGCGGCGATGCTGGCGGATTTACCGGCTGGTTTTCGGATACTGGCGGACTTGAGCCGTCTGGAATCCATGGATCTTGCCTGTGTGCCGGAGATTGGCAAGACGATGGAATTGTTGGAGCAGCATCAGGTTGGCTTGATTGTCCGCGTCGTTCCCGATCCGGCCAAAGACATCGGTATGAACATCATTTCCGTTTTTCATTACAAAAATCGCCCGCGCACCGCCACTTGCGAAACCATGGAAGAAGCGGCCAAACTGCTTTCGCTTTGAGACGCGGTTGAGATGGCTTTTGGGCGCCGGATGGAATTTTGATTCGACCCGCCGGGTTTTTACGGTTACCCTATGCGTATTATGTCACCTGATGATATTTTGCTGGAAGCGGAAGAAAAGATGATCAAGACCGAGCAGGTGGTCGTGAATGGCTTTGCCAGTGTGCGCACAGGCAAGGCATCCGCGTCGCTCGTCGAAAATATCCTGGTGGAAGTTTATGGCTCTCAGATGCGCATCCGCGAACTTGCCGGCATCACCACGCCCGAACCGCGCCAGTTGCTCGTGCAGCCATGGGATATGACCAGCCTGCAGGCGATTGAAAAAGCCATCCAAAAAGCGAACCTCGGCCTCTCGCCCGCCGTGCAGGGCAAAGCAATCCGCATCACTTTTCCCGAATTGAGCCAGGAACGCCGTCAGGAATTCGTGAAGATCACGAAGAAGCTGGCCGAAGACGGACGCGTCGCCGTGCGCCACGTTCGCCGCGATGCGTTGGAATTTTTGAAAAAGGCGAAAACGGCCGGCGGCGTCGGCGATGAAGAATTGGAAAGCGCGGAAAAAGAGATCCAAAAGCTGACCGACCAATACACCGCCAAGATTGACGCCCACGTCGCGCACAAAGAAAAAGAAATCATGACCGTGTGAGTGGCGGCGGAAAACCCCCGGCAAATTGAATTTGCCAGTCAGCCAAGTGAACTAACGCCGGCTCGCGGCGGCTGTCCCGCTCTCACCGTTTGGCGGGGCGATGGAAATTTCCGTCAATGATATCATCTCTAATTCTCACCATTGACAACGCTCATCAGTTATGGTGAAGTCAGCCAGCCCTTGTTATGAAGGTGGAAAGCTTTTCAACCCGTGCTCTTCCGCATCCGGCTCGCCGTCATTGGCGGGTTCACTTCGTTTCTCCGTCTCCTGAAATAATTGCCAGCGGCCAGATTTTTTCGTTGGTTCAAGTTTTTTCCATCAACGACATAATCCCACATGAAAACTAAAAACATCGGTGGCGGCATGTCAATGGCGGTTCTCTTGATGGCGGTCATCTGGCAATGGGGGGTGCTCGCCGTTTCCGCCCAGACCAACCAGTTTCTGTTCACTGGAACGGAGACGAATATCACTCTGCCCCCAGGCACTTACACCATCACCGCCTACGGTGCTCAAGGTGGTGTTGGCTACGAGGTTATAGGCGGACTGGGAGCCGAGATGGAGGGTGAATTTTCTTTCTCAGGGCCAACGACGCTCACCATCCTGATTGGCGGCAGTGGCAACGGCGGCGGTGGCTTCGCCGGTGGCGGCGGCGGCGGCAGCTTCGTTGTCAATGGCAGCACACCGCTCGTCATCGCAGGCGGCGGCGGCGGCGGCGGCGAAGAGAACAGCAACGGCGGCCCTAGCTTAACTGGCACTACTGGTGGCGATGGCTATGACGGCAGTGACGGCGGCAGTGGCGGCAGCGGTGGTAGCGACGGTAGCGGCGGTGGTGCCGGTGTTGCCAGTGGCGGCTTCGATGGTGGTGGTGGTGGTGGTGGTGGATACAGTGCCGCCGGGTACAGTGCTGCCGGATACCCCAGTTTGGGCGGCGGCGGCGGACAAAGCTTTATCAGCGGTGGTGGTGGCGGCGGTGGCGGCTACAATGTCGGCGGCTACGGCGGTGGTGGGGAAGGTCTGGGCGGCGGCGGCGGCGGCGGCGGCTATAGCGGAGGAGGAGGAGGAGGCGTTTTATTCTACGGCGGCGGCGGTGGTGGCGGCGGTTCCATCGTCGACTCATCGGCCATGACGTATCTCGCCGAGGTTTCCGGCATCGCCAGCCCCGACGACTCACCCAATGGCGAAATTATTATTACCGCAGTCTCCGCATCGACCCTGACCAATATCGTCATTAGCCCGGCCAACACCGGCATTGGCACTGGCTCAAACGAAACTTTTACCGCGACCGGATATTTCTCCAACGGTGCGGTGAACGGTCTTGCCGCGACCAAAGGCCTGGTTTGGAGCAGCAGCAATCCCGGCGTCGCCACCATTGACACCAACGGCGTGGCTACGGGCTTGACTAGTGGCACCACGACCATCACTGCCACCGACGGCAGCGTCAGCAACAATACGATTTTGACCGTCCAGAACCAGTTCCTATTCACCGGCTCGGAGACGAATATCACGCTGAATCCGGGCACATACATCATCACGGTTTACGGCGCTCAGGGCGGTTATGGTGCCGCCGGTGTCGGCGGCCTCGGAGCCGAGATGAGTGGCGAATTTTACTTCTCAACGCCCACGACTATCACCCTCTTGGTCGGCGGCGCGGGTGGTGGCTACATCCGCCCCGGCGGCGGCGGCGGTGCCGGCGGCGGCGGCGGCGGCAGCTTTGTTGTCAATGGGGGCACACCGCTGGTCGTCGCTGGCGGTGGTGGCGGCGGCGGCGCCGCAACCGCCGGCACAGGTGCCATCACTAATTCCAACGGCAGCGGCTTCGGCGGCGGCGCTGTCGGCGGCACTTACGGCGGCGGCGGCGGCGGTGGCTTCCTCGGCGATGGCACTAACGGCACTGGCGGCACTGGCTATACCGCCATCGACGCCGGCGGTGGCGGCAGTGGTTTCTTCAGCGGCGGTGGCGGCGGTAGCGGCACCGCATTTGCAGGTACCGGCGGCTTCGGCGGTGGTGGTGGTGGCGGCTACATCTATCCCGGCGGCAGCGGTGGTGGCGGCGGTGGCTATGGCGGTGGCTTCGGCGGCAGCGGTAGCGGCTATGGTGGCGGTGGCGGCGGCGGTTCCATCATTTATTCATGGGCGATAACGAATCTGGCCGAGGTGTCGGGCATTGCCAGCCCCGACGACTCACCCAATGGCGAAATTATTATTACCGCAGTCTCCACAACCTCCACACCGACCCTGACCAATATCGTCATTAGCCCGGCCAACACCGGCATTGGCACTGGCTCAAACGAAACTTTTACCGCGACCGGATATTTCTCCAACGGCGCGGTGAACGGTCTTGCCGCGACCTATGGCCTGATTTGGAGCAGCAGCAATCCCGGCGTCGCCACCATTGACACCAACGGCGTGGCCATAGGCTTGACCAACGGCACCGCGACCATCACCGCCACCGACGGCAGCGTCAGCAACAATACGACTTTGACCGTCCAGCCGCCGACCCTGACTAATATCGTTGTTAGTCCGGCCGGTGCCGTCACTATCGCTGGCTCAAACGAAACTTTTACCGCGACCGGATATTTCTCCAACGGCGCGGTGAACGGTCTTGCCGCGACCTATGGCCTGATTTGGAGCAGCAGCAATCCCGGCGTCGCCACCATTGACACCAACGGCGTGGCCACGGGTTTGACCAGCGGCATCACTACCATCACCGCCACCGACGGCAGTGTCAGCAACAATGTGACTTTGACCGTCCAGCCGCCGATCCTGACCAACATCGTTGTTAGCCCGGTCAGTGCCGTTATTGGCACCGGCGCGAGCGAAACTTTTACCGCGACCGGATACTTCTCGAACGGCACGGTGAGCGGTCTTGCCGCGACCAATGGTCTGGTTTGGAGCAGCAGCAATCCCGGCGTCGCCACCATTGACACCAACGGCGTGGCCATAGGCTTGACCAACGGCACCGCGACCATCACCGCCACTGACGGCAGCATTAGCAACAATGCGACTTTGACCGTCCAGCTTCCCAGTTCCGCCCAGACCAACCAGTTCCTGTATTCTGGCGTGGAGACGAATATCACCCTGGCTCCGGGCACTTACACCATTACAGCCTACGGCGCTCAGGGCGGCAATTGCAGCAACGGTGGCGGTGTCGGCGGTCTCGGAGCTGAAATGGGAGCCGAATTTAACTTCACAACAGCGACGACACTCACCCTTCTGGTCGGCGGCAGCGGCGGCAACGTATCCTACGGTGGCAACATATCCTACGGCGGCGGCGGCGGCGGCGGCAGCTTCGTCGTTGAGGGCAGCACACCGCTGGTGATTGCTGGTGGTGGCGGTGGTGGCAGCTACAACGGCGGCCTTGGCAATCCCGGCAACATCGGTACTAGTGGCAGCGACGGCGGCAGCGGATACACCAGCGGCGGCAGTGCTGGCGGTGGTGGCGACGGCTCCGGCGACGGCGACGGCGGCAGCGCCGGTGGTGGCGGCGGCTACGGCGGCAGCGGTGGTGGTGGTGGCCCCGATGGTGGTGGCGGCGGCGGTGGTTAGTTCGACGCCTTCTCGCTATTTCTCAAACCGCTTGAACACTTGACATCCTTTCGGCATATTAACCGGCGGGATCTATCACACCTCAACAATCACAGCGGGCTGCAGGCACCCTGCCCGCGGCCCGGCTGTCTCCTCCATGCAGTACACCCTTCAGACGCTCGCTGCCGTAGCGGCGCTTCTCGGACCCGTCGGCACGATTCTGGGTCTCGTCCAATCCCGCGGCTGGTTGACCGGCTTAGGCACCGTCGTCTTTGCTATTTCGATCGTTGCCATAATCTACGCCCGCAGCCAGCGCCTCCGCGTTGATGCCGCATCGGTCGAGATCGAAGGAATAAGCATCGACTCCTTCAACATCGCAAATCTAAGGCGCGGCGTGAATCGGAGTTTGATGGTCCAAACAGCAGATCACATCATCACCATCGATGACGCGGATCTGGAGATGGTCTGGCGCTATGCGGGCTACTGCCGTACCCGCAGCGAGACGGCGATGGAATTCAGCATCGATTCAGAAAGCAACATTCCGTTCAATCAGCTGGACTGCTTTGCTTACGACCTCAAATCCGACCCCGACAAGAAGCACAAGATCGAGCCACTTCTCCTCGGTCCGGATAGCCTTTCCAAGAAGATCGCCGTTCCATTTCTTGAACCTCTGACCGCGCAGCAGCCCTTCGACATTATGTTGCATTGCCGAATGCCTGGAACTTACAAACCGGGAGTTGGCTACTATACGTCGACACTCTCATTCGATCAGGACAAAATAGGCCGCTGCACGGTTTACCTCACTTTCATCCGACGAAAGCCGGATTGGGTGCGTGTTTATGCCTGCGACGCTGCCGGGCGCCCTCGCCTCCTCAAGACGCTGCGTCCAGTTACGGAGCAACTGGAGTCGGTGACATACCGGGATGTCGCTGAAAAGATTGGTGCCCAGTCGGTACGGATTTATCTGTTCAAGCGGGAAAACTTCTGAAAGCATCCGGCGGACAACCGGCTCCGTCTCTTCTAACGGTCATTCGGAGCGGGGCGGGATTGCAGTTCGCGTGTGACCCCTGCCCCTTCGAGCGCATCGAGCGCCAACTCCAGCAACTCGCATATCGAAACGCCGCGTTCATCCGCCATTTGTTTCTGCCGTCGGGTCGATCAACCATACAACCTCGCGCCCGGTTAGTTGCTACGGTGGCTGTCCTCCGGGTCCTAATTTCTGCTTTTGTGCCCGACCATGATTTTGTCAAGAGTTCCCCGTGGCGGATGCCCCGGAAAGCCGGGGATAGTAAAATCCTGTAGATGCCGAGCCCCCAATCAGTCCTCTTGCCGATATTTGTCGGTCTCGCGTTCTGCGGAACCCGAGAGGCAAGATCTCAAACCATCTGGACAATCACTGGAACGCAAACGTCTTACAACTCTGCGGGCAATCCAAAAGCACCTATCGGCACCATCAGCGGCACTGTCACAACGTCAGATCAGTGCAATCCTGCCATCGCCAACGGCTGTCCAATAGTTGGCCTGAACATCATCGATTCAGCATTTGGAACCACCATCAATGTTCCGAATCTACAGAGTTGCGGTGGATACGGATCGACGACATGCCAGAATGGCCTCGGCATTCTATATTCTTCGGGCGCCTATGCAATGGGATTCGGCTGTTACCTTCCTCTATATGTGCAGGCGCCGTCGTATTCTCTGTGCTTCGGTTCGATAGCCACAAGCGCGCCTAACATCGGTTCTATCAACTATTTCACCTACGATTCCGTCGTACTAAGTTCTCCAAGCGCATCGCCTCAGCTTGCGGGAGGAACTTATGTTTTGACGCCGGGGGATAATTTGGCATCCGCTCAAGTTCCGGGCAAGTCGCTCGGGCCGGGGTGCGGGTGTGACGGCAGTGCTGGAGCTGGGGGCGCTCCAGCGGGTGACCCCATCGATGTAGGCAGCGGCAACATTTACGAAACGGTATCTGATTATGAAACCGTCGGTGCAAATAAACTCGGTTTCGCGCGATATTACAACAGTCTTGCCGGAACCGGCAACCTCGCCGCATCGCTCGGAGTAAACTGGCGGTCAACATACGACAGATATCTGAACGTGCCGCCATCCGGCGGCGTGAATACTGCGATCAGCGGCGAGCGTGCAAATGGGCAGATTCTTAGTTTTACCAAGAACGGCGGCAACTGGGTAAGCGACAGCGATGTCGATCTTCAATTGGTCCAGACGGGATCGACGACTTGGACTCTGATTGATCATGACGACACTGTCGAGACGTACACGGTCAGCGCGTCCGGCGAAGGCGTGCTGAATTCGATCACGGCGCGTAACGGCTACACTCAAACGCTGCAATACAACGCGAGCGGGCAGCTTGCGTCCGTAACCGACACATACAACCGCAAACTCGCCTTCGCATATGCCAACAGACTCCTCCAGTCCGTAACCACACCTGACGGTCTCATCATCACCTACGGATACGCGACGGCAACAGGCGGCAGTCAGCTCACTTCGGTGTCGTATTCGACCACGCCTGTCACCACGCAGCAGTATGTTTATGAGAATTCCGCACTGCCGTTCGCTTTGACAGGGATTATCGATGAGGACGGCAACCGATACGCCACTTGGACGTACGATTCCACAGGTCGCGGTCTGACGAGTCAACATGCAGGCGGCGCGGACCGCACCACGATCAGCTACAACGATACGGACGGCAGCCGAAACGTAACGACCGCCCTTGGGCAGCAGATGGTTTACAGGTTCACGACGCTTCAGGGAGCGCCGAAGGTGACCGAGATTGACCGGCTTGCCACTTCGACCACTGCGACGGCGAGCGAGACATTTGCTTACGACAGCAACGGCTACACAGCCTCGGTAACCGACTGGAACGGAAATCAAACCACATACGTGAACAACGTTCACGGACAGCCAACAACCATCAATCAAGCTGTCGGTACCCCTCAAGCCCGCACGACCACAATCACCTATCTGAGCAACTATCACCTTCCATCGCAGATCGTGACACCCGGCCTCACAACCGATTTCACGTACGACGCGAGCGGCGAGCTTCTAACGAAAGTGCTCGTAGGCACGACCTCGTTTTCGCCGGCGCGGGCGTTTGCAGACGATGCCACCATTCGGCGTCCGGTGCCCCGACCAGCCGATGTCACAAAGAGAACATGGACTTATACTTGGGAGAATTTTCTGCTGGCCTCCGTCACTGGTCCGCGAACCGATGTTGCGCAGGTGACCACCTACGGTCATGATGGCTCCGGGGCACTGACGAAGATCACCAACGCCCTCGGCCAGATAACGCAGATCACGGCGCATACAGGAGGTGGACTTCCAGAGACTATTATCGATCCAAATGGCGTCACGACGACGCTGACTTACGGCCCCCGTCTGTGGCTGTTGACGAGTACTCTTGCGACCAGCACCGGTCCGCTCACGACCACCCTGACGTATGATGCGGCGGGCAATCTGCTCAAGACGACCCTGCCGGACGGATCGGCCCTGACGAACGGCTACGACGCCGCGCACCGGCTGACCAGTGTCACGGACTTGTTCAACCAGAGCAATAGTTTCACGCTTGACGCGAATGGGGATCGAACGCAAACCAATATTCTCGCTGTCGCCAATGCTGTCGCGCGTACGCATTCCGCCACCTTCGATGCTTTGGGCCGCTTGTTGGATGACATCGGTGGCGTTGGCCAGACCACGGCCTACGCCTACGACCCTAATGGCAATGCGCTGACCGTGACCGATCCGCTAGCGCATGTGACAAAGCAGGCCTACGATCCGCTGAACCGCCTCATCACCAGGGTTGACGCCGCTGGGGGAACGACCACAATCACGTACGATCCCCATGATCGCCCGCTAACCGTTCTCGACGCGAACGGCGGTTCGACCCGCTTCGTCTATGACGGGTTTGGGGACGTTGTCCAACGCACGAGCCCGGATACCGGCACCGCGACCTATCGCTACGATCTCGCGGGCAATCTCACCCAAAGCTTCGATGCCACGGGCGCGACGACCGATTACACATACGACGTTCTCAATCGCCCGCTCACAACGACATATCCTGCCGATGCCGCCGAAAACCTTACGTTTGTATACGACGAGGCGGGGCACGGGTTTGGGATTGGAAGACTGACGAGCGTCACGGATGCCGCGGGCACATTGAGTCGCTCCTATGAGGAGCGCGGCAATGTCCTGACTGAAAGGCGCGTCCACGGAACAGCCATGCTTCTCACCTCCACGGCCTTCGATGCCGTCAGCCGGATTGCTTCGATCACGTATCCTTCCGGCTGGAAGGTTGCCTATACCCGCGATGGTATGGGCCGGGCCACAGCAGTAGCGGCAGAAGCTCCCGGAGGCGGTAATCCGAAACCAGTTGTATCCGGCATCGCGTACCAGCCCTTCGGCCCTGTCAACGCGCTGGTCTACGGTAACGCCGTTGCCGAGGCGGCGAGTTTCGATCTCGATTACCGTTTGCTGAATCTGACCGACACGGGGACGGCGGCGTTCCAGAACCTCAACTATGCGTATGACGCGACCAATAACGTCTCGAAGATCGCGGACGGTGTGACGGCGGCGAATACGCAAAACGTCGGTTACGATGTTCTCGATCGCCTGACGAGCGCAACCGGCAACTACGGCAGTCTGGGCTACAACTACAGCGATATCGGCAACCGGCTGACACAGACGAGCGGGGGAGCCGTCTCGAATTAC
>Ga0206867_1206_pt1 | contig 11017 bp, 10 predicted proteins | sample Alteio_BWOrgCont_37_FD_152905 | JGI IMG/M metagenome (GOLD analysis project Ga0206867, IMG submission 152905) | Enriched cells from forest soil in Barre Woods Harvard Forest LTER site, Petersham, Massachusetts, United States -... | ecosystem: Environmental > Terrestrial > Soil > Temperate forest >...
CGGAACCGGGCGCTTTGGGGAATGATGCTTGGCCGGTTTCTGGCCGATCCGGTGTGGTGGTTCTATACGTTTTGGCTGCCAAGTTACCTGTCGCGAAGCCGCGGCTTTACTCTTGGACAGATTGGTCGCACAGCCTGGATCCCGTTCGTCTTTGCCGGCATCGGAGGCTGGAGCGGCGGATACGTATCGGACGTCCTGGTACGGCGCGGGACGCCGGAAGTCACGGCCAGAAAAGTTGTGATGAGCGGGAGCGCTTTGCTGATGTTGAGCGGTATTTGTGCAGCCCGAGCTTCGACTGCTTCGGTGGCTCTCACTTGGATCAGCGTGGTTCTGCTGGGTTACGCCAGTTGGGCCAGTAATATGCTGAGTCTACCCATTGACCTATTTGGAAGCCACGAAGTCGGGCGAATCACCGGTTTGACGGGAACGGCAGGTGCAATTGGAGGAATGGCCTTTAGCTTGATTTCAGGGTGGCTTATAGCAAAGGTTTCCTACGAGTCGGTTTTTTGTTGCGGGTTCAGCCATGATTATCTGTGCATTAATCGCTGTTGGAGTCTTAGTAGCTCACAAGACTTCGCGGGTGGCCGCTTAGGCGAACACATAACTCATTTGGACACCTTGGAGCAAGATCAATGGGACTAAGTCATGCTGCATTGAAGGCGTCTCTGCGAGGCCTTGTCGGATTTGGCGTTACCCCTTTCTACCGAGACTTCACCATCGATCAGGAATCTCTGCGCCGGAATGCAGCACATTTAGCCAAACGTTGCGACGTAGTGGTTGCACTGGGCAATAACGGTGAGATCTTCTCCCTTTCGTTCAACGAGCAGATATTGGTCGGGCGCTACGTAGTCGAAGAAATCGGCGGACGCAAACCCGTCCTGGTCGGCGTTGGGTTTCGTTTTCCGATACCCGCGAACTCGCAAGGGAAGCTGAAAAGTATGGCGCCGACGGCGTCCTGGTGCTGCCGCCTCATTATTCGAAATCGAATGATGAGGGCATGTTTGCCTACTATAAGGCCGCTGCCTCAGCCACAAATCTGGGCGTCATTCTTTTTCAAACACCCGAATGTAATTTCAGCCTGCCTTTGCTTCGGCGTCTCGCAGAGATTCCCAACAAAAATCGGAGGATTCCAAAACTGACCGCACCAGCGGACAGACTGTGAAGCACGCTTACCACAGACCAGGCCCCGACACAAAGCCACATGCCGAGCCGGGTACCGGTTTTATCAATCAATCCGCCGGCCAAAGCCTGGCTGATTGTGTATCCGAAGAGAAACAAAAAAATCACGCGCGAGTAAGCAATGGTAGACAGCGACATCTGCTTCGTCAGCACGGGTGCAATAACAGACAGCGCCTGGCGATCAAGATAGTTGACCGCGGTCGCGGCAAAGAGAAGGGCAAGAACGATGCGTTGGTAGCTGCGAAGTGAGGTCATGGGTTCGAGTCTCGGTGATGGATGCCGGAAGAGATCGTTCGGCCGCCATCCACGTACAATGTTGTGCCGGTGACGCACCGCGCCATGTCCGAGGCAAGAAAAACTGCGGCACTCGCGACGTCTTCGGGAAAAATGCGAACCGGCAATGGCTGAAGTGCGATCAACTCATCGACGGATGCGTGAGGCCGCTGAGCAAAGTAATCCATGGTCAGCGGAGTCATGATCAATCCGGGTGCTATGGAGTTGACCCGGATTCCGTTTTGTCCGAAATCCACGGCGAGGCTCCGCGTGAGCGAAAGAAGTCCTCCCTTTGCCACGCCATATGGGAAAGCCTGTGCCTGTGCACGTTCCGCGTGGGTAGAAGCGATGACAATGATCGATCCTCCTCCCGCCTCCATCAACAGAGGCAGACCGTATTTGCAGCAGAGCCAAGTGCCTTTCAGGTCGATGTTGAGACACTCATCCCACTCACTTTCCTCCAGAGTCACCGCATTCTTGTAGATGTACATCCCCGCGGAATTTACCAGGATGTCCAATTGGCCCGAGTGCTTCCGGATTGTGTCGAAGGAAGAAAGCATCTGGGCCGATGAAGAAACGTCGGCCTGAATCGCAAGGGCCTCCCCGCCTCGTTGCCGGATTTCTTCGACCACGTGCTCGGCGGCGGTGACATTTTGATCCAACACCACTGAAAGAGCATGCTGTTCAGTGAAGGCGAGCGCGATGGCCCGTCCTATCCCTGATCCGCCTCCCGTGATGAGAGCTACCTTACCTGCCAGCATTTTGTCATTCATTTGATTTCTGGGTTAGATCGTTTTCCTCAAACCCGCCGAGGTCAACATTGGAATCCTGTAATGTCATTCCGAGATCCCGACGATTGAAAATGATCACAATCGTGTTCGGTACCAAGGCCTCGGGAGAATGGCACACGCCGCGGGGGATTACAGTAAAGTCCCCGCGATTCAGTTCCAACATTCCGTCCGTCGTATGGATCCCGAGGCGGCCTTCAAAAATAAACCACCCCTCATCACCGTTCGGGTGAGAGTGCCATGGGAACCGCCCAATAGTCTTTGCGACTCGCACCGTATACTCCTCATCGACCGCTATGACATGAAAGTTCGTGCGCGGAGGATGAGGAGCGAGCAATTCAAGGAGATTGATTTTGGCGAGCTTCCACATGTCATTTCTTCCTGACTCCCTGCAATCCTGTACTCAGATTCACCTTCCATACAATGTCATGAATGTCCGGCACGGAATGATCGATTCCGTAGTCGCGCCAGCCGATCTTGTAATGCAATGCCTTCACCTTGTCCCAATCGATGTCGATACCCAACCCGGGGCCTTCTGGGACCAGCATGTATCCGGAGGCGTAACGAATGGGGTTGAGCGCCGGGTCCTCGGTGTATAACTTGGGCCCGATTGCCACTGTCGGATAGTGAACGTTGACGACAGCCGCCCCTACGTGGGCTTCGGCGGCCGTTCCTAAGGACGTCTCCTGTGTCGTACTCAGGATGGTCCTCAGGCCTAACGTTTCAGCGACGGCAAAGACCTTCAGGGACTCTCGCATCCCCCCGTGAGCGCTATTCGCAACGTTGATGATGTCTACCGCGCGCGCCTTCCACAATGCGATCGCATGTCGGGCATCGCCCACATGTTCACTGACAGGAATATCAAGCTTGGCTCGGGCCTCGGCCATGCCGCCGACATCGTGAAGAGGCGCAATGCTCTCGACGTATTGCGGCTCATAGTGTTTCCGCAAGCGATAGATCAGCCGCACCGCATCGGTGGGATGGACGTGATTGCTTAGATCAAAGGCTTGCATGGTGATGCGGTCGCCCGCCTGGCTTCTCAACGAAGAAAGGAAAACTTCGTCAAATTGCGGTGAGCCGCCGATATACAAGCGGAAATTATCGAAGCCTTCTGCAAGCCATCGCTCGGCCAGCGCCAGATTCTGTTTCACATGCTTCTCCGAGAGGTTTCGGAAAAGCGGCATGCACACCTTGATCCTGGTTCGCACCGGGCCGCCGAAGAGCACGCAAACGGAAACCCCCAATGCCTTACCAACAACGTCATGCAACGCCATCTCAAACCCAGCGCGAAGGCTGCCCGTATAGATTCCCGTATCGCCACGCCCGGTCAGGAGAAGGCCAAGGAGATGATCAAGACGGGAGATTTCCATTGCATTTTGGCCGACCAGGACGTTGGAGAGGCTTTTTTCAAGATCCTCGAGGTCGGGCATAGTCAACGGCAGGTCGGTGATGTCGGCATATTCACCCACCCCGACAATCCCCGAATCCGTATCCAGACGGATGAGAACATGTTGTGAGGCATCGCCGGAGACTCGCGGTGTGCGGATCGAATACAAGCTCAGCTTTGTAATGATGACGGAGTTCTTGGAGTTGAGGTTGTCACTGTCTCCGGTCACAGGGGTACTCCTTTAAGCCTTCGCATGGTGGTCGCGGCAGCGTTCAACAGGTGCGTCGGCGCCAAGCCGTAGTGGTAAAGTTGAACTGCGCCGAAGCCTTTTTCATGCAGGAACGTGAGCCTGGATTCAATCGCCGACTCCGACGCCGCATCCGGCGGGAAGATTCGAATTCCTGCGATCCACCGCGAGCGATCGCTCACGCATTCTAAGGCTGTCTCAAAGCGGTGGCGAAAAGCGGTTTCGTCTGGTTCAAAAACAACCAGCAATAACCGATCAGCCGTTGCGAGAGTGTCCTGTGGATCGGCGCCAAACAGTGCCCCGCATTCAAACGGCGAAAGGCCTGAACTCACTGTCAAATCGATCGACCTCGGAACCGCCTCGCGTATCTCTTGAAGCAGGGTTAGAACGCATTTACTGCGTGCGTTGAGCAGGGCGATTGCATTTGTCTCGCCGAGAAGCGACCTTAGCTCTGCGTGCGCTGGATTTACATCCTTCACTTGCGGCACTCGCCCCTCAAAAAAGGCCAAAAGCTGTTCACGAAATTTCGCCGCCACAAAGTCCGCATCCAGGCTCGCTGACTCAAACATCAGCGTGCAGTGGGGGCAGAAGCAACAGGAAAAGAGGAAATGGTGAAACAAGTCAAATGTGACACCACACTTGTCGTGAAGCGAAAGATGTTCATATCCATAGAATCCGGCTGCTTCGAGTTCGATCGCATGTACGGCACGGGCAGAGATGGCACGAACCAATCGAACTGCATACTCGCGTGCGTCAGGCGCAGAAGGACACAAGGCATGCACGAAAGTATCTCCAAAACAATTACGGATGGCTGAATGAGAGTTCTCGGAAGCCAGGGGGCTACTATGAAATACCACTGTCCAGGCCTTCACGCGAAGGCCGTTCTTTTTGGCTTGTGGCATAAGTCCTGGTACCGGCCCTTCGTCGGTCGCCCATTCCGCCCAACGCGGATGTATCCGAGAGGCGGAAAACTCGCCGGGCCGGGGCCGAAAGCCGAGTGCGGCCGGTGCTGAAACTACTTTTTGCCCTTCTCTGTGCGGAGCGAGGGCGCGGACTGAGTGGTAAGCGAAAGGTATGCTGATCGCGGTTGCACCCAGATCACAGATCGCGCCGAGACGGTCCTCGACGGTTATGTCGTTGAGGTCCCACGGATAGACCCAAAAAATCTGGTCAGCCAAGGCCATGGTGCAATTCACTAAAGCAGCAGGTGTGATTGTCAACGGAACGAACGGAGAGTCAACCAATTAGTTTTGCAGGTGGGGTTAAAATCTATTCAATCGACAGGTTATGCGGTCTCGAGTCTACTTACACATGGGCACACAAATGTTAGCAATGAGTCAGCCCAATGCCCTTGCGAAGTGTTTGTACCGGCACTATAATCCCGGTCGCGCGCTGCATGGCCTTTCGCAGGCGAGTTGGCTCAAATGGGTTGAGCCCACATCTTCGGCCAGAACCTGGTCATGATAACGATGCGCCTTGCAGTCCAAGCTCCACATGCTGGCGGTGGGTAAACGTGCGCTGAACTGGAAGAGCAATCTATAGCACGTTCAGCTCGTCGTACGCCCGGAAGTTCAAAGTTTGACCATATTTCAACCACTTCTTTTGCAATCTGTTCTACTTGTACCCTTATGCAGAGTGGGAACTGCCGGCAGGTAGGGCTTTCATCCGCATAGACGCTCGGATGTGCCAAAGGAGGAAGATGGTGGAACTCGGGAGCGGCAAGAAGCGGCGCCATTTCTTGAAGGGCATGGGTTGTGCATTCACAGCGTTTGTCGGAGGTTCGATCGTCTCCGAAGGAGATGCTCAGGTGCGGAAATCGAGCGCCCTGCCAATTGGCCCCGCATCTCTGTTCAATTTGGGCGTGGTCGATGGCAATGCCTCGGCGCCTCCCGGGAAAACGCAAATGGTTTTTAATATCCGTGACTATGGTGCACGCGGCAACGGCACCGATGTGGACACCCCGGCCATTAATGATTCCATCGCAGCGGCAGCCCGGGCCGGGGGCGGAATCGTCTTTTTTCCAGCGGGAAACTATCTTTGCTTCTCGATTCATCTCGCCAGCAACATAACGCTCTATCTTGACCGGGGAGCAGTCGTGATCGCGGCTGAAAACGGAGCGTTGGGTAGCTATGATGCGGCGGAGTCAAACGCCCCCTATGAGGCATATCAGGATTACCACCATAATCATTGGCATAACAGCTTGATTTGGGGAGAAGGTCTGTCAAATCTCGGAATTATCGGTGGCGGGCTGTTCTGGGGTCGAGGCCTTAGCCGGGGGGACCGCGAAAACAAGCCTTTTGCCGAGGATCCGGGAGTCGGCAGCAGGGTTATTGCCCTAAAGAACTGCCGCAATGTTGAGTTGCGCGGCGTTTCTATCTTGAAGGGCGGAACCATGGGCATTCTCGCTACCGGAGTCGATAACCTGGTGATCGATGGCCTGACGATCGACACCAACCGTGATGGCATGGATATTGACTGTTGCCGGAATGTTCGCATTGCAAATTGCGGGGTGAACTCGCCGTGGGATGACGCCATCTGTCTCAAGAGCTCTTACGCCCTGGGGAATCCGCGACCCACCGAAAACCTGACCATTACAAATTGCTATGTGACCGGCGCATACCAGCTCGGATCGATGCTTGATGGCTCCTGGAAGAAGTGGCCTGAGGAAAATCATCCGCCGCAACACGGCCGCATTAAGTTTGGTACAGAGTCGAATGGCGGATTTATCAACTCGACGGTTTCAAATTGCGTATTCGAGGGTTGCCGCGGTTTCGCGCTTGAGAGTGTGGATGGAGCGAGACTGGAAGACATGACGATCACGAATATCACAATGCGCAATCTGATCGCGCCTCCCTTGTTTATCCGTTTGGGAGCGCGCATGCGCGGACCTCAGGGGGCGCAAATCGGGACAGTGAAGCGGATATTGATATCCGATATCGTGGCTGCGAATGACTACGCTCTGTTTTCCTCCGTGATCAGCGGAATCCCCGGTGCGCAGATCGAGGACATCAAGATCCGGAACATGTTCATAGAACACCAGGGCGGAGGTACAAAAGACATGGCCGGACGGCAACTGGAGGAAAACGAGAAGGATTATCCGGAGCATTCCATGTTCGGCGATGTCATCCCGGCCCAGGGATTTTTTCTGCGTCACCTAAAGAATATCGAGATGAGCGATATAGAGATTCGCAGCCAGAAACCTGACTTTCGACCTCCATTTCTATTGAATGATGTAAGCGGTGCGGACTTCTGGCACGTTAAAGCGAATGTATCGGCCGGCACGCCAATGTTCTTGCTTACAAACGTCAAAGATTTTGCCGTTGCGCGCTCGAAACCCCTCAAAGATACAGAAATCAGTCGGGTCGCAGAGACAGTGTCGATCTGACCTCTGCGCGCACTTATTCCTTTTCGCAGATTGCTGACTCCCGGCCGGAGGTCCAGGATCATGTGGGGCACGGGCAAGCGCACTATTTCCGTGTATCTCCTAGGGCGCTGGAACCTCCCACCCTGTTCATGCATTGCTGCGTATTGCCGGCAACGCATGTTTGAGTTTTTTTTTGCGAATTCACTTGGCAAAGAGTCACGCACGACGAGCACCCATGAAGATTCTAGCGATTGACCAGGGAACCACATCGACTAAGGCTTTCATTCTGGATGACGAGGGCGAGCTTCGCCTTGTGGGCCGACTGCATCACGAGCGGTTTCATCCGGCTCCTGGTCGGGTCGAACACGACGCGGAGGAACTTGCGTCGAATATCGAGTCGTTGCTCGATCAAGCACTCCGGGACGAACCGGAGATAGCAGGCATTGCACTCGCCAACCAGGGCGAGACGGTCGTTGCGTGGGATCGCCGGAACAAAAAACCTCTCTACCGCGCCATTGTCTGGCAGGATCAGCGCACTCAGTCGATGTTGGACGAATTACGCCCGGATGCCCGCGACTCTATCCGTGCACGCACTGGCTTGCCGCCAGATGCGTATTTTTCAGCATCCAAACTTTCCTGGCTTCTAGGAAATGTTCCGCAGGTTACGGAGGCGGCTTGCGGGGGATATCTCGGTCTGGCTACCTCCGATAGTTTTTTTATCGACAGGTTGACAAACGAGTATATGACCGACGTGACGACGGCTTCGCGCACGAGCCTGATGGACCTGCATGCCCGGGTGTGGGATCGGGAGCTTTGCCTGATTTTCGGAGTTCCGCTCGACCTCCTTCCTCGGATAGGCGCGTCAACCGGCCGGCTGGCGGTGATCTCGCGATCGGGCAAGTGCATTCCGTTGGTGGCCACCTTGGTTGACCAACAGGCAGCGTTATTCGGTCATGGCTGTCGGGTGTGCGGAGACGCAAAAGTGACATTCGGCACCGGAACGTTCGCCCTGGCGATCACTGGGCAGTCTCCAATCGTGAATCAGAAGGGAATGGTTCCCACCGTTGCCTGGCAGCATTCCGGGGAAAGGGCTTTATATGCGCTCGATGGAGGAGATTACACATCCGCAGCAGCAGTGGATTGGACGATAAGTCTGGGTTTGGCCCGTAGTCTTGCTGACTTTGATCTTCCCCCGGAACCCTCGGCTCTCGAGCAGGGACTGGCCTTCGTGCCGGCGTTAGCGGGACTTGCCGCGCCCCATTGGGATCGGACCGCAACTGGGATGTGGATCGGATTGCGCCAGGACACTACAGCTGCCCATATGCGGCGCGCCGTTCTTGAAGGTATTGCTCTTCGTTCCGCGGAGTTGATTGAAGCCCTGCCCGTGTCGGGCGACAAGCCTATCTCCGCCGATGGCGGATTGGCCAGCAACCCTGCCTTCATACAGTTTTTTGCCGACGCGCTCGGATCTCCCATCCAATTGAAGTTTACTCATGAACTCACCTCACTTGGCGCGGCTGAAATGGGCTTTGTGGGGCTTGGCCGTAACCCTCCCAGGTGTACTTCAGATTGCGACCGATTGATCTATCCTTCGCCGGCGAGTCCTAGAATTCGATCGCTCCGGTCGAGTTTCTCTAAAGCTGTCCAGATGAGTCGCGAGTTCGGGCGACTCACGGGAACGGCGGACTAAGTGCCGATTTGCGTGGATTTGGGTAACTTGTGGCGGAGATTGCAGGCATTCCTGCCCAGAAACTGGGGCTCCGGCCACAGATGACGATAATTCTGTGGTGAAGAATCCAATAAATGCCTATAATGGGCCATTTCGATGCGCTTGTGATGAGAATGGGGCAGGTGTAATATCCGTTCTCTGAGCGTCCTCGGCGGCGATATTCGCAGAGACTGCAGGATTTAGGATGTGATGCCAATGATGAACAGGCGGCAATTCGGCTCTCTGACCTTGGGATCTCTGGCTGCGCTGTCTACGCGTGAATTGTGGGCGCGAGAGGCACAAAAAGATTCCGATCGGTATTTCTATTTTGCCATGATTGCGGATCCCCACATCATCGACAACTTTTATCATGGCCCGGAGGGGAATGCAGAAGACACCGAGAGTATTTTCCACACCACAGAGAGACTCGAATCCGCCCGCGATTTCATCAATGGCTTGCAACCAGGTGTCGAGAAAGTGTTCTTAGTTGGAGATTACTTCCACAACTATCCTTCGACTGACTATGACTTCTATTTCCAAAATAAGACCCGACTGGATCGCGCGAAAGAGATAACTGACGGTTTTAAAATGCCGGTGCACATCGGCTTCGGCAACCACGACTACGATGTGCATCGTCTCCCGCGCGAATTCAGCCACCGTCCTTTTGCTGCGAAGTTCAATCTGAAGCCTTATTACACGGTGGAATACAAGGAGTGGAAGCTTATTCATCTGAACAATCAGCTTGGCAATACCTGGAACAGCTCTTCTTCTGATTTCGATCCCGACATCGGCTCCTTTGGGGAGCTGCAACTGAACTGGCTCGAAGCCGAGCTGCATGAAGGGAAGCCCACGATTGTATTTACCCACTATCTACTTTGGGATTGCATACCCATGGAGGTATCGGGATACGGCCTTCACCCTCGTTTGCGCAAGTATCGAAACACTATCCGACTGGTCATTGCCGGGCACTGGCACAAGTGGATTGATTTTGCCCACACCTTCGGACCGCAACATTACGTGATGGCGGCAACGCGCTACGACCCCAATGCATACATGCTGATGGAAGCCGACAACCAAACGCAGACCATACGATTTCTCAATGCCAGCCTGGTGGAGTGGTCAACGCATTTCAGCGCGCCCTATGTGCGGCAATCTCCCGCGTGATCATTCCTGATACGACTCTTCTTTCAACCCAACCCGTTCGCGGTGTCCGGATGGTTTGCGGTTCGGTTGGCTGTGTCAGGCTTTTTGACGAAGATGAAGCAGGAACAGGAGCCTAAGTGGAGATTTCTAAGTCCTTGCGCGCGATTGTCCCGGGCCGGCGCCGACTCACTAATTCGCGCCGGGCAGGCACCAGGGGCCGTTCAGGGGTGTGCGCCCTATTCTTCATTACGGTTCTCTCGTCGGGACCGCTTTGGTCCCAAAACGATACCTCCGACATAAATTCCGGCGAGGAGCAGTACATCAAGCCGCGGTTGAGCGGCCAGATTATTGCTCCGGCGACGGCGGAATTTCAGGTGCGACAATACCTGGTCAACCTTATAGTGCCTTCTCCCCAACCTCCGGCTACCACTCAGGAGTGGAGCGCGACAACTGACCGTTTCCGCCAACACGTACTTAACGACGTCGCATTTCACGGCTGGCCCAGGGAGTGGATTGACACTCCCCCCAAATTTACCGAGGTGGGCAGCATCGAAACCGGCGCAGGATACCGCATACGCAAACTCCGTTTCGAGGTCGTTCCCGGTCTCGAATCAACTGCGCTTCTGTATGAACCGGTGGGACAGAGTGGCAAATTGCCCGCCATCCTAAACGTTCACGGACATATTGGTCCGCTGGGCAAAGCGATCGAATTCAAACAGAAGCGCTGCATCAATTTTGCCCGTCACGGGATCATCGCCCTAAGTCTCGATTGGTTTGTTCATGGGGAAGCCAATGAGCCGGCCAATGATCACTGGTTTGGCGCGCATTTGAATCTCGCCGGTGCGAACTTGCTGGGGTTGTTCTATCTCGAGATGCGCCGTGGCCTTGATTATCTCTACGCCAGTGCTGACGTGGACCGCAGCCGAAT
>Ga0206867_1208_pt1 | contig 10945 bp, 15 predicted proteins | sample Alteio_BWOrgCont_37_FD_152905 | JGI IMG/M metagenome (GOLD analysis project Ga0206867, IMG submission 152905) | Enriched cells from forest soil in Barre Woods Harvard Forest LTER site, Petersham, Massachusetts, United States -... | ecosystem: Environmental > Terrestrial > Soil > Temperate forest >...
CTGAAAACAGCGTAGTTTGGCGCTCCATGGTGCTGTTGTTTCCTTTCATCGACACCCATGACGATGCTTTCACCTGCGGCCACCTCGCCGCGTGCATTGCGGGCTTCGTTTGCGTTGTTCCCACGTTCTCTGTTCCCACCGCTGAAACCCCGCACCGCCTCCAAAAGAACTCCTCGACCTTTCGCTTGAACCGCCGCTAATCGATACGCATGCCATCACCGTTCGCAGGTGAAGATCCTGGGGTATTGATTCCGAACAATCTCGAACGATGGTAGGGGGCGTCCATCATTGGAAAGGGAACGCTTCGGCATTATCCAGACTTCGGAGCCCTCTATGTGGCGACGGCCTACGCGCTGCGGAATCTCAACGGCAAAGCGAACGTAAAAGCGGTAATCGCGGCGGGCGAACCATTTCTGCACGACGAGACGGCTATCCATGAGATGCCATTAGACGCTCGCCTGCTACGATTCCGCCCTAGAGGATTTCCATTTACGTCTCCCTGGTTGAATGTAGGTGCGGCTAACGCCTGTCGAAACTGGAATGACGACGAGGCGGGGCGCTCGCTGATGGGGCGCGGCCTTTTTGAGGTCGAAGGGTCGGACGGATCGGACGGTCTTTGAGCTGCGAAGGCGACGGGTGCTACCTTTTCCCGATGAGGGGCGCCAACTCGGGGGGGGAGGCGGTGTCGTCGACCTTGCCCGTCTTACAGGTGCCGCGGACGAAACTCAGCGTTACCGAACGTTGCTCCACTTTGTCCGGAGAACGTGCGATAATCGGGATGGCGAAGTCCCCATCGGGGAGGGTGTAGTGGTAGCGGAAGGATCCGCCGGGGCTGAGCTTGATTTCCTTGCCGTCGATCCACACGGTGGCGTCCGGGTGGGTGCCGCCGTAGAAGATGATCTCGGCGTTGACGTGCATGAAAAAGCCGCGCTCGCGTCGAATGCTGAAGGGCTGTGCGCTCCAACTTGCGCCGATGCCGCTAAAGAGGCTGTGGGGGCCGGGGGCCAAGGATTCGGCGAGACCGGCGGCTCCCAGGGAGAGACCGCTGGCGCTTTCGCTGTAGAGCTTTTCCTGAAGCTGCTTGCGGAGGAGTTGATCGATCTCTTCCGAGCCGAGGCCGATTTTTTCTATAAGCGTATCGCCGAGCAGGAGCGCGAGGAGCCGTTTCTGTTCGTCAGTCCAGGTTGGCGGCTTGCCGGCGCGAAATTCGATTCGCCCTTCGCCTGCGATCCGCGCCAGGGCGTTGATGAGGCCTTCTCCCTCGATCATCTTCGTCTTCACCAGTTCCAGCAAACGCTCAAAGGTCATGCGTGGCGGGACGGTCGCGAAGTTCGCAGCGGTTTCCTGATTCAGCCTATCGGCGGGAGTGGCCACCGGCGCGGAATGCACGATTTTATGCCATTCGCCGGCTTTGTCGAAGAAGCCGATTTCGGCGAAATATTCGACGCCCGCCTCGCTGACGGGCACATACCAGTTTCGCGCCTCGGGATTGATCTCCACGAGGGCTTCGCGCCCGCCGGATGCGGTGGTGATTTTCAGGAAGAATTGCGAGATTCCCCCGCGCATTCCGGCCGCCGGGTATTGGCCCCAGTCGAAATCCCAGTAGGTGAAAAGCCAGCGCGGATCGCGAGCGGTGAGGAAGAGCGTGTCTTCATGGTAGCTTGCGGGTAATTCGCCCAGATCTTCATAAACCGGCGCGAAAGCCGATTCGACGGGCCTTGGGGCGACCTCGAATTTGTGCGAATCTTCTTCGACCATCCCTTCTGTCAGAACTTCCGTCTCGCCATACACGACAGGATCTTTGGATACTTGAAAAGAAGCCCCCATTTTCGTATCGCCAGACTTGGCGTTTGCCTTGGAATCACCTGTAGGATCGAGATTGCTTTCAGCCATAATTGGTATGCAGTTGTGGTAATGAGATTCTAAATTTCGCCTAATAAATAATTAATCAACACCGGTGAGTCAACCCTATTCTCCATCCGTCACCTCAATTTACAGATTTTGGACAAGATGAGAGTGCTGGCGTCACGATTTGTGTAACAATACGGAACAATGTTGACGAACGCGTCATCCCCTGTCTGGACGTTCACGATGGACAAGTCACGCGTGGAAAGCGATATGGCCGCGCTGAGGAAGGCGGCTTGAGGAATGTGGGCGATCCGGTGGAGCTTGCCCAGCGCTACAATGACCAGGGGGGGCGGACGAGACCCCGCAGACATCACAATCTGGCTTCGTAATTCCGCTGAGACAGCCGTGAAAGTGTCATCGCACCGTCAGCCAAAAGAGCACCACGAATGAGCATAAAAGCAATTGAAGCGATTAAGGATAAGCTCCTTAAATCAATCAAAGCCGGAAACAAAGAGGCAGCGACGCCCTACCGAGATTTGATGGTTTGCTACAACACATGGGAGCGCGATCAATCAGCCGACAATTGGAGGAATTTAGTGCATCAGGCACAGGGAGCAATTATGTGGCTACCGAGAGACGAAAATCCAAATTAGAACCCGGCCTTCGGCCGAGCAGTTCTTGCTGCGTGCTATTGCCGACAATGCCGATCCCCATCCAAATGCCGTTGGACATTTGGAACGGAAATGGAAATCCACGCGCAAATGGCGCTGGATCGAGATCAAAGCGGCCAGATCAATGTAAGCCGGTCGCAAATCGGACGGCTGCTCCTTCGGAGCCAACGTTCATCCGGTGTCTGAGCAAAGGAGCTGATCCTTTAGAAATGGAGTCGCGTTTAATCTCCGGAAACGAGTAGCCGCCGACTGATCGAAGCAGCCAATAGGGGATTCCAAACCGAATCTGCTGAAGTATGAGAGATCTTTGGAAAGGCGCCACCTTCGGTCTCGTGGCGAGCCCCCGTGTCGTCGTATCCGGCGACGCACCGCGAGGAATTGAATTCTTGCCTTCTGTGGGAACCCATCAAGGCCCGGCTAGCTATAAGCGAGTGGCAGAAGCGGACGGCAAGGAACGCCATGGGATTAGATCGTGAAAGGATACGAATATGAATGCAACCGTGCTGGGTAAAGACGCCACTCAAGTTCTTCTAGTTGAGGACGATGCCGTTCAGATCACTTTAATTGAAACGCTGCTATTAGGGAATCGGAGGGATCGCTTCGCAGTCGAGACTGCCAATCTGCTCTCCGTCGCGCAGAAACGTTTGGAAACCGGCGGGATCGACGTGATCTTGCTGGATCTCGGTCTGCCAGATTCTCAAGGCATTCAGACCGTTCGCAAGTTACACGAGTGCGCTCACAGTGTTCCGATTATTGTCCTGACGGGCTCCGACGACGAAGACATGGCGCTCGAAGCGTTGAAAAACGGTGCGCAGGATTACTTGGTCAAAAACGCCGTTGATGGGCCGTCGCTGACCCGCTCAATCCGCTATGCGATCCAGCGGCGCCGCAACGATCAGGTGATAAATGAGCAGGGCCGGCGTCTGCAATTGCTGATGGAAAGCATTCCCGACCTCCGTATCTATTTCAAAGACCAAGCGGGGTGCTTCATCGATGTCAATCCCGCTCTCGCCAGGAACTATGGGTTCAACAGTCCCCAAAAGCTGATCGGGAAAACCGACTTCGACCTCTTCAGCAGTGAACATGCAGAGGCAGCTCGTGAGGATGAGCAAACCATAATCCGCACTGGGCAGACGATCGCCGGCAAGGTCGAAAAAGAAACCATCCCGGACGGCACGACTCGCTGGGCTTTGACAACGAAGATCCCTTTACGCGGCGAAGACGGGAAGATCATTGGCACATGTGGGATGTCGCGTGACATTACCGGGTTGAAGCAGGCGGAGCAGCAACTTGTCGAAACAAACGCAAGACTGACTAAAGCGTTTGGTGATCTGCTAAAGTTGCACGAAGAATTGAAGGAGACGCAGTTGCAATTAATTCAGGCCGAGAAGCTCCAATCATTGGGGCAAATGGCAGCAGGTGTGGCTCACGAAATCAAAAACCCCATCGCCAATCTGCACATGGGAATCGAATATCTCGGTGATTATTTACTCGATCGAGACGAGCAGATCCACGGTCTCATTACCGACTTGAAGGATGCGGTGCATCGAGCAGAAACGATTATCCGAGACATGCTCGATTATTCTGCGGCCAAGGATCTCACACTGGAACACGTCGGCCTCGATTCGTTGATCAGCCAGACCTTGCGTTTCGTCCGTTATGAGCTTGCCGAAGCGAGGGTAAGTGTCGTCACCCGCTTTGCCGAAGGCCTCCCAGCCATACCGCTCGATGCTCCCAAGATCCAGCAGGTGCTTGTCAATGTTTTCATGAATGCCTGCCACGCGATGCCGGATGGGGGCACTCTTACGATTACCACCGGCCAAACAGTCCTCGATGCCGAGGAACCCGAAGATGAAGGCTCCAGCGTCAGAGTTGTCGCCTTCCACAAAGGTGAAGCATTGGCGGCCATTGAAATCTGCGATACTGGGCCGGGCATTCCAGCAGATAAGTTGCTCCATATCTTTGACCCGTTCTTTACCACCAAAGCGCGAGGAACTGGGACCGGCCTTGGACTGTCCGTGGTCAAGAAAATCATCGAGCTGCACGCAGGGAGAATCACCATCGCCAATGCGCCCGAAGGGGGCGCGCGAGTCACGATCTTGTTGAGATGCGCGCCTTAACCAACGCCGCCTCCCCATTTTCGTCACTTTCGCAGTCCGAGTCCGCTGCTGGTAATCGTCGAGGAATCCCGGTTCGCCTCCTTCGAGAGATCAATCGGCTCGCTGCCATCCCGCGGATCGGCTTTGATATGATGGAGCACATGGAACCCGTCAACCTTGGATATTTTCAGATCGAGCAGAATCACCTTAGGCCCGCTCTCAATCCTGCACCCGGCATGCGGGCCTTCGCAGAGAATTAACTCCAGCACTTCCACGCCGTCGCGGAGAGTTTGGATGTGATTGGTCACTTTGGCCTTGCGCAACACGCGTAGCGCCAATTCCAAATCCTGGGGATTACCCTGCGGCACCCGTCAGGTAGGCCTCGCGATGCTTCAGAAATTCGTCATCACCGGCGAGGTCCCAAAGCATCACGTTCAATTCGTGACCAGAAAAACGGTCGGCGATGGCCTGTTCTGTGCCGCTGGTTTATGGGAAATCTGGAATGATCCGGAGCACGGGCCGTCGCGGTTTCGAACACGATCGTCAGCACGGTGTGCGCCATCCAATCGGTGCATATCGTGCGATACTTAGGTATGCAGGACGATTTTATTAAGCAGGTGAGGCCGTTGCTTTGCGCTTCCTTGAGGGCTATTCGGAAGGCGCGCAGAGTCCTCGCAGAGGACAAACGATTCTCCGCCACTCGTAAACTTCCTGTCAGGCACATCCCGCGGTCGGATGATGAGCATCCTTGAAATGGTTTCTCAATCACCGCTTGGGTGAGATTTTGAGGGCGGCTGAGGAATTGAACCTCTCTCTCGGTTTATTGCCGAGTTCCGCAGGATTGCACTGCTACCGCCCCGTCAGCATCGCCACGAATCGGGCCAGGAGCGGCAGGTATTTTAAGCAGCGTCCGGTCAGCAGACGCTTGATTCACACGCAAAAATGACGTGAGGCACGAATCAGTTGGACAATGGCCACCCGTCCTGTTTATGCCGAGAAACCCGATATTCCCAATACCGATTTGGATTTAGGAATTGCAGAGGTGACGATCAAAGCTTCGCTGCAGAATCTCCCAGGTATCCTCGGCGTCCTGCTCGTCGGACGGGGCGCGTTCGTTCGCTACAATTCAAACGCCATCAACGATGGATCAAATCTGTTCTGCGGTTCATCAAGCCGGCTACCGACCCAGCATTTCCCAGGATTCAAAGACTGGGAGGATCGGGCAATCCTCGCAGTAGTATAACGGTCGTGTTAGAATCTCTTTGGTCGTTCAACCCGACTCGACGAGCCGACCGGTTCAAAAGGTTCCATGGACAGACTGCAATTCCTGTCGTTCCTGATAAAGCGACTCCAAAATGACCCGATAGACCAGCCTTGTCCCTCGCTGGGACGCTCCCCTCGCGTAGAGATTAACGCAGGGCGAATGAAGTAGTCGTCCTCCACCACCTCGCATATGTAATTAGGCAGCCGTGATTGGATGATTTCCGAAGGATACTCAGCGAGTGATGGAACTAAGATTCGCGCAATGGGTTTGTCACTCATAACGGCTACGGGTTTTGGGTCCGCTTGATGAAGAGCAAAGCATCAGGAATGGCGTTGTAGAATCCTGGTTCATCTGTCCATGCCAAGCGAAGACCCAAAGGGCAGAAGTTTGGTCCCGCCCAATGGCTGGAAAAGCACCACCGCGAGTTTGTCCTTCGAAGTCACCTCCCATTCGTGCGCCTCGCCGAAACTTTGGAGTCTCTCACAGGACTTCGATAGGGGATTTCCGAAGATCAACTGCCTTCTCCAATTGTTCATCGATTGCTTCAACCAATTCGTGCATCTCAATGGGCTTGGCGATCGCCGGGAATCCGGAAATCTCTTGGTGACCATCCCGCTTCATGATGAATGCTGAGAAAAAAAGAATCGGTGTATTGGCTACTCGGAAATCTGCACGGATCTGTTCCGCAACTTCCTCCCCAGGGATCGTTGGCATGATCCAATCGAGAATGACCAAATCAGGCTTGAACTTCACCACCGCCTCGAACGCCTGGCAGGCGTCCACTATCGGCAGGACCTCGTAGCGATTCATTTTCTCTAAATTCAGCGTGAGCAATCGGAGAAGTCCCGGCTCGTCATCAACAATCAGAATTCTCGGCTTTGGCATTGAGTTTTTAGTTGTCACGATAGTTTTATTAGCAAGTTTCAACAAAGGGAATTGCCTCATGTAGACCCTGCATGCAATCTCTTCTTGGCGACTTATATAAAATTTCTATTGATAAGGCGGAGTGTTCCTCCGTCTGCTGAAACACCTCCCACAAATTGATCGCCACCAGTTTGATGGGCTCTTCTGCTTCGCCGGCCTCTGGGAGATCTGCAAGGATCCCGCGGGCGGCCCCCTGAGAATCTGCACAATCATCGCGACGGCACCCATCGCGGTGACGGCGCCAATTCATGATGGGATGCCGGAGATCCTTCCTCCGGCCGCTCGATCGGACCCGTGGGCAGATACTAAACCGTTCGCGGCGGCGCCGGGGCGCACACCGATTCTCATCGCGGGCCGACAGCCCAAAACCCGACGCAGCCTTTCCATGTCTCGCTGCGGAAGCGATATTCGGATCTATGGGATTTCAGATTCTTGGACGCGGATTTACGGCTCCCCGCAACTCCCTCCCCATGGTCTCGAGGGATGATCGGCTCAAAATCCTCCGGCTTCGGTTCGCTGAGATCCAGTCGGTGATCTGCTCTTCTTTCGCTGCTGTGGGGATTTGGAATGAATCTCGAAATCGGTCCATTGCGATCCCTCACGATTAACAGTTGGCGAGCAATCGTGGAGATGGGATTGATTTCGTTTGCCGCAGATTGGTCGTCGCGCGGATGAAGCAGGAGCGCAACCGTTTTCGAGATGGAGTGGCGAAGCAGATTTTCTCTGTGCGTGCTAAGCACCGCAGAACGCACGCTCCGTCGCTCGTCACGTATCCAATGTGAATCCGATCTTCACGGTCACCTGCCAGTGCGCGACCTTGTTGTCCTCGATGTGGCCACGCAACTCGGCGACTTCAAACCATCGCATGTTGCGAATCGTTTTGGAGGCACGATTGACCGCGTTGTTCACTGCATCTTCGATTCCGATTGGGGAGGAACCGACCAGCTCAATTTTCTTGTAAATGTGGTCATTCATAATGCCTTCATCAAACTCCCGGCGACGGCAGAGAGCAAGTGCCACAGGCGGCATTGCTCCATCTACGTTGCCGTCTTTCGACAAATCGACGCCCTCGAATATGTTGAGCACCGATACCCCCGCGGCACTGAGATTGTGCGAATCCTTAGTGTGAAACTCCGTAAACGGCACAAGATCGTCGTCCTTTTTTGGATCCCTTTATGCTCCCTGGCAATCGGCGTCTGCGCGCTTGCTGGTTGGGCTGTAAAATCGATTCGTTTGTGAAAATGGACCACGACCAAGCCTGCAAGGAAATATCCAGCGAGTTGCGGGATATGGCCGGTTGGCTCGCAGGAGGTGGTCTCAGTCCCGAGCAGTTTCGTCTGGGTTTGACCCGGCTTGAAGATCAGAAGCTTAAACGCTTTGGGTTAAAATTGAGCAGCTTCGTCTCAGAAAACGGAGAGGTGCATTTCAGTTTGCGTTTTTCAGACACCGACGAGCTGTGTGCGAGTATGGACGTGGATCTTCTGACTGGCGAACTAGCGATGCAACCGGCCTGTCGATAATCACCAGAACTCGTTTCGCCGGTCGTGCTGACCTCCCACAGATTTTGCTGAGAAGCCCACAATCTGCACCACCTCGAAGCTCACGACGGAGTGAGCTTCACGCATCGAGCTGCTGGCGAGCGATGCAAGGTTAACAACTTCACCATATGCTCGCAACAATCGCCATCATTCTCATCATTTGCTGGGCTCTCGGTCTTGGCTTCCATATCGCTGGAAGGTAATACACATTATTCTTGTGGTGAGGCTCATCATGTTCGTGCTTCATTTTGTCACCGGTCGGAGAGTGTAGAACACTTTCAGTCGCGATCAACGCTGGCAATCACGAGCGTCGGTGCCGAAAATCCCCCGCCCAAATCTGCCCGCCAGCGCCTTTTGTTCGGCGGGCGCGGGCCTGACATGGCGAAAGATGGCCGCTTTTTCGGTCAAGTCGGCAATGATGGGGCCTACGGATTTTATGGCGAGCCGTCGATGAACTCCTTGAAGCAGGCGAGATGATATTCCAAGCGCTCAGCGAGTGCGTCTGGATGATGCCAGCCGGCATCAGGACGATATTGCATTTTCAGCTTCACCTGCGTCTGGCCGTCAGGCAGCGATTCGAAGCAAACCACGCCGGAACTTACTGCCCCTGAAATGTTGCGCCATGCAATCCGTCGTTCAGGGATCACAAGAGAGATTTCCGCAACCGACTCTTCTGTCTGTCCGCCACGTTCAACCAATAATCGAAATGTCTTCTCATCTATACGCCGCGCTTCACGAATGGCTTTGAGGAACCTTGGCCATTCCTCAACGTTCAACCACGGCTCGAAAGCTCGTGTAATCGGGACTGCGACGCTGATGGATCGTTCAATGGAATCCATAATATTTCCAGAATCGCTCAAAAAGCGGTCGCTTGCATGTTCGTTCGTCAGGAAGTTCCGCGATTCGTCATTTTGGATTTGCCAAGCCGAAGACGTGAAGCGGGCGATCAATGCCTCCACCCTCGCTCTCACGGAGAATCTCCAGTCGTTCCCCCCAGTTCTCAAATCCAAAATACCAAAAACTGTCTACCTTTGATCGCACCACCACAATCATGGCTAAAAGCGTTGCTTCAGCTTTCGGGCCAGGCGTAGTATCGAGTTCCTATGAACGCCCCCGAATTCTTCGCTGCCTACCCAATCTTCCCGTGCGCCGACATCATGCGGGCAGCCGCCTATTACCAGGATATTCTGGGTTTCAACGTAAATACCGTCAGCCCGGATAAGAATTACGCCATCGTCGAGCGTGGCAACGTGGAATTGCATCTCGATTCGCCCGTTTTTGCTCGCGAGCACACGGTGGGCAACGCCGAGTGCTACATATGGGTCCAAGGTGACATCGACGCACTGCATGCGGACTTCGCCAGCCGAGACGCCCTCCACCTTCACCCGGTGGCCGATCGCCTTTACGAAATGCGCGATTTTTCATGCTGTGATCCTGACGGCAACCGGATCACCTTCGGCGCGCAGATTCAGCACGGCGCTTAAAGCAAACGCTTTAATTCCATCCCAACCAAACACATATCGTCATCAAGAGCGGTTGTGTTTGCGAACGCTTTGATTTCCACGAGCAACTCGTCGAATAACTGAGGTGCGGGTAATTCGAGACGATGTCTCACTGCTTCGATCAATTGCTCCATTGTAAAGAGCTCTCCATCGGGGCCAGCAACTTCGTAAAGCCCATCTGTGAAGAGCATAACCATGTCCTCCGGATGAAGCGCGCAACGGTCCGTGGAATAAACGGATTGTTCAAAGAGTCCGAGCACCGGCCCCGGCTTGGCCCGACGCAGCGGCTCGACCGCCTTTAGACCCCGCTGCACGTGAAACGGCGGCGGGTGGCCTGCGTTCGCATAGCGGAGTTCGCCCCGAGCAACATCAGCCACGAGATAAAATGCCGTCATAAACACGGGCGTCACGGTTTGCTTCAAGATCGCACAAAGGCTTCGATTCAGCTCGGTGAGGAACTTTCCCGGATCATCAGCGAACGGTTTTAGTTCCTCGACGAGCCCCCGCGCAATGGCCGTCACCAACGCAGCACGCACGCCGTGGCCCATCACGTCGCAGATGAGAACACTCCCTTCCGTGTCGGACACCGCGAAGATGTCAAAGAAGTCTCCACCCAATTCGGTCGTCGTCGAATAGCGGTGGCAAAATTGGATGGCGGATTGCTCCGGGGATGCGCTGGCCGGGAAAACGGGGAAATATCGAGGCAGGAAGGCCGTCTGCAATTCACGCGCCATCGCCAGATCCTCACTCATCTGGGTGTTTTTCGCGCGCAAGTCAAGCGCCTGCAGTTCAACCTGCTCCTTCGCTTTAGTCAGTTCAAGATTCCTTTGGACCGCCATTTCGTAGGTCGAAAGCAGGAGATCGATCGAATGGATGCGCTCCGCGGTAAGCTTATACTTGTGACCGGCAAAGTAGATTTCGGTTGGTTCTCCGGCAACGGCGCCACGCCGCAGCTCAAGGTTTGTGAGGACATACTGAATCCGTGAGAGCAGAAACTCATCATCGTATGGCTTGACGGTGAAATTGTCCGCGCCGCATTCCAGACCATGAAGGATGTCCTTTGCATCGGAAAGTGAAGTGAGCAAAATAACTGGGATGC
>Ga0206867_1209_pt1 | contig 10854 bp, 6 predicted proteins | sample Alteio_BWOrgCont_37_FD_152905 | JGI IMG/M metagenome (GOLD analysis project Ga0206867, IMG submission 152905) | Enriched cells from forest soil in Barre Woods Harvard Forest LTER site, Petersham, Massachusetts, United States -... | ecosystem: Environmental > Terrestrial > Soil > Temperate forest > O...
TTCTGTTTTACCCGCTGCAATGTAAAAAATCGGGGTAAGGTCATTGTTTACTATCGGCAAATTATATTTGGCGCCGGTTTGCGTAAAGTAAAACATGCGCTCAAAAAGGTCGTTTTGTAAACCATCTATTTCATCGGTTAAATGTATTTTGGCTGAAGCAATACTTGCGCCAAGCACCGCCGGTTGCAGTGGCCCCGAAAAAATACTGATGCTGCTAACCGATTGAATCAAAGTTTTTAGCTCATCATTAGGACAAACAATCACACCGCCGCAGCTTCCAAAACCCTTGGCCAGCGAAGTTGCCATAACTATTTTTTCATGATAAGGCATTTTTGAAAGTAAATAACCCTTTCCATTGTTACCGGCCCAGCTCATGCCATGCGCATCATCAACGTACATATGGAACTGCTCATATTGATTCAACAAACGTTGAAGGTCACCAAATGGTGCAGCATCGCCATACATCGAATATATACTATCGCACAAGTACCAAACGCGGTTATGGTTCTGCTTCAATATTTGTATACGGGTTTCAAGGCGGTCCATGTTATTGTGCTTAACAATCTCAGTGTGCACGCCATCAGGTTTTACCATTTGCACTGCATTCTTTACGCTATTGTGCACTTGCTGGTCCATAATAATGGCATCGTTATCATCCATTAGTAATGGCATCGTAGCTATGTGCCCCAGGCTGGTTGTGGGGGCAAGGTAACTTGGCTTGCCATAAATGGTGCCCAACAAGCTTTCCAGTTCTTCATACATGCCCATCGAAACTGTAACCCTCGAGCTCGAAAATTGCGTACCGAATTTTTCAACTGCCTCAATAGCGGCTTTTTTCATTGCAGGGTGTGTTTCAAGGCCCAGGTAGCTGCAATTGCTGAAAAACTTGCAATCTTTTCCGTTTAGTTTAATGTTCCGGCCATTAAAAGCCTCGTCCTGGGTGCTTAGGTGGTGGAAACCTAAATCTGCAGCCTTGTTGCATTGCTTGGACATGATATCAATAAACGCTTTTTTCATAAATCCGGGGTTTTAGGTGGTTTAATTGGGTTAGGCGATTGTTTTGGTTGCTTAAATTTTATATGCTTAAACGTTTTAATTACGATGCAAATGAAAGAAATCAAAATCTTGAATGTTGATGATTTTTATCATATGACTTGTATCATGTTTCCCTCGGTAAATCCGTTAATCCACCTCAAATTTCTAAATACCAAAAGTTAAACAGTTATTCCTGAATTTTATACGTAATTGGTATACTTAAATTCATTTTTTATGGATACAAGAAATGCTCAACCTGCCACAAAACCTTATACCACAGTATCCGTAATATAACTGCTATGCACCGAAAGTCAAGATAAAAGCACGGAAATAAAAATTTGAATACAACGTAATTAACAACGCCTTTCCGATAATGTCTACAAAATTATCCTATCATCTCTATATCTTTGGAAAAACAACTTAACCTGTACAAGCGTTTTGTCAATCTTTTCAGGGGTGAAAATTATTGGAAGGAAAGAATCCTTGGCCTTTTAGGCGTTGGCATGTACTTTTTGGGCAGCTTGTTAGAAATAGCCACATCTCCAACACATACTACCTCCGATCCATGGATATTGTGGGGAACCGGTAGTGTGCTAAGTGTTGCCCTTATTGTGGCCTCAGTAACCAGCCAACGCAGGTATACATCATTCTTGTTTAAGGCACTCATATTTTTCTCCAATTTTAATATTATATACAGCTATTACGGACAGGCAATTAATTCCAGTCCCGATGCATCGTTTTATTTGTATATAAGCTACTTCATCTTTTTTGTAACCAGCCAGCTGATGGATACAAGGAGCGAGTTGTTGGCTATCACCTTAGCCGAGAGTGTATATATTGCCGGTGCAGTATATTTTCTGTACACGCATAACCACCCAAGCCTGCTACAGCTACAACCAATGAACTCGCTGATATTGGTTTTTGTGCTTATCGGCAACTGGATTATCGGGGTGCAGCGCATGCGGCTAACACAAATCTCGGGCGGTAGCTCTATTCAGTTTAAGGCCATCAGCGAAAACGCCCGGGATATTCAATGCATCATTAATGGCGACTTTAAATTTATATACATCAATCCGGCCGTAAAAGAAGTTTCAGGATATTCTTTCAGCGATTTAAGTGGCAAAGAGTTTTTGCACCTCGTTGCAGAATCTGAGCAGGGTGCAGTGCTTGATACACTTAATAGGGTTAAGCAAGCCCCTGATGAAAAGTGCAGCGTTGAATACCGGGTAAAAACCAGCCAGGGCGAAAATATTTGGGTTGAAAGTATTTTTAGCGGATTTAAAATTGGCGATAATGGCCAGGCCGAACTTATATTTTCGGAAACGCGGAACATTGAGGCGCGTAAAAAGCTTGAAGAAGATATACAGCAGCAGTTGCACATGGAGGAAATGCTTATTAAGCACTCCAACCAATTTATTAACCTCGGCCGTACCGAAATTCAGCAAGGCATTGATGTTGCATTAGGTGAGTTTGGTACCATGCTACAGGCCCGCGCAGTTATTGTATATCGCATGCATGGCAAATTGCAGGATGAATTCAGGGCCACCAATCAATGGACGGCCACCGGTTATGATAAGGCAGTAAAATATTTCAATTCAAGCATCAAAATCAACCAGCAATTAGTAGCCTTTTTGCGTTCATTGCGCGGCGATAAAGCATCGCACGGTAATTTTTACAGCACCGTAAGGCTTAACGAAATACAGGTTCTTAACGTAGTTGAGGCACCGGGTTACAAGTTTTACCTGGTACCTTTGCAAAGTGGTAATATAGCCAACGGCTTTGTTGTATTTGCCTTTGGAGTGAATATTGATAACGTGCCTATAAGCTTTTTTGGCCTTATCGGTAATATGGTTAGCAGCGCATTTACGCGTATGCGTACCGAAATGCGTTTGCACGAGGCGCAGTTAACTAACGAAGCCATTTTGCGCGCCCTGCCCGATTGGCTGTATATTATTAATAAAAATGGCGAATTTACCGGTACCAATAACTCGTCAACCTTACCCGATTATATACCCGATTACGGATTAATTGGCAAAACATTCGGCGATGTAATGCCTTCTGAAATAGCAATCAGCTTTACTGAGGCGCTTAGTCAGGTTATTGACACTGAGATGGCTTCGTCTTTTGAATATTATGATAATACCATTTACAAAGACCGTTTCTTTAAAGCTATTATTGCACCGTTTAAAGCCAGCGAGTACCTGGTTATTATAAGGGATATCAGCGATTTGAAACAAGCCCAGAATGAGTTGCTGTCAAAAGCCAAGAAACTGGAGCAGAGCAATAAGGAACTGGAAGAATTTGCCTATGTGGTGAGCCATGATATGAAGCAACCTATACGCACAATTATTTCGTATTTGTCGCTGTTAAAGAAAAAGCATATTGATGCATTGCCTCCTGAAGCACAGGAGTTCGTAAATTTCTCAATTGACGGCGCCAATAAAATGAGCGACCTTATCCGCGATATCCTGCAGTATTCAAGGCTTGACCAGCAGTTGACGGTTGAAAAAGGTGTTTCGCTCAACAACGTAATGGCCAAAGTTCTCAAATCGCTGCACGATATTATTGTTGTGAATAATGCCGAAGTTATTATTACAGATTTGCCCGAAGTAACCGGTAACGAAACCATGCTTACCGAGTTGTTTCAAAACCTTACTGAAAATGGTATTAAGTATAACACCAATCAAAAGAAGACCATTAACATTAAAGTAACCGAAAAGGCTTCGGAATGGATATTCCATATCAGCGATAACGGTATCGGGTTTGAACAGCAATACGCCCAGCAAATATTCAAAATGTTTAAACGCCTCCACACCGATGGCGACTTCCAGGGCACGGGCATAGGCCTGGCTATATGCCAAAAGGTTGTTGAAAAACACGGTGGCCAGATTTGGGCCGAATCTCAAAAAGGCGTAGGCAGTAATTTCTTCTTTACACTGCCTAAGTACGGGTAATTAAATTGTGATTTGTTTTAAGGTGAGCCGGTCTCACCCCTCTGCCTGTCGGCATCTCCCTCGTCCATAGTTTGGCGTGGCACACCACTTAGTTTTAAGAGCAAAATAGAAAGGAGGGAACCAAATGATTTGAAGCGGCTGATTATGTATTAAGCCCCAGCGGGGCGGCCATATGGTAGCCCTGGGTGAAGCCCGGGGTACCGATTGTTTTTTGTATTAAGCCCCGTAGGTGGCGACCCGTGGCTGTTGGTGTTTATGTAAAATACATACTGTAGCGGGACGCTACACTCATAATTGAGCAAAGCGACACGCTTTGCTCAAGATACACGCTATGCGCAAAGGGGCAAGTTGCCCAACAGCCACACACCCCGTCCGCCGCGGCGGACACCCCTCTCAAGAGGGGAAACGACTAACTTAATGTATTTGAGCAATGTGCCAAATCAAATACAGGATTGCTTCGCAGGCCTACGGCAATGACGCATCTTTTTTATTTATTCTTTAGTTCCTCCATTTCCCTTTGCATATTATTCATCCGCTGCTGCAATTTCAAAATCGCATCATTTTGCTCCGTATTGTATTTTTGCAGTTCATCTATCTTCTGCCTTTGCTCATCAATCATCTCCTGTTGCTCTTGCACCGATTTTACCAACGCAGGTACAAAATCGGCATAGCGCAGCCCCCAAAGCCTGCCATGCTTATCAACCCCGCTAAAATTATAACCTATGCTTTGGGCTGCCGCATCAACATCCTGGGCTATAAAACCACTAAAGGTCATTTTCTCAATATCATACTTCCCCCTCCAGTTTAGGGTATCATTTCGTACACCCAAAATTGCCTTTTCTTTATCAATATTAAACCGATAGGTTACCGGTTGCAGGCGGTTAATAAAATCAAGGCCGGGCACATTGGACTGCACGTTTTCTTTAACCCGCTGGTCTGAAAACTGTGACCAGCCTACTTGTCCGCCAATGCTGATTATGCTCGAATTACCTAAGTATATTTTGTTGTCAGAATCAACTTCTGCCAAATATCCAATAACCGTGGCATTGTTTAAACTGTCATACCCTACATCCGCAGATACACCTAGTGCGGTATTGGCATAGCCAATGGTATTACTTTCGAGGGCACTTGCCCCCACTGCAGTATTATTTGTGCCGGTAGTGTTGCCCTTAAGAGAAGAAACCCCAATAGCGGTGTTAATCTGGCCGATGGTATTATTTAATAAGGCCAGTTCTCCAATCCCAATGTCAGAAGGCCCCCCAGTAGTATTCAAAAGAGCCTGATAACCGATGGCAATGCAGCTACCAACATTACCAGAAGAAAGTGCTTCATTACCGATAGCTATATTGTTACCACCCAAATTGTTTCCGTAAAGTGCATTACTGCCGATAGCAATATTATTAAGGCCAATAGCATTTGAATAAAGCGCCTGGTAGCCCATAGCGATATTATAAAAACCATTGGTATTTGAGTAAAGCGCTTGGTAACCCAATCCAATATTCCCCAAAGCCTGACTATTTGTGTTGAACAAAGCTTTGCTACCCACAGCAGTATTGGCGCCACCGTTACCAAGACTACCGTTAACATTGAACAATGCTGAATCCCCAATGGCAATCTCATTTGATTTGGTGGTGTTATTATAAAGCGCACCAACGCCCACAGCAACGTTGCTATAACCGGTAGTATTACTATAAAGCGCATAAAGGCCATATGCAGTATTATTACTGCCGGTAGTATTATTGTGCAGCGCATTAGCGCCCAGGGTTGTATTTCCTGTTCCGGCGCCGTTAAAATAAAGCGCCGAGTCGCCTACGGCAGTATTATTGGCCCCGGTTGTGTTAGCCCCGGCTAGGTAGCCCAAAAACGTTTGGTTTTGAGCTATATCAATCAATCCTGCAAACTGGCTGTTAACTTCAAATTGCAAATCGGCATTATTAAGGGTGCCTAAAAAGTTAGTGGGGTTAGCAATGCCTGTGTTACCGGTAAGCAGCCATGCGTTTTGTGTACCATCTGCACCGGTGGCACCCGTTGGGCCGGTAACTCCGGTGTTTCCGCTTGGGCCGGTGGCACCCCCACCTGTGCCGGTTGTGCCCGTAGGCCCGGTATTGCCCATTGTGCCTGGCAAACCGGTGGCGCCTGTGTTACCTGTTGTACCCGCAGGGCCCTGTGGGCCATTTAACCCGTTGGTACCTGTGGGGCCGGTAGCGCCCGCAGGGCCCTGTGGGCCGGTAACACCGTTAAGACCACTATTGCCTGCAGCACCGGTAGGCCCTGTTATACCCGAAGAACCGGATGGGCCTGTAGGACCTCCTGCCGGGCCTGTGGGACCTGCATTGCCCTGTGGTCCTGTTGGCCCCGGTTCGCTATTGGCAGCAAACAAAGCGTAAGGAACGCTTATTAACTGCGTAGTGCCCATATTGGTAAAAGTACCGGTGTTGTTAATATCTACCTGCACCTCCAGGTACTTTCCGCCGGTAGACCAATCAACAATAGCCAGGCTTGAAACAGCCCCAATTTGCGCTGTTACCAAACCAAACTGGTTGGCAGTTTGGCTTTGTGTTTCGGTAAAAACTACCGGCCCCGTTGTGCTGTTGTTATGGATAATAAATTTAAGCGCCACGGGTGTACCACCTTGCACGGCAACGCCCGTGCTATTACGCACCACGGCCTGGTAATTTACCAATTGGGGCGCCTGCGCCATAGTGTGGATGGTTGTAATTAAAATTATAAACGCAAGTATTACCTGAGAAGGATATTTGTTTTTCATGACCGGGGCTTTAGTACTATCAATATAATAAATATAGTGGATTTTGTATAATTAACACAAAAAGGAAGCATACCAAATTGTAGTATTGCCAAGAGCCAGCCCCTTCCGTATGCGCTGCAACGGAGAAACCAGAGCTGGAATACCCGCGGGGTGCTGTGCACAAACAGCCCGGCGGCCACATGGGGATAGCCAATACAGGGCAGAAAATTTTCTGCCCCTACGAGTTTTCAACACCCCTTTTATAGATTTGGGTAATTGATTATATTCGTAAAATAATACCAAATAGGAGGATTATGTTTTTGGTATTTGGTTGACGTTCTTTGAAAGCAGGGAGAGGTGTAAGGTATTTTGGCAACTGTATTGCAAGTTTTGTGCAGGTGGCACCTATATTAACAGGTGAGGAAAACGGGTTTGTTGTTTAGTTATTAGGACGGTGCGTTTTGCCAATGAAAACGCGTGAAAAAGTATAAAAAAGTATAGGAATTACAGGTTTTAAAAAGGGTGAAAAATGGTAAGTAATTTTGGATTTTTTGTAATGCCCGCAGGGTGCTGTGTACAAAAAACCGGACCCTTTCGGTGGAATGTGGTTAAATCAAGGAGCTATTGCTGTTTCCCCTGTTGAGAGGGGTGTCCACCGCGGCGGACCGGGTGTGTGGCTGTTTGACAACCGGTGCCAACAGCCACACACCCCGCGCTTCGCGCGCCCCTCTCAAGAGGGGAATTGAGAAATTGCTGCATGCGGTAATTTTGGCATAAGAGGGGATTTTGCTTGAAAGTTTGCAAAAAGTTTGCCGGTATTTTCGGTTTTTGGTTTTTTTATTGCAAGTGTTTTGCAAGTAAAAAAGACAGATTGTCTGAATCGGGATTTTAGACACTCAAATACAAGATTGCTTCTTCGCAAAGCCTCATCAGCAATGACGCGATTTTTTGGCTGTTCGGGTTAGCGGTTGCAGTGGAAAGCCCGGAGTTGAGGCTTTGCGAAACGAGGACTTGGAACGAAAAACGCGGGCCGAAGGCAACCCCATAAACACTAACGTTATTTAGTTGACAGATAATTAAATGATATTTTGTTTAATAATTTTGGTGCTAAACTTTTCAGCCCCGCCTGTGTTTACTTCAAAAACATTTACAATGCAATCATCAACAAAACATGCTTCTACCTTTAAAATAGGTGGCGATTTAGAAATTAACCGGCTTGGTTACGGGGGTATGCAATTAACCGGCCCCGGCGTTTGGGGAGACGCTGAAGACAGGGATAACGCTATAGCAATATTGAAGCAAGCAGTAGCCAATGGCGTTAACTTTATTGATACTGCCGATGCCTACGGCCCGCATACCAACGAAACTTTAATTGCCGATGCTTTGCATCCGTATACTAAAGGGTTGGTAATTGCAACTAAAAGTGGCCTGGTGCGCACCGGCCCCAGCCAGTGGGTAATAAATGGCAATCCTGAACATATCCGCACGGCCATTGAGGGCAGCCTTAAACGCCTTAAAGTGGAGCGAATTGACTTATGGCAATTGCATCGTTTTGATCCTGATTTTTCTATTGAGGAAACCTTGAAACCGGTGGTAGATGCCGTTAAAGCGGGCAAAATAAAGCACGTAGGTTTATCTGAAGTAGGCATTGAACAAATTGAGCGGGCTGCAAAAGTTTTGCCTATCGTATCAGTCCAAAATATGTATAACCTTAGCGAAAGAAAGTGGGAAGAGTTGGTAGACTATACTGCAAAAAAAGGAATGGCTTTCATCCCCTGGTATCCGTTAGCATCAGGCCCCGGAAAAATGGCTGATAAAATAAGTAGTATTGCTGCTAAACATAAAGCCACTACGGCTCAAATTGCACTTGCGTGGTTGCTGCGGCGCTCACCCAATATTTTGCTAATACCCGGCACTAAATCAATTGAGCATTTAAAGCAAAACATGGCCGCAAATAATATTGAATTGAGCGATGAAGATTTTGCACAATTATCGGCGTAAAGAATAAGCTGCATAGACAGCCTTTTGGAGCTTAAAGCTGATAACATTCATTTTGTTTTATGATTTTGGATTGGAAATACAACGCTCTTTTTGGTTAAATTTATCGGTCAATAGAAAGTTGAATTTATAAACCATCAAATGGAATACAAAGATTATTACAAGGTAATGGGCGTTGCAAAAAACGCTACTACGGATGAGATAAAAAAGGCGTTTCGCAAACTGGCAGTTAAATATCACCCCGATAAAAACCCCGGCGATAAAAAAGCCGAGGAGAAATTTAAAGAAATTGCCGAGGCCAACGAAGTGCTAAGCGACCCGGTGAAGCGTAAAAAATACGACGAGCTGGGCGCCAACTGGAAAGAATACGAACAGCAACAGGCGCAGGGTGGTGGTTTTTATGGCGGACAAGGTGGCGGCTACCGGCAACAACGTGGCGGTGATTTTAGTGCTGAAGATTTTGGCGGCGGCGGCTTTTCCGATTTTTTCGAAAGCATTTTTGGTGGGGGAGGAGGCTTTTCAAGTTCAGGAAAAAGGTCTACAAGGGCTGCCCGTGGGCACGACTTTCAAACAGAAATGGATATTACATTAGAAGAAGCATTTAACGGTGGCCCCAAACAAATATCATTAAATGGCCAACTGCTAAAACTTACGTTAAAGCCCGGTATACAAGAAGGCCAGGTAATTAGGTTAAAAGGTAAAGGTGGTGAAGGTGCAAATGGTGGCGCCAATGGCGATTTGCTCATTACCATACACATTGCAAAACATGCGCGGTATGAAGTAAAAGGCAATGACATATTTTTCGATCAACCGGTTGATATTTACAAGGCGGTATTAGGCGGTAAAATTGCCGTGCAGCTTATTGATAAGCAAATAATGATGGACATACCACCGGGTACCGATAGTGATAAAAAATTCAGGCTAAAAGGTATGGGCATGCGCTTGTTTGACCAGCCCGATGCAAGAGGAGATGCTTATGTACGCATTCAGATTAAAGTGCCTAAAACACTTACCCCCCGCGAGAAAGAATTGTTCGAGCAATTAGCCGGTGATAAGCCGAAATAAAAAAGTACCGTCATTGCAAGAAGGCTCTGCGGCGAAGCAATCTTGTATTTGAGAGTTTCTGCTTCTCTTTGCCTAAACCCTACCGGTTTGTAGTGCTGTAACTGCCCTGCTACCCAAGCCCTTTATAATAGGTAACAAGCCCCCAAAACGATGGTCTTTACTGTACCCTTGTTTCCACCGCGCATAAATTTGTTGTGCTATCACCGCATTTTTATACAACCCGAATATGTAGTAGAAAAGAATGTTTGAAACATCGCGCCCACTTTCATCAGCATAACGTGCTATTACTTCTTGCCTCGTAAGGTTGCCCGGCAACCAGGTAAGGTTAAAGTATTTTATTTCATCGCTGTCACCCGGTTCGCTCCAGTAAGCAAGGGTACCTCCTAAATCCATCAGCGGGTCGCCAACGGTGGCCATTTCCCAGTCTAAAACGCCGATAATATCAGCCAGGTTATCGGGGTTCAGTATTACATTGTCGTACTTGTAATCATTATGTATAAACGATGCCGGTTGCTCAACAGGCATATTTGCTTTTAGCCATATCGCAATGTTATCAAGGCTTTCTATCTTATCAGTCTCCGAATTATAGTAACGTTTTATCCAACCCTCCACCTGCCTTTGCACATAACCCTCCGGCTTGCCTAATTGTATTAAACCGGTGGCTTCAATGTTCAAACCATGTAGTACTACCAGGTTATCTATCAATGCTTGCGAACTGGCACGCAATACCTCCGGCGATAGTTGCATCTTCGGTGCATTTGCCGCGCGCAGAATTACCCCTTGCAACCGTTCCATAATATAAAAAGGGGCATTCATTACTTCAACATCTTCGCAATAAATCACAGGCTCCGGCACTTTACTGTAATTTTTTTTCAACAGGCTAAGCACCTTAAACTCCCGTCCCATATCATGAGCCGATTTTATGTTCGCCCCAAAAGGCGGCCTGCGCAATACGTATTCTTTGCTTTCAGTTTTTAAACAATAAGTAAGGTTCGAAAAGCCACCGGCAAATTGCGTCACCTCCAAAATATCGCCTACTTGTCCTGCACTTTTCTG
>Ga0206867_1210_pt1 | contig 10676 bp, 6 predicted proteins | sample Alteio_BWOrgCont_37_FD_152905 | JGI IMG/M metagenome (GOLD analysis project Ga0206867, IMG submission 152905) | Enriched cells from forest soil in Barre Woods Harvard Forest LTER site, Petersham, Massachusetts, United States -... | ecosystem: Environmental > Terrestrial > Soil > Temperate forest > O...
ATCAGTGGTTTATGCTTTACACTTCAGCAACAGCAACTGTTTCGGTAAGTAATAACGGCACCACCTGGACGCAGGTTTACAACGCTGCTGCCAGCAGTACCCAGGCCAACCCCGAAGTGATTGTGTTGGATATTTCGTCGATAGCAGCCAACCAGGCAACGGTTTATGTAAAGTATAATTATGCCGCCACCAACGATGACTGGTGGGGCGTTGATGATATTACTATTTACGAACCTTTGAATATTGATGCAGCACTTACAGCTATAACGCCGGTACCCCTGCAGGCATACGGCGCGGTGGGTGATAGTATAAACTTAGGGGGAACTATTTACAATAATGGCGGAATACCTATTACAAGCTGCGTTGTTAAATGGACTGACGGAACTAATATATATGCCGATACACTGGCCGATATAAACGGGTTTGTCCTTATTTCCCAGGTGCTGTCGCCGGTATTAGCAACGGTGGTCCATCCGTTCATCCCGCTCTCAAAATTCTGCGATAGCAGGGTTGTTTGCGCCGTTGCGCTGCTCAACAATAAAATGCAAAGCAGTACGGCAATGGGTAATTTCTTTTGCATAGGTAAATTTTTAGCCGGGTGCAATTGTATTTGTCCGGTGGTTAAGAAATTGAACTGAATCATTTAAAATCCCGAAACCATCAGTAACCGGCTTAAAGTATATAGTAACCATAAACAAACTATTAATGAGTTACGGGGCCGTAAACCTGCTGCAAAATACAACATATTGTATATAATTAGTTGTCATCTAAATCATTGTAAACCAATTTAATTACCCCACTCTGGCCACACAAAACTCCCCTCCTTTTTTTAAGGAGGGGTGGCATGAAGTGACGGGGTGGTTAGGCTGTTTGCGCACAGCGCCCTGTGGGCACTCCCTCATTTCACCACCAAAAATTTTTCTGTAATTCCTATACTTTTTTATACTTTTTCAGGCATTTTCATTGGTAAACCGCACTGTCCTACCAATAGGCCTGTAAAATTCTTTCCCCATCTGTTAGTAGCACCAAACCCGCAACGCAACCATCAACCCACTTGCAACAAAAAAACCAAAACCCGAAATACCGGCAAACTTTGTGCAAACTTTTGCAAAGGTGTCTCACACTTAAGCCATGCCTTTTGCCTCGCTGAAATGTCTGACACCTGGCATTTCCCCTCTCGAGAGGGGTGGTCGCAGACCGGGGTGTGTGGCTGTTTGTGCGCAGCACCCTGCGGACATTTACATGAACACCTGCGCACCTTAACACACTCATCATTTCAAACAACTCCCACTCCCTAAATATACCCAATCACCGGTTCACTTTTTTGAGAAGATATGCCCAGGTGGGGGAGAAGTAAGGGCTATTAAATGGCGGCTGGTAGGAGTTGGTATGTCGCCGGAAGCTATAAATAGTGTAGGCACAAAAAAAAGACCCTTCACTGCTGAAGGGTCCTGATTCTTAAACTTGGTTACGTTATCTCTAGGATAAGAGGCTTGACCAAGCATCACGTTGCAAAAGTAATTATATTTGGCCAAATGGCAAAATAATAGCATGAAGTTTAGGGAGTTTAGGCAGTACTTTTCAACCGCACGGGTAAACCGCTATTTGGCAGCTACAGGCAATTCAAATGGCCGGGCTATTAGATTGTATAAAGCAAACCTAAAAGTTTCCCAATCCTTTCATCCAATTCTTGGCATTTTGGAGGTGGTTTTGCGAAACAGGCTTAACGATATCCTTTCCGCTCATTTTACCGACCCTGATTGGATTATCAACCAAAAAACTGGATTTATGGTTGACCCATCTTTAACATTTACTTATAAGCGAACAGGGCAACAAAGAACAAATGATTTTTTAAAAAGAGAAATTAATAAAGCGGAGAAAAGACTCCGAAAAACAGGAACCCCAATAACCAGCGGCAAAATTATAGCTGAGCAGACACTTGGCTTTTGGACCGACTTGTTTGAAGTCCATCATTATAGATTATTAAAAGGTAAGCCAATTCAAATCTTTCAAACCCTTCCTGCTGGGCATGGAAGAAAAGAAGTGAGCGACGAACTTGATAAAATCAGGCGGTTTAGAAATAGGATTAACCACAATGAGCCTGTTTGCTTTGTTGGCAATAACATTGACTTTACAGAAACTCGGGAAGCACACGCATCAATCATTAAAATATTAACCTGGATTGAACCTAAATTGCTGAAACTAATTTCTGACCTTGATAAAGTGCAAAAAGTTATTGCCAATGCTCAGAAAATATAATATCACTCTGCCTATATCTTCAATAACAAACGCATGGTTTTGCCGGCCACCCTCCCCTTTTTGTCATCTCGAACGAACCAGTGAAGGATCTTGAATGGGTGATGAAGGGGAAAAGGAATGTGAATTGACTATTACGGCCTTACAGGCCTTTATCTAATGTGGTAATGAACGCAGTGCTGCACCCTGCGCTGTTATATTACCGGCCTTTCAGGCCTTTTTTGCAGATGTATTTAAGCGCTGAAAGCGCGATATATATTAGCATAGGGTAAAGCCCTATGTCTTATACCCCCCGCAGATTTTTAAGCCCTGAAGGGGCGCAATATATATTGTGCAGAGATGACAAATGTGTGGTTTTGCCGGCCGCCCCCCTCACCTTTTTGTCATCTCGAACGAACTAGTGAGAGATCTAAACCCAACAAGATGCCCGGCTCATAACTTTAAACGTATAATCCCGCGCATTTCAATTCGAAACCCGAAATTACTTTCAAACAACTCCCACTCCCTAAATATACCCAATCACCGGTTCACTTTTTCAAGAAGATATGCGCAGGTGGGGGAGAATGAGAGGTTAAGGAATACCAACACCATCCGTACCAGGTCCGGTTGAAGAACCGGGTCCTCTGGGCGAACAAGGCGTACCACGGGAACCGCTTGCACAATCATATATATTGCTACCGGGGCCACATTCGCATTCCAAACCATCGGTTCCCTGCGCACCACCGGTGCCACCATTTCCATGCAGGCCCGGGTTACCATATATAACAATTTGGCCGGTTGTGCCGGTTGGCCAGGCAGAAGGTGTTGTACCAGTGCTACTTAATGGCATATATGATACAAGATTGCCATTTGGATCGTACGAAGTGAACGACACAAAAGATACATTTCCTCCGTTTCCGGCCGGCCCTGCGGGTCCTCCACTTCCGGCTTGTCCGGCATCAATCGAGCCTGACTGAGAGCTGACACTACCACACCAGCCTAATGCACCATCCGCACCAGTTCCACCAGTTCCACCGGTTCCACCATTCTGCCCATCCGTTCTAACCCATACATTTCCTCCGGCAGTAATGTTATCGGCATGAAAAATTAAATTTGCACCGTTTGCACCCGATGTTCCCGCGGCTCCGGGCGCGCCATTAGGCCCTGTAGCCCCAAAGTTGTAATCACTTGGATTTGCATGTGTTGATGCGTAACAGTTCGGTGGAAAGCCAGCGCCAACAGCCTTGGGTGGGGTTGCCGGGGTTGAAGGTGTCCCTGCAGCCCGTTGCGACAAATCAAACTCTACATTGCTGCCCAAAGTAAACACCGAAAAAACCCAATGAATGCTAGTAACAGAGGGGTCAACTGTAATTGTAAAATTATCGGGTAAATAAATATCTCCAAAATTTGGAACGGTATTGTCTGGCGGTAGTGTTGCTGTTGCGGACGTTACTTTATAAGTTGTGCATGGAGCATTATCATCATAAACACAGTCCGGAAAAGTAAGCACTTGCGAAGTGTTTTCGTATGGAATGTCAACCACAAAAGGCGTTGGCTTAACCGATGGATTGGTCGACTGGTGTTGAAATATATGAGTGTCAAAACTTTGCATGTGTGTAACGTAATTCGAATAATAGTTTACAAAACTATTAACACACCTATCGCAATACTGGCCGTCAGATATCTTCAAAATATAGGCATTCATAAAATCCTGAACGGTTGCCTGGGTAAAATCGACCTTTGCCACCTTTTTTACCATCGGCTTGATGCCTTTTTTATCGTTGTTCATTATCATGATAACAAAACCGCCGTCTTCAACAGCTCCAAATCTCAGATTTCTGTCAAACTGGCAACGCTTGGCCCTGCAACTTCTAAAAGCATCGCCAAACCGCTTTTTATTAAACTGCTTTACGCCAAGGTACTCCGATGTTAGAATTAACTTTTGATTAACGATTACCTTTTTCTGGCCCTCGGTGGCTTTTAGCGACAAGAAAAAAATTATCGCAACAAGAATGAGTTTTAGCTTGCTGTTCATGGGGGGTATATTTTAAGTGATAGAATATAAATGACTTATCAATATTAATAAATAGTCTTAACAAAAAAAATATTTTTTATACTTTGCTTACGAGATTCTCATTTGAGCATCCCGTCCCGCTACGCTCGCCTATGCTTATAGCATCCCGGCTACGAGTCTGCGGCTGCCCCGGGTTAGCGATTGCAGCGTAAACCCCGCAGCGCCGCTTTGGGCGCGAGGAGTTGCAGCGTAAAGCGCGGCACCAGCCGCCATCAGCGGTGGTGCAACCCCAAAATTAATTCGGCAATTCGGCAATGAGTAAATGTTGTAATGAGCAGCCGGCATTGTATTTAATTATCAAATTGCCGAATTATCAAATTGTCACATTACGCCCTTACCGCGCTAATCACCTTCCCCGCCAGGGCCTCCATAACGCTACGCTGCCGCGCCCAGGGCAACGCATAAAAAGTATTATCCTCCTCAAAAGCCTGTTTTACAAAGCGAGAGATGTTGCAGCTAATTACATAGTCAACCTCGGTAATGCCGCCGCCTTGTTTGCGCTGTAGTTTTTCAGCATCATTGGCACCGGGCAAGGGGTCGAGGGCGTAAATGGTTTTCATAATATCCTGTATATCGCGGTTGCCGGCAAACTTGCTGTTGGCAAATTTCATCTCGTACTCCTGTAAAAGTATATCATTAAGGCCGCCCTGTTTTACCTTGCTAATTTCGTCAATTAAGTAGCTGCTGCTTAGTATATCAAACTTTTCGGGCACGGGTATAGTGGGCAGTTGTTTTGCGCGCGCCGCGGGGCTGGTAACTATTTTGCTGTACCGGTACTCGTTAATAAAACTGTAAACCTCGTCCATGGTTTTTATCAGCTCTTCGGCAATGCCGTAAATAAAATTGTTCAGCTCGTCGGCGTCAACCTCTTTGGCCTTGCCGCTTTGGTTAAGCGGCGTTTGCGCCAAAAACTGCATGTTAATAGCACTCAGCGCCTTGTAAATGTGCTTATCAATCCGGTCGTCCTGTAACTTTACAATGTCAATTTGCTTTTGTATGTAACCGGCCGGTGGGGTGGGTATAGCGGTTTCGCCCAGGTTAGCCTTGCCCTGCCTCAGCACAATCTTTTTATACGGGCCGGTGCCCATAGTACCGGTGCCATTACACTTGGTACAGGTTACCAGCCGCTTACCGTTACCGGTTTTAATTTTGCCGGTACTTATACCCGTCATCGGGTCCATGCAGTCCTCGCATTTTTGAGTAGCGTATTCCCACTTCTCGCTAAAAATGTGTTGCACCACTTCGGCCTGCATATCGCTATACTCGCGCGCGGCCTCATTTAACCGGGGCACAATAGGCTCCAGGTGGCTGGTAAAAAGCAAATCTTTACTAAACGCCTTTTTAAACTGCCCGCCAATGCGTATAACGGGCATTTGCGCCAGGCCATGCATAAAAGTGTTGGTTAACTCATACTCCGTGCTAAGCCCCACCTGCTCCCAGCGCTGTATTTCATCACCGGTGGCAACAATAAATATGTTGCCATCTTTAGGCGTTTTTTCAGTGCTCAGCAAAATCGCCAACTGTTTTGGTATAAACTCGTACACCTGGTCGCTGTTATACACCACGGGGTAAGGTTGGTAATACTCATTAGCCTCAACACCGGCGTTTAGCGGAGCAATCAAAACAACCGCGTTAGCGTCAATTAACTGGTTTTTAAGCAACACACAAAACGCCCAGTTAGTTACCGATTTATGATACGGAAAATTCCTCTCGCAATAAGCCTCCAGCGTTTCACCATCAGCCACAGCCGGTGTTTTAGCCGTGCCATCGTACCGCACCATATAATCAGGGCTCCGCCTAATCTTCCCCAACGAGCGTATAATACTACTCATCGGCTCCATCGTAATTGGTTCATAAATCTCCTTGCGATACGTAAATATTTCCTCCGTCTCGCTTGGCCGGCGTTTTAATAAAAGCTCACCCGGCGTTTCGCCGTTAGCGTGTATGCGCAACTCATCGTAAAGCGCTTTGGCATCTTTATAACACGCCCTGCGTTTGTTACCGGTAAAGTATTGTTTTAAAAAAGTGGTGGTTATTTGTATTTCCATAAGTGAGTGTGTTAATGTGTTAACGTGTTAAGGTGTTAACGTGTTAAGGTGTTAACGTATTAAAGTATTAGCAGGGTTTCTGCTCATTTTTATCTTGTTTGACTAACGAACAACTCCGTAAAATGCACAATGGGCTCTTTCAAAAAGTAGCCTTTCACATGCCCTGCTATCACATTCTGAAAAATCTGTTCATCGGCATTATCTTTTACTTCGCTCATTACATCCAGCATTTTAGCTGCACCGGTGGCATTTACCAACTGGCCATAATTTCCCCAAACAATGCCACTGGTAATACGCATCCATTTTTCGTTTACCGGTTGCATTTTTAACTGCGGGTAATGCTGCCCATCGGCCCACCATCCTATAAACGAAAACTCCGCATCAGCCGGTAACAACTGTAAGGCATCATGCAGCTTTGCTTTAAAATCATCATCCAGTTTAATGTCATCCTCAAACACCACACACAATTCATCACCACCGGCCCGCGCAATCTCCTCATACAAATTCATAAACGACAAATAACATCCCATCTTCCCCGATGCCAGTAGCGGGTGCCTTAACTGCAACTTTCTGCCATTTACCCCCTGCACAAACTGCACCTCAATACCCGCCCCGGCAAACTGTTTTTCACAATACGCCCGCCGGTCGGTAGCTTCTTTAATATTGATGCAGTAGAATTTCATTTTTAGCGTGTTAAGGTGTTAACGTGTTAATGTAAAAAATCTGCTGTTTGTATTAACGTGAACACGTGAGCACATGCGCACGTTAACACGTTACGCGGCCCTGCGCGTCGCACTCCATCTCTTCTTCGGCTCAATGGTAAACGAATACGGCAAACCAAAATGCCGCGCATAAAACTTTGCCAGCATTTTATACCGGTTGATAATTGCCGGTGGCAAATTATTGCCGCCCATGCTAAGCCCGTAATACTTATGCTGCAACTCATTTAAATTAGCCCGGCCATCCATAGCAAACCAATGTATGGGCCTAAAGTGCTCTTTATGCGGGTTTTTACCGGTTATGGCAACCGCAATATCAAATGCCAATTCATCCGGTATATCGCCGTCGAACGAAGCCGGTTTTACTTTCGGCTCATCAAATATCTGCCGCGCCAAATCAAAAAACTGTTTATTACTCTCACTTCGCGAGAAATAAATAAACTCGCTATGCAGGTGATAGAAACGCCCTTTGTTCTCTTCAATACCACCGGCAAAGTATTTTTCTTTCACTTCCTTAATACTACACCAGTTACTGTAATCTTCCTTCAGCTTTTCATTACGCAAATCAAAGTGCCCGCGGTTTTGAAACGTTAGTTCTGTGCCCTTTAATTCATTAAACAGCGTAGACGCATTTTTTTTCTGCGGGTTGCTGAACCAAATCATATCGGCATCTAAAAAAATCGTTTCATCAAACGGCGATAACTCATAAATGCAGGTCTTGGCTTTCAGAAAAACAGTTTTGGCCCCACCTTGCCCTTCCCCTTCGGGGAAGGATTTAGGAAGGGGCTTGGTGTAATACTCCGCCGGGCACTCGCTCATGCTGGTAAATAAGGCCTTGTGCTTATCACTCAGGTGCGAAATACTTGCGCCGCTCCACACCAAATGTATTTTCACCTCAGCATCTGCAAACCTGATGCTGCTTGCCAGGTTAGCCGCCATGCGCCCATATTGCGGCGCACCGAGTGCAATAATTAAAATGCCGGCCCCTCCCTGCCTCGCCGAAGGGTAGGAGTTAGACTCCGTTTGCGGCGGGTTCTGTTCGTTTGCAGGAAAGGTTAAAAGCCCTTCCCCCCTGGGGAAGGATTTAGGATGGGGCCGTTTTTTCTTCTTACTCATATTTTAATCGCAATTTGAATTTGTAGTCGCTCGTGGTATTGCCAATCGTAATTTACCCTTCGCCTGTCCCAGCGGATTGCGCGGTATAGTATCCTGGTACCAGGTAATGTCAATTTTTTCTTTGCGCACAAATGCCTCGGCGCTTATGCCGGCCAGCGAGGAACTGAGCAAAACATTATCGTGCGCAGTAGCCACATTTATTTTTTCATGAATCTCATCGGGATAGTAATCGGTTTTAAAATCGTAGTCTTTCCAAATGCGGTGCATAATTTTTTGTGTGCTGCCATCGCTCAACTCATACACCTGTTGCTGCTCATCGTTAACCGGCGAGTGCAAATACAAATTCAACCTTACCGAATTATACCACCCCGATGTTGCCGCATTAAACGTATCCTGGATATAGTAAAACCCAAACGCGTTGTCGTTATTATTATACTGCACCAGCGTGTTAAAACAAGTTTCAGGCTCCTTATAAAAACAGGTGGAAGAAGTAGCCCACTCAATTAGGCCCCTGTAAGGCTGCATTGCCGGGTATTGGATAAACGAAAGCGAAAAGCAATCGTAATTATCCATTGCAGCAAAGGCAGCACTGGTGTCGTTAAAACTGAAATAGCCAACGTAAATATCGGGCGTAGCCGGATAACCCAAATAAATATGCACCGGTTGCCATGTGGGTACAAACTCCGGTTCAAAATGCGCTTCCCCTAAACCAGAAATGGCCACTGCGTAATTATTGCTGAGAAAATTGGCTTTATCGGTACCGGTTACTGCGGCTATCAGCATAAACTGCAAATCGCTCAGCGCATTAACCGGTAGGCAAATGCTGCCGTTGTAACAAGCACTGGTATCGGCGTTAAAGTTGATAAAACTAAATTGCGGGCTGCTAATATTGATTGTCATGGATTATATTTTTGGATAAAGTGTAAACTCAGCCATACCGGTGTAAGGGTGATACTGCAAATCGGCCAGGTAGCCACTTTGCAGGCCCTCATTAGTATGCTCGTACTGAATAATACCGTAGGGATTTGCCTGTATGCTCAAAAACTGGCTCCAGCTTAGCGGGTATTCAAACTTTACAATTTCGGGGTAGAAAAGTGGTTCGCCATCGGCCGGTGTGGTAAAATTTGCGAGGCTTAAATTTCCGCCCTCGCTTATGTTGCCGTTTTCGGGTGTGCAGCTATCGCTTAGCATGCCCAGCGCGTAAAAGTTGCCTTCGCCACCGGTAAAAATTAAACTCTGGCCGCCATACTGCCGGTCGGTAATTACATTGCGGTAATGGCGCATGGCACAATGGCCGGGGCTGATGCGGTAATTCATTACTGTAGCAGGCGAGAGGATGTTAGTACCATTTACCATGTTGCCCTGCTCAACTTCATAAAAAGGATTTGTTGCATCAACTATAACGGTGTTGCCATCTAACCTGCTTCCGCTTCCTATATTCGGCAAGGCGCCGGTGGTAAAGATTACCATTGGATAATCGCCCGCAGTTGATGGCACCGGAATCAGATTGGCAGTCAATCCCGCCGGTGCAATGGGGGCATAAATATTTTGAATGGTGTAAGTGCCGTTGCTGTAACCGGTGCCCGAAATGGTAATGCTATCACCGGCTTCTGCACCTAACAAATCCAGCTCATCTAACATCATGGCACCATTAGCACCTATAAAATAAGCAGGACCACCGGTAATGGTAATCAATAAGGTATTATTTACAATCGTTACATCAGCGGCCGGTTCATTTATAAAGTTGTGGCCGCTGACGAAAACGTATATATAACCAGGTATATTGGCGGGATTGGTGCCTGATATAGTAAACGTGCCATTGTTTGAGGCCGTTCCCGATATGGTAATTGAATTACCTGTATTAAGTGCGATGCTAAAGCCATAAACCAGTATGCAACTATTGGCAAACTCAACCGGCCCATCGTACTTATTATTGAGACATAAGATAAACGTTGAACTATCGTACCGGCTATCGCTCGTGGTTACACCAAACTGCCTGCGCGTAAACTCAATGGCGTAATCACTCGCCATCCATTTGCAGGTTTTATCCAGCTGGTTAGTTAGGTGATTAAGCGGTGTGCGGTATGTGCGGTTGCCGAAAATATCATACAAGCCGTTGTTGTTCCAGGTTTCAAACTGTTGGTAACCGCATTTAAAAGTACTGGATAGGAGCGAAGACTGCGTTTCGCGCGTGTAATTCATAATACCGGTGCAGGTAAGCAAAACGGTATCCTGAAACCAGTATTCAAACGGCTCAACGCGCAGGCGCAGGTAACCGGTGCGGTTAGGGTCGGGCTCGAGGGCCATGCCTATGTTGTGTATGGCATCGAGGGCGGTAAACATATCATCAAGGCTGGTAAAAAATTTGGGTATGGCACTGCCATCGGGCATTACACAACCGCGTATGCGCAGGCCGTTGGTAATACAGGCCAGCCCCCCGCAACCATCGGCACTGCTGGCCACCGGTTGCGCATTCATCCGCCC
>Ga0206867_1211_pt1 | contig 10602 bp, 10 predicted proteins | sample Alteio_BWOrgCont_37_FD_152905 | JGI IMG/M metagenome (GOLD analysis project Ga0206867, IMG submission 152905) | Enriched cells from forest soil in Barre Woods Harvard Forest LTER site, Petersham, Massachusetts, United States -... | ecosystem: Environmental > Terrestrial > Soil > Temperate forest >...
AGCGGATCGCGGCCGAGCAGAGTATCGTTCTGCTGAGTACGGAGAGCGGATTGCTTCCGCTCCAGGCCACACGGCTGAAGTCGATTGGAGTTACGGGATCGAAGCAGCTTGCGGATGCGATCCGGCAACGGGCAGGCGCTACTCCGGTGGTGGAAGGCGAGGGCGATGTGAACATCTCTTTCTCTAATGGTCAGATTGAGGTCTTCGAGCCGCCCCGCGGACGCCGGGCTTCGCTGGAATCGTGGGCCGATACCAAAGAGGCCGCTGTGGGCGCGACCGATGTGATTTTCGGCGATGTGAATCCTTCAGGTAAGCTGCCCGTCACGCTTCCGAAGAATCCGGTGGAGGCGCGCGATGGTATCTATGTTGGATATCGTTATTTCGACAGGAACCACATCGAGCCGCAATACCCATTTGGGTTCGGTCTTTCCTATACAACCTTTGAGTGGAGCAATTTGCGGATTTTCCCGGCGACTGCGCGATATGGACAAACGGTGCAGGTGGTATTGAAGGTCCGCAATACGGGTTCGCGCGCGGGAAGTGAGACGGTGGAGGTTTATGTTCATCAGGTGAAGTCGAGTCTGGAGCGGCCGCCTCAGGAGCTGAAGGCGTTCCGGCAGGTCGAACTGAAGCAAGGTGAAACGAAGGACGTAGCGCTTACGCTCGACCGGCATTCCATGTCGTTCTATGACCCGGCGGCACATGACTGGGCGACCGAGCCCGGCGTGTTCGAAGTCTTCGTGGGCGCTTCTTCGCGCGATATCCGTCTAAAAGGAAGCTTTCAATTATTCCCGTAGTGCAGCGCGACAGGTGGATTCTCGGGACCGTCTCGATTGCGATCGCGGCAGTGCTGCTCGTGTATTCGCAGACGCAGGCGTTCGCGTGGGACGAAGGATTTCATCTGCTTGCCGCACGTCTGATCGCGGCCGGTAAGCGGCCTTATCAGGATTTTCTCTTCGCGCAAACGCCGCTAAACGCTTACTGGAATGCGCTGGTGATGTGGATTACCGGCTCTGGCTGGCGCGGTCCCCATGCCGTGTCGGCGCTTGAGACCGCTGGCGCGGCCTGGCTGATCGCGGACTATGTTCTGCGTGAGACGCGGTTATCTATCGCGATCACGATTGCGGTGTTCATCGGGTTGAATCCGGTGGTGGTGCAGTTCGCGAATATCGGGCAGGCTTACGGGCTCTGTATGCTGCTGGGCGCGGTGGCGTTCCGTTGCAGCGTGGCGGCGGTTGAAGGGTCGGCATGGTTCGCGTTGGGCGCGGGTTTAGCAGCCGGCGCCGCCGCCTCATCGACTCTGTTAACGGCTCCGCTGGGTCCGGTGATGTTCGTATGGATGGCGATGCAGGCGGGGGCGCGGCGCGCGGCGGCGTTCGCGGCGGGCGCGGTCATCGGACTGAGTCCGGTGATCTGGTATCTGGCGAAAGCACCCCGGCAGTTCGTATTCGATGTGGCTGGTTTCCATATTTATTACCGCAACGTGGACTGGAGCGACTGGGGCGGGCACGATGTGGACATCCTGACGGGGTGGGTGGAGTCAGCACCCGGATTGCTCGTTGTGGGGTTGGCGATTGCCGGCGCGATCATTGGGCGCAAGCGGCGGGAAGTCGTTCTCTGCGCGGTGGCCGTGGGCGTGTGGTGCCTTTTCCTGGGAACCGCGCATCCCACTTTTCCGCAGTATTTTATCGTCGCGATGCCGTTCGCGGCTGTTCTGGCCTCCGTTGCGTTACAGGAATTGCATGGGCGCTATCCGCAGGACTGGCCGTTTGCCTTGATCGTGGCGCTGATTATCTCGGCGGCGGGGCGTACCGTTTGGGGGGAACGATCGGAGATGTCATGGGCAACACTGGCTCCTGTGGCGAAAGCTGTGGCTGACGTAACACCACCGGGAACCCCGTTGTTTGCAGACGAGGCGGTTTATCTCTTGACAGGAAACATGCCCCCATCCGGAATGGAGTGGGGCAGCGGACACAAGATTGAGATTCCGTTGGATAAGGCGCGTCCGTTGCATGTACTGCCGCAGTCGGAACTGGATCGTGAGGTTAAGAGGCGCGATTTTCCGGTTCTTGAAACCTGCGAAGACACCGATTTGGACCGGCTTGGGCTGAACGGACTTTACGTCCACAAGAAACAGATTGGGGATTGTTATGTTTTCTGGGGACTGAAAGACTGATGAAACGGAGGCTCACCGCGAGGGGGGCGCGATCCGGAACCGCCACTGCACGGTTCGGCCGTTTTGTGCGTCAAATCGACAGCATGCGGCTGTTCCTCCTCTATCTCCTGGCGATCTCTCTTCCGGGGGCGGTAATCCAGGGCATCGTGCTGGACGAAGAGTCCGGTAATCCGCTGGCGCGCACGGCAGTCAGTCTGATACCGCTGCCCGGTACCAGCGCGGGTACTTCGTCGATCCGCTCGGGCGACCACGGGGCCTTCACGGTTACCGATGTCCGGCCCGGCTGGTACGTTCTCCGCTGCACCCGCAAAGGCTTCGTGCCCGCGGAGGTCGGTCAGCTTCGCCCAGGCAGGCCGGGGATGCCGTTTGAAATCGCTCCCGATACACAGTCGAGTTTCTTCCAGATCCGCATGCGCCGTCTCGCGGCAGTTACGGGATCGGTGCTGGACGAAAACAGCGTGGGCATACCGGACTGGCCCGTGCATATCTACACCGCGCAAAAGCCTGTGCGGCACGTCGCCGAAACGAAGACGGACGACCGCGGCAATTACCGCATCGGGGATCTCGACAGCGGCAACTACATAGTCCGCTCAGGTCCTGGCCAGCTGGAAGATGAGAGCTATCTGCTGCCGACGTATTACAAATACGGCACGGCGCTGGAGAATGCCGAACCCACCCGTGTGAAAGTCGGCGAGACGCAGAGCGATCTGATCGTCAGACCCGTGAAAGGAAGGCTCATCAATCTGAGCGGTGTTTTTTCCTCGCAGATATCGGCAACGGTCACGCTGATCACGGATACCGGAAGGCGCATTCTGGCGTCAGGATCGGGTCAGCAGGTCAGCTTTAGCAGTCCGGTACCACCGGGAGAGGTGGAGTTCCTCGTGGAGGGGAGCGGTAACCGGTGCGGTGGGTATGTTCGTATGTTCGCCGATCACGACATGCAGGGGATTCGGATCGCCTGCAGTCCGCTCGATCCGGCGATGGGCAGCTGGACCTCGGATAACAGCCGAGGGTATTTCGACAACCGGCAGTTTGCTCTGATGATGCGGCGCGTGGATCTTGACGGAACCGGGCCCGCACGAGCACTGAAACAGAGAGAGGCGATAGTGCCGGGTCACTGGGAATTTCGTCCACAGGTCGGGAGCGACTACTACGTAAAATCTGTCAGCGCTCAGTTCAACGGGCGCACTGAAGGTCAGAACGATGGCTGGTTCGGACTCGATCTGGGAAATTCTTCGCAGATTTTCGTGACGCTCTCCAGTCATCCTGGCTCGATTTCCGGTGTCGTCACCACCGGCGGGAAAGCTGTAGCGGGCGCTGCCGTGTATCTTGAGTTGTTCGATCCCCAGTTGCCGAATCCGCGGCTGCAAATTACCGAGATGCGATCCGATGCGCAGGGAAACTACAAGTTCAGCGGACTGGCGCCGGGACGGTACCGCGCGCTCAGCAGCTTCGATTTCGACCCGGAGGACCGCTTTGCGATGGAAAAAGCACTGGTCATCACACTTCGAGAGGGTGACAACGCCACTCAGGCGCTCGAGCTCATTCTTCCCTGAGCTAGCCTGAAGGTGGATGCGTTACGCGCTTACGATTCTTGCAGCACTTGTCTCCGCAAACTGCGGAAGCGGCCCTTCGGCGGTTAAGGCCACAGCTGAATCGAAGCCCAAGGCGGAACCGGCCAAAATCACGCAGTTTTACGCTGCCGACAGTAAGATTCCGCGAGGCGTCAAAGGCAGTCTTTGCTATGGCGTTGAGCACGCGTCAAAGGTGGAACTGTCGCCGGCGGTTGAGACGCTTTGGCCGTCGGCGGTCCGGTGCTTCGAGATCTCACCCAAAGTGAAGACCACCTATACGCTCACGGCTTATGGCGACGACGGCAGCAAAGATACGAAGTCGGTGGATGTCGTTGTAGGCTCGGCACCGCCGCGTCTCTATGACCTGTCTGTCAACTCGGCGCTGGTTCATTCCGGTGAGCAGGTGGTGGTTTGTTTCAAGGTCGAGAATGTGACGAGGATCAAGGCCGGGCCGGGACACTTCGACAAAGATGTGAACTGCATTACAGATAAGCCCGCAAAGACTACGACCTACAAGATCACGGCGTACGGCGGCGATAAGCAGATGGACAGCGGGAACGTTACGGTTAAGGTACGCTGACGACTCCGAAGGGACACGAGCCGGAAGGCGCGTGTCCCCTGGGTGGAGCGGTAACGGATTGCTTTAGTAATTCCCGCCGGCGCGGGTCTTTTCCTTCGCGCTTTTCTCGCCGGTCGATGAAATATCGTCGGCCCCGCTGCCCTTGAGGATTTTTTCCGCTCTGCTTACCCAGTTGGAGTTATCGCAATGGACGGAAACCAGGATTCCTCCATTCCTCACGCGGCCTTCGTAGCGCTTCGCCTCGTATTCCGGAATGCCCATACCAACCAGAGCGCCGATGAGTCCTCCCGCCGCGGCTCCTGCGCCGACACCGGCAAGAGTCGCCATGATGGGGCCGGCGGCGATTAGCGGTCCCACGCCGGGAATGGCGAGCGAACCGATGCCCGCGAGCAATCCCAGCGTTCCGCCGATTACGCCGCCGGTCGTCGCTCCGACCGTGGCGCCTTCGGGCGCTTTGGTGTTCTTCTCGGTTGCGAGCTCGTGTGTCACGTCCGCATCGGGCGCGAGCACTGAGATATCGTCGCTTCTGAAGCCTGAGACCATAAGGTTATCGATGCACAGCTCCGCGGAGATGCGCGAATCGAAGATGCCGAATACCGCGGTATTTTTGCCAGCCATGTTCTTTAAATTCCTTTCCTTGTTGAGGTAGAAGTTTCTTCGGAGTCGAGCCTTACCGGGTCTTCCGATCGCCCTTGACCGTTATTTGGTTGTCGACATTATGTTCGCCGGCAACTTCTCTGGCCTTGGCTTCGATATTGCTTTTTTCATCGTCGGAATGAACAGGTCCTTTGAGCGTGACCTGTCCATGCCGGGCGATGATTTTTACGTTGTGGCCGTAGGTGGAAAGCGACTTATCTTCCACGACCGACTTGCGGATCTGCTGCATAATCTCGCGGTCGGACTTGTTATTCATGGCGCTGCCGGCTGTGGTCGCCGACTTCTGGCCGTCGCCCTGGTTCAGCTTTGTATTATCGGGAGCCTGCGGGAATGCACCGGGTGCGGCACCTAGGAGGCAACCCGCAAGAATCAGCGAGCGGAGCGTTATCCGTGTCATGGGACAACAAGCGAGCATTTACCCGGCCAGGGAAGCGCAGTGACAACAAGGCATTGTGCGGGCCGCCACGATCCAAGCCCGACTACCGCTTACATGAAAACAGCGGGAGGCGGTGGATCTTCAGGACGGCCCGCGTTTGCAAGCGGCACCTGAATGAGCGTGATCGCAATCAGAGCGAGAACAATCAGCCCGAGAACGTAAGACGGGTGCACAAAGATGTCCGGAAGCGTGCCGATGCCGATGAAACCGAACATACGGGTGAGCAGCGGGACTGTCTGAATATCGTAGTAATTCAAGGTCGCGGTGACAATTCCCATCAGGGCTTCTCCGGCAATCAGTCCGGAAGCTGCGAGTACACCGACGCTTTCTATTCGCATCTTCTGCCCTTCGCTCATATCGCGGCGACGTGCAATCGTGTCGCTAACCCAGCGCACCATACCGCCAATGAAGATCGCGAACGTGGTGCCGAGAGGCAGGTACATGCCGATCGCGACCAGCATCGGGCTTTTCACACCGATCATGATCATCGCGACGCCCATCAGGATGCCGGCAACGATCAGGGGCCACGCCATGTCTCCGCCCACGATGCCCTGCGAGAGCGATGCCATCAGTCCCGCCTGCGGGGCGGGGAGCAAGCGGTCACCAAAGCCGATACCGCCCGCGTTGATGTTGCCCTGGTGCAGAACCAGCAGCGGGAAATACATGACCGCACTTGCGACCACTACCGCCATTAGCTCCACGATCTGAATGCTTCGCGGTGTACCGCCGATGATGTAGCCGACTTTGAAGTCCTGCAGGAGTTCGCCTGCGACCGCACTCGAAACGCAGACCACTGCGGCGACACCCAGCACCGCGATCACGCCGTCCGACCCGCGAACACCCAGCGCGACCATCAACAGCGCGGCAATGATGACTGTCGAAAGTGTCAGGCCCGAGATGGGATTGTTCGAAGACCCGATAACACCTACGAGATAACCCGAGACGGTGGCGAAACAGAAGCCGACAACCAGCATGACGATAGCCGCGACAGTCCCCGCCAGCGCGCCGTGCGCCAGCCAGCTATAGAGCACGATCATGAGCGCGAAGACTACAAAGATACCGAACAGCACCACACGGGAACTCATATAACGCTCTGTACGCGCGGTGGTTTCGGCGGGCGACGCGCCGGCTTTCATTTCGTGAAAGGCGCGCGCGAGGCCTGCACCCAGAGATTTGCGCATTTTGAAAAGCGTATACGTGGCCCCCGTGAGCATGCCGCCGACCGCGACCGGCCTTACGATAAAGCGCCAGACGTTGGTTGCGACTCCAAGCCAGGACTCGTCAGTTGCATTCGCCGGCATGAAGCTTTTCAACTGAGGTCCCAGAAAATACATCAGGAGCGGAATCAGCAAGCCCCATGCGATGATGCTGCCCGAGAAGTTGAGCGATGCGAGCGCGGGTCCGATCACGTAACCAACACCGATGTACGCGGGGCTGACCGTGGGCCCCGAAAACACCGTCACGCCTCCGGTAGCCAGCACGTTTGTCGAGCCGGGCGCACCGAGGCGAAGCGCACTCCTGCCGAGCGTGCCTACGTTGAAGAACCAGTCCTTGTCCGGGGCGAAGAAGTTGAACGCACCGGCGAGGAAGATGCCCGCGCCCAGCGCCATGTTGTAGAAGAGGTGTTTCGCGGCCTGTGCGCCCACCTGTCCCGCCTTGTGGATCTGCGACGCAGCGACGGACTCGGGGAATGGCAGATCCGGATCTTCCACCAGAACTCGCCGCACCAGGGAAACGAAGAGCACTCCCAGTACGCTCCCGATCATCATGAGCGCCGTCGATTTCCAGTACGCCGTGCCCGGCGAGAAATCCATCCACGAGTGCGAGATGACGAATGCCGGGATGGTGAAGACAGCGCCCGCCGCAACCGATTCCCCGATGGAACCAGCCGTACGCGCGATGTTCTCTTCGAGAATCGAGCCTTTGAAGATACGCAGCACAGCCATGCCGATCACGGCTGCGGGATACGTCGCCGCGATAGTCTGGCCCGCGCGCAGTCCAAGATAGGCATTCGCGGCGCCCAGCACCACGCACATGATCAACCCGAGGAGCACCGCGCGCAGCGTGAACTCCTTCATCTGAATGCCCGGCGGAACGAAGGGTTTGTGCTCGCGCGGAGGTGTCATGACAGTTTGGCCTTTACCTTTTCACTGAGAGATTTTCCGTCCACTGTCTTGCCGATAAGTTTCGCCTGCGCGGCTTTGATCACCAGGCCCATCTGCTTCGCGGAAGTCGCGCCGGTTTCCGCGAGTGCGTCCGCGACCGCGGCTTCAATTTCTTCTTCACTGGCTGAAGCGGGCAGGTAGCTTTCGATGATCACGCGTTCGGCCTCTTCTTTAACGGCCAGTTCTTCGCGCCCGCCCTTGCGGAACATCTCGGCAGCGTCAATGCGCTACTTTACCAGGCTCTTGAGCAGTTGCTGCTCGGCTGCTTCGGTAAGAGGCTTCGAAGGATCGGCCACCGTCGCCTTCTGCAACGCGGTTTTGATCATGCGAACCGTGCCGAGCTTTAGCTCTTCTTTGGCCTTCATGGCGGCCACCAGGTCCTTCTGTAGCTGATCGAGCAATGCCATATGATCCTGATATTCTAAAAACTCTACTTCCTTCCCATGTACATTCGCAAGCAACGTCTGCTTACACCCGGGCCAACCCCGCTGTATCCGCCCGCTCTCCACGCGATGATGGCGTCGGACGTTCATCACCGGACTGAAGACTTCCGCAAAATCTACACAGCAGCGCTGGCGGATCTTAAAGAAGTGTACGGTACGGCAAATGACGTACTTTGTTTCACCGCCTCGGGGACCGGCGCACTCGATGCTTCGGTTTCGAATTTGTTCTCTCGCGGGGACAAGGCGATTGTCTGCTCGGCCGGGAAGTTTGGCGAGCGGTGGACTGAAATCGCGCGGGCCTATGGCCTGGATGTACAGCTTCTGGAATACGCTTACGGGGACACAATCGCACCAGAGCGCGTGGAAGCGGCATTGAAGGCCGAGCCGGGTACGAAGGGCGTTTTTATTCAGGCTTCGGAGACTTCAACGGGCGCGGAGCATGACATAAAGTCGATTGGCGAAATCGTCAAAAAGACCGACGCGCTGTTTGTGGTGGATGCCATCACGGGGTTAGGCACCATGCCTCTCGATATCGATGGATGGGGGCTTGACGTGCTAATCGGCGGTTCGCAGAAAGCTTTTATGATCCCGCCAGGTCTGGCCTTTATGTCGGTCAGTGCGAAGGCCTGGAAGTCTACGGAAACGGCGACCCTGCCGCACTATTACTTCGACCTGAAGAAGGAAAAGAAGAACGGCGATGGCGGGGAATCGAGCTGGACTCCGGCGACCTCGCTCATACTGGCCCTTGCCGAGGCGCTGAAGTACGTGAAGGAGATCGGCATGGCGAATCTGATCGCCAATGCGCAGATGCTGGCGCGCGCCACCCGTGAGGCTGCCGCCGAGTTGGGCCTTGAGCTCTTTGCGAAGCGGCCGGGCAGTTCCGTTACCGCCATTAAGAGCCCGGCCGGGATCAATTCCGGTGTTATTGTCAAAGGCTTCAAGGAGCGCTTTGGCGCGGTGATCGCCAACGGACAGGGGAGCATGAAGGGCCAGATGTTCCGGCTGGCGCATCTGGGCTATTTCGATATTTCAGACATGTTCAGCGTAATCGCGGGGCTGGAATTGATTTTGCGTGCTAATGGATACGAAGTCGGCCTGGGCAGCGGTGTTGCCGCCGTGCAGCGTGTCTATGAAGCGGCACAGTCGGAACCGCGGCTGGCGGCAGCTTAGTACGCATGGCTGTGGGGGTTCTCGTCCACGGCGACAATCATTTCATCGTTCGCGGGCCGGAGCCGGATATGGAAACGGCGATTTCGATGGTCCGCGGCTGGTCGATCATTCAGATTGGATCCCCTCCGCCCGATCACAACCGCATTTCGTCGCGTGAGTTTCGGGAGAATCTCGAGTGGGCGATCGTCGTGCCCGGGGAACGTGAGATGTCGCTGGCCGTAATTCAACTGCTGGAAGAAATGCGTGCTCGGGGTATCGAGATTCGGCACGTCGAGATTCGGCATTGACGGAAAATCCGGACCCATTTATACTCCCCATATCTGCCCAAAGGAAGGACTTCCATGAACAGTATGACGAAAATCGGTTTACTGGTTTCCTGTGCCGTGTTTGTACCGGCCCTCTTCGCTCAGCCCTCCGGCCGTCCGAGCCCCATGATCCACGAAGGTATCGATGAATCGAGGCTTGTAACCCTGGGACACAACACCCGCCCTGAGGCCACTCCCGCAAACGACCGCGGCCGGGTCGCCGATGATTTCCAGATGGATCACATGCTGCTCCAGTTGAAGCGTTCACCCGAGCGTCAGGCCGCGGTTGACGGGTACATGAATCAGCTTCACGACCCCACATCGCCGAACTTCCACAAGTGGCTCACGCCCGAACAATTCGGTCAGTCGTACGGCCTGGCTTCCGCGGATGTCGAAACGGTAAGCGGCTGGCTCAGATCGCATGGGTTCACGGTCAATGGCGTTCAGACCAGCGGGATGATGATCGATTTCAGCGGCACGGCGGGCCAGGTGACGCAGGCCTATCACACCGAGATTCACAATCTCGACGTGAACGGCGTTAAGCATTTCGCGAATATGACCGATCCGAAGATCCCCGCCGCGCTGGAAGGGGTGGTGGGCGGTATTGTGTCTCTGCACAACTTCCATCCGAAGCCGTTACTGGTGCCGCGCGGGAACTATACGTTCAGCAATACAAACGGCACGTTCCACGCGCTCGTCCCGGGCGACATCGCCACAATTTATAACCTGAATCCCGTTTTTAAGGCCGGTTATACGGGAAAGGGGCAGTCGATCATGGTGGTCGAGGACACCTACCTTTACTCCGCCGCGGACTGGACCACTTTCCGCAAGACTTTCGGTCTGAATGCGAGCTATCCCTCAGGCAGCCTGTCGCAGGTGAGTCCGTCGGGCTTCCTGACCTGCAAGAACCCCGGCTTCCAGGGAAAGTCCAACGACCCTGGATATGGCGACGACAGTGAAGCGATCATTGACGTGGAATGGGCGACTGCCGGTGCTCCTAATGCGTCTATCGTGCTCGCGGCCTGCACCGACACAAACACCACGTTCGGTGGCCTGATCGCACTCGAGAACGTTCTGAACGGACCGTTTAACAACC
>Ga0206867_1212_pt1 | contig 10595 bp, 10 predicted proteins | sample Alteio_BWOrgCont_37_FD_152905 | JGI IMG/M metagenome (GOLD analysis project Ga0206867, IMG submission 152905) | Enriched cells from forest soil in Barre Woods Harvard Forest LTER site, Petersham, Massachusetts, United States -... | ecosystem: Environmental > Terrestrial > Soil > Temperate forest >...
AGCACGACATGGTCGCGGGCTCCCTGGGACACCACGTCGAAAACCTGGGGGTGGACGATCAGAATAATGTAGCCGAGGAGTTGATCGCCGAAGGTATGGACGAAGCGGTTCACGACCAGATGCTCGCCGCCCGCCGGCAAGGGGACGAAGAGAACTACGAAGAAGACTGAGAACGGCTCCGGATGGCGCGGAGGGAGGAGGTCTTGCAATTACGGCCAAAGGCCCGCCAGTCGATGGTCAGGACATTGAGGAAAATCAGCGCTTCTACTGTGACCTCGCTGGTTTCCTCGTTCCTTTTTCGATCGCCGCTGACCCCACAACGCGCGAGGTCAGGAAGCGCAACGCGCCGGGAAACAACCGGGCGATGCCAAACGCAGCGGATGAAAGCGATGGATACAGGACCGCGGCCTTGGCCACGCGATTGACCCAAAGCCGGCCCCGATAAAGCCGTGCGTGGGCGGATGCGTAGCCGGCGAGGTTGCCTTTGGCGATGTGACTCGCCGCCAGCGCTCCCGACGCCAGCGCGTAATAGATCCCCTCGCCGGTAAAAGGTTCCACGACGCGCGCGGCGTCGCCCACGAGCAGCAGGTTTTCGCGCGCGGGGTGGACCGCGTCCCGCTGGAGCGGTGTGATGATGCGCCAGGTCTGATCCGGCGGGATTTGAAATTCACCGGCTGCCCAGATTTTCAAATCCGGGAGACGCGTGGGCCGGGCGACGAGACAGAGATTCATCAAGCCGCCGCCGACGCTGGCCGCCCCACAGTAGCCGTGTGGAAGAAAGTGCATCCGCACCTTGTCTCCAAAACCCGCTGGCAATGTCAGATGAGTCTGCGCTCCCACGCGATCTTTCTTTGCCGCGGGCAGCAGACCAAGCAGCCGCGCGACGGTCGAGTTTCGCCCATCCGCGGCCACGAGAGCGCGCGCCTGAAAGATTTCGGCGCCCGTTGTGATTTCCCAACCCGGCGCTATGGCGGTCACTGTGATTCCTTCGCGCACGTCGGCCCCCGCCTTGCGCGCCCGACTAAGGAGGATGGAATCCAGGGCGCTTCGTGGGATGGCGATTTCGCCACGGCGTGAATCGGCGAGCGCGCAGGAGATCGGGCGTCCCCGGGCACTCGCAAATACGATCTCCGTGAATCGGGAGTGCGGCTGTGCGAGGATGCGGTCCGCCACTCCGAGACGCTCCAGGATCGGCCAGCACGAGGGGTTCAGGCAATCCCCGCAGACTTTTTCGCGAGGGAACACGGCGCGCTCCAGCAGAAGCGTGCGCAAATCGGCCTCCGCGCAAGCAATGGCGCAGGCCGATCCGGCTGGGCCACCGCCCACGATGGCGACATCGTATCGCATTCTTCTACACGAACGCTTCCGCCACGGAATCGGCCATGAGCTTGCCGCGGGGCGTGAGCACGTAGCGGTGCTCCCGCTCTTCCAAAAAGCCGAGCGCCTCAAACTCGCGGACGGCATCCGGCCAGCGCGCCAGGTCATCCGCGGACACGCCTTCGCGCATCCGCACGGCGAACGCCGCGATCTCGCCGGCGCGGGTTTCCGGTAAAAGCTCCTCGGTAAAATGCGTGACGCTTTCTCCGCCCAGGATTCGGCGCGTATATTCCGCCGTATCGGGAATCGCCTGCCAGCGAGTGAGCCCCGCCGTGGAGAATGCGCTCGGGCCGAAGCCGAGGTAATCGCGCCCGCGCCAGCACGCGATATTGTGCGCCGATTCGAATCCAGCGCGCGCGTAATTGGAAATCTCGTAGTGGCCGAAGCCGGCGGAGGTCAGGACGGCGATCGTGGTTTCGAAGAAGGCCGCGTCCTGTTCTTCGTCCTGGATGAACGCGCCGAGGCGCAGCTTCCGGAAGTATTCGGTATCTTCCTCGTAGGTCAGGCAGTAGGCGGAGACATGGTCGGGCGCTAGGGCGATCGTATGCTCCAGGCTATGGCGCCATTGATCAAGGGTCTGGCCCGGGATGCCAAACATCAGGTCGATATTGATGTTGTCGAAGCCGGCTTCGCGCAACGCGGCGTAGGTCTTTTCCGCCTGGGCGGCCCGATGATTGCGTCCCAGCGTTTTGAGCAGTCCATCGTCCCACGATTGCACGCCGAGGCTGACGCGCGTCACGCCGGCGGAACGCAGCAGCCGCGCCTTTTCCGGAAGCGCCGTGGCCGGGTTCGCCTCGAAAGTCCATTCCCGCAGCGCGCTCAGATCGAGCCGGTTTCTCAGCTCACCCAGAAGATAGTCGAGCTGATCGAGCGTCAACGCGCTGGGTGTGCCGCCTCCGAAATAGAGGGTGTGCGGCTGGAGCGTCCGAGTGGCCTGCGCCAGTTCCACTTCGCGCAGAAGGGCGTCGAGGAACTGCCGTGTCTTATTCTTCGTTCCCGTCTCCACGTAGAAGCAGCAGTATGGGCAAAGCTTTGCGCAGAAAGGGATGTGGAAATAGAGGTGGTGGATCGGAGAGGCCACGGAAGAAACGCAGGGTCAGACGCCCCGCCGGTTGCCAAAAAGCTCGATGTGAAGGCGATTGCACAGACGATATCCGTGGCGAAGACAAACTTCGACCAGTGTTTCGTCCCGGCCCCGGATCGTGCGCGCGTCTGTGCCCTGCGGCATAAGCAGCACTTTCGACGGCGGAATCGGACGATCGATCTCGGCAAGCAGCGCCTCGATCTCCGTGATGTCGCTGGAGGATTCGACGACGAATTTAAGCTGGTAGGGATAGTGATCGATCCATTCGCGAAGCGTCGCCGGTTGGAGGCGCAGCGCTTCGTGGCGCTCGCGCCAGCCAGCGGAAATGGTGCCTTCCGCCGGCGTGGAATTGCTCAGCTTCGGGCTCAGCGAGGCCAGATCGCACGCGATGCCTGCCGGAGGTATCGTTCCCGCCGTCTCGATGGTAATATGTCGGCCCGCGGCCTGCAGTTGCCCAGCCAACGCGGGGATTTCAGACGAGGCCATCGGCTCGCCCCCGGTAAGAACGCAGTGCCGTGAGGGATAGGCGAGGACGCGTTGCACGACTTCCTCCAGAGGGATCGTCTCTCCCTCCGGATTCCACGAGGCATATTTCGTATCGCACCAGGAACAGCGGAGATTGCAGCCGGAAGTGCGAATGAAGACGGACGGGACGCCCGTCAATTCGCCTTCGCCCTGGATGGAGTGAAAGATTTCGGAGATAAACATCCGCGATCAGATCGCCCCCGGTTTTCGAGGAAGAGGGGAGGCGCTCAGGTAAGTCGTGGGATCGGGCACGCCGGAGAGGAGAAAGGCTTCGCGCCGCTCCACGCAGGTGCCGCACTCGCCGCAGTGTGTTTCGCCGCCTACGTAGCAAGACCACGTCTGCGTGTAATCGACGCCGAGTTCACGACCCCGCGCCGCGATGGCATCCTTCGTCATGGCGATAAAAGGACGCAGCAATTCGATTCCCGCATACGTGCCCATCCGGATGGCATGTCCCATTGCCTGCATGAAAGATTCCCGGCAGTCCGGATAAATCGCATGGTCGCCCGCGTGCGCCGCGATGACCAGGCCATCGGCTTCCAGGCTCTCGGCGTACCCCGCCGCGATCGAGAGCATGATGCCATTGCGAAACGGGACCACCGTCTTTTTCATCGACTCCTCTTCATAATGGCCTTTCGGAATCTCGCCACCCGACTGGAGCAGATCGGACTTGAAAAAAGCATTAATGAAATCGAGACGGATCACATCGTGGCGGATGCCGAGCTGCCGGGCATGCCAGGCGGCGAATGGGATCTCGCGATCGTTGTGCTTCGACCCGTAGTGAAAACTCACGGCGCCCGCGATTTCGCGTTGCTGGCGGGAGTCATAGAGCGCCGTCACGGAATCCATGCCGCCGCTCAGAAGAACCACCACTGGGGCGCCAGGAGTGCTCATCGCGAGTGTTGCCCGTTTTTGGGCGGCGCGGGCGGATGCAGCGCGGATGCCGGATGCGCGGCGCGAACGCTGAGGGCGATGCCGCCGCGCGCCGCGAATTCCCCGTGCACCACCATCTCGCGCGGCGCGCAGGCCGCCACGAGGTCATCGAGGATGCGGTTGACTACCTGCTCATTAAAGCTCCGTGTATTCCGAAACGAGGCGAAGTAGTACTTCAGCGACTTTGTCTCGATGCAAAGCTCGCCCGGCACGTAGTCAATCGTGATCCGCGCGAAATCCGGCTGCCCGGTCACTGGGCAGAGCGATGTGAAATCGTGGCTTTCGAAGCGAATCCAGTAGTCGCGTTGCGAACGCGCGTTGCGAAAAGTATCGAGCGTGGAGACCGCGGGCGTCTGCGGAAAACTCGCGGTTTTGCCGAGCAGTTTCGGTTCTCGTTTCGCAGGGGATGGTCGCTTGGGCATTCGTTGGGTGGCTGGTTCAGTGTCGGTCGCGCCGTAATCTTACGCTCAATCCCCCGTTTTCCGCCAAGCGTTTCCAAAATGAACGGTTGATTTTGGGTGAAACGATTGAGTGAGAACCGAAAGAAACGGATGGCGCCCAGCGAGGGCAGCTTCTGCAATCGGGTCGAATTCCGCTCCTCCCCGTCGCGCGCCGCTGGTTTCGATGCGCCAAAGGTCCTAAAGTCGAAAGCCCAGCCCAACGGATTGGGTTGGCTGAAATAGCGCCCCCAATTGAAAGAGCGAAAGCCCCCCGCCCAAGCCCACTCAGAACGGACCCGGTTCGTTCGGATTGTGAGGCACTGGAGGAACCGGAGGAACAGGATTCCCGGGAGGATGAGAGGACGGCGACGTGGGCATCGGGGTGGCAGGGTTTGGCCCGGGCGGGACAGGCCGGGGAGTAATCGGTTGCGGAGGCGGTGTGGAGGGCGGTTGAATCTCCGCCGCGCGAAGCTGCTTTGTGGATCGAGCAGACGCGGGAGGAGTTCCGCCGGCTTCATAAGCGACGACTGTAGAAAGGCAGGCCAGGGCGAGCAGCCAGCGTGGGAGGGATTGGATGGCATTCATATCCAAGGTTCGCTCGGAGTCGTGCCTTCGGCCCTTTCTAACGCGTCGATCGGTTCCCATCTCCTCCGGAAGGTTCCCACGACTGACATTCGCAAAAAAAGCAGAGCCGGCGGAGCGAACTCCGCCGGCTGTAGCCCCGACAATTGTCAGGTTCGGATTAACGCTTCGCTTACTTGGCGGGCGCGGCGGGCTCAGGGGGAGTGGTCGGTTTTTCTCCACCCGGGCTGCCTGCCTTGGCTGGCGTCTGTGAAGTATTGGGAGCCACAGGGGCATCCCTGTCCGCTTTAGGAGGTTTGCCCGGCTCCGTGGCAGTTGGCGAACCAGCTTTATCTCCAGGAGATCCTGGCTTGGGTGGCTCCGGTGATTCGGCAAAGGCTCCGGCCACGAGAACGCCTGCTGTTACGGCTGCAATGATGTTGGTTTTTGTATTGTGTTTCATAGTCATAGGGCGTTTCGCAGGCAAACCTCACCTCGGGTGTATTCAATTCGGCAAAATGCCTAACCGCAACGGAGGATTTTTAAACTGTGTTAAAAAGCGGTTTGGCTGAGTAACAATGGAAGCAACGTGACATAGTCCGTTCATCCAGAGGCGCTTAAAATAGCCGTTCTAACTCCTCGATGATTTCCCGCCCAGGTTTGATAAGTAGTTGAAGCGGCGCTAGAAATTTTTTCTCGTAGTATCGTTTCGCTCCTGCCACCAAACGCTCTTTCAAATTCTCGCGCGGGTGTTTGACCGGACCTTCTACTCTGACCGTGGTCCAAAAGTAACCATCCCGCTCCTTTCTAAACACTTCTTCCCGAGCTCCGGGAATGGATTTCAACACTTCCGCCGACAAACCAAGCTCGAAGTTTCCGTGAATGATTTCCTTTTCAACGCGAAACTCACCTTCCACTCGCACCAATCCCTTCGACTCCGCCACGAAGTCATGGATGGATAACTCCGGATCCGCCCAGCGGAACTTTCCGCTGAGTTGGTGAAGCTTAAGATTTCGAAAGCGGTCTTCTTTGGTTATTGAGGCGATTTGTTCCAGGGTGGAAACATTCCTTAAGACGCCATTCTCCACGGATATGTCGCCTTCGGCGCTGGCCATTTTATCGGAACCTAATTCCTGTTTTACTCGCGTGTCGCTGTTAAAGGTTCCGTCAAATTGGGAGCGTGTTTCTTCGTTCAAAAATGGCGCCACTGGGAATCGCTGGAGGTGGAGAGAAAGATCCATGCCCCCCGGCTTGGTGAATTGAAACGTGCCGTTCACGTCGATCTGTCCGCGTTCGCCAAATGTCAGGGTCCCGGAGTCCAATCGGAGGACGGGTCGCTCATAGTAAAGTTGAAAGGCGCTGACCTTCATTTCCGGAAATCCGTGTTGTCGAAATTGGCCTCCGTATCCGATCACCACCAGGTTCTTTCCATGCGGCCAGAAGAGGGCGGTGATCTCGCGAAGAGCGCCTTCGGACTCTTTGGCCTTTCCCCAGAGGACGTCGGTTTTGTCTACCGCCAATTCTCCGACATCCACATCGAATGACGAGCTTCCGTCGCCGGGCGCGATCAGCATCGGGGCGGCAGGCAGATCTTGAATGAGAAGTTTGGCTGCGTCTGGGCTGAATGCGGCCTGGAGGCGCTGCACATCCAGTTTTTCGATGCGAACTTTCCGGCGCCACAATCCGCTCAAATTGAGATGAGCGTCGAGATTCAGCGCGCGTAACTCGGTGAGGGAATGTCCGCGTTTGTCCCGCGCGAGAAGTCCCCCGCTGGACGCCGAGAATCCTCGCCAATGAAGCGGGAGATAACCGCTGGGCGCGTCGAGGGTGTCCGCGGTTCTTTGCGAGATGCGATAAAGAAGATCCTGACTGTCGAGGTAATGCGCGAGCGCGATCCCCATTGCGAAATATCCTCCGACCGCGAGCGTGATGAGCGCCGCGCCAGCCACAATCCACCTTTTCCGGGAGAGCGCTTTTCGCGGGGCGAGGGAGATGTCAGCGGAGGACATGGGTCCCAACGGTTCTCTTTAAGCCAGTGGAGGTTGGATCGAGAGGGGTTTTCGTAGTCATGCGTGCCAGTGATTCGGCGTCCATCGCGGCTCTGGTTCCCCGCGGGCTTCCTTGCCGTCGTTTCACGCGCGAGGATGACTGTCAGCGAAAAAGAGCGCATATTTCGCATTGATCCGTCTCCTTTCCTACACGCAATCTGCCGGTTTTGAGCGATTGTAAAATAATTCCCCCCCATCCATGAGTCCCAAATCCCGCTGGATCATGTCGGTCCTGGTCGAGATCCCTGTGTACGCAGTGATCATCGTTGCCTATTATTATCTCGTCCTGAGCCTGCTGGGGAGCTGGATCACGCATCTATTTGAAGCAGATAAGCGCCTTTACGCCGCGGCCTGCCTCAGCTTGATCCTGGCCCAGGGAATCTTGTTGGAGCTCACCACCACGCTGCTCCTCCGGGTAGTGCGCAAGCGAATGGGATAGCATGGATTTCCCTATCTCCCATGCCCACATCCATCCGATCTATCTCATCGCGGTGGGCTTCATTATAGGCGTTCTCGGCGGTTTTTTTGGCGTCGGCGGCAGTTTCATCGCGGGTCCCGCTCTGCGGCTGATGGGCCTTCAGTGGAACATGGCGGTGGGAACCGATCTGGCCCACATTGTCGGCAAATCCGTCGTCGCCGCCCGGAAGCATCGCGCCCTGGGCAATATCGATTTCAAGCTCGCGTTTGTCATGATCGCGGGGACGATCGCTGGCGCTGAGGCGGGCGCGCAAGGGATCGAAGCGCTAAAACGCCACGGGAATGTGAACCAGGTCGTGAGCTGGGTTTCCATCTGCGTCTATTTTTCGATTTCCGTGTTCATGGCCTGGGACGCTTGGAAAACATTCCGCGCGCGTGATGCCGGCGCAAAACACGGAGCCTCGGATTTGCGGTCGGACAAAACTTCGGTGGAGCGAATCACCGTGAGAATCCAGAGATTTCACCTTCCTCCGATGATTAGTTTGCCGGCGTCGGGAATCGAGAGGATCTCCGTCTGGACGATCATGGCGGTGGCGTTTGTCGGGGGAATCTTTAGCGGATTTCTGGGGGGCGGCGCGGGCTACATTCGCATGCCTTCCATGGTGTATCTCCTGGGTATTCCCACGCACCTGGCCATTGGCACCGACCTCTTCGAAATCATCATCTCCGCCGGATACAGCACGGCGAGCCATGCCATGAAAGGCAATGTAGATATTCTCATCGCCCTCGTCATGAATACAGGCGCAGCCATCGGCGCCCAGATTGGCGCCACCGCCACGCAGTTCTTCCGCGGCCCGGGAATCCGGCTCGCTTTTGTGCCGCTCCCGCTGATTGGCATGGGCATCGTCATTTACACCCTCATCACCGGACAAAAACTATGAAGATGCTCATCTGCAGCGATGGCCATGCATCGGCGGAAAACGCCATCCGGTTCATTTCAAAGACCGCCGCCGCGTGCGCGGCAAAGGTGACTTTGCTGGGCATCGTCGAGCATCCGGACGATCACTCAAACCTCGGGGAAGCGCTCGCCCGACAGGAGCAGCTCCTCCGCGATGAAGGCGTCCTGGTCAAAGTCATCACCGGCAAGGGCCATCCCATTGAGCAGATCAAGCAGATCACGCTGGAACAGAGCTACGACCTGGTCGTAGTCGGGGCGGAACGCAAGGCGAGCAGCCGTCTTGCTCTCTCGACTAAGGCCTATCACATTATCAAGGGCATCGATCCTCCCGTGCTGGTCATGATCGGAAAGCGCGCGGAATTGCGCCGGATCCTCCTTTGCAGCAGTGGACAACCGCCGCTGGATCGGACCATCGAATTAACGGCTGCGATCGCGCGCGGCGCGGGAGCAGCCGTGACTCTCGTACATGTGCTGGCTGAACCGCCCCTGATTTACTCCGACCTCCTGGAACGCGAAATCAGCGGAGTGGATAAGCTGCTCGCTTCCAATTTCTCCCTGGCGAGAAATCTGCGCCAAGAAATAGCCGCGTTCGAAAAGCTGCAAGTGCCGCTCGAGGTGAAACTCCGTTCCGGGGATATCGTGGAGGAACTCCTGCGCGAGGCCCGTGTCCGCGACTACGATCTGATCGTCACCGGCTCCGCGCCCACCCGAGGCGCCATCCGAACCTATCTCATGGGCGATGTTACCGCAGCGATCGTAGAGCAGGCCGATTGCGCCATCCTCGTGGTCCGCAACGCGACTTATCAAAATGCCCAACGCTCGTTTTTCAAGTCGCTCCGCGAGTTTTTCCTGGCGGTGAAATTAAAACTGACGGGCTAAGAGGTCCGCTCCAAAGCGCTTGGCGCAATCCTTATGGATTGCCGTTGGCCACTTTTTCGACGTGCTGCAGATGCTCCTTAAGGATGGGGAGGGACTTCACGACGAGAGCTTTGAGTTCTGGATCTTTGGCGCTCTTCGCCTCCGTTTTGAATTCTCCTACGTCTTCCTTATGGTCTTTTACCATCTCGTCGATGTAAGCCTTGTCGAACTGATCGGCCTCCAATGTCGAAAGGCGATCCACCACGCCGGCATGCGTCGCATCAAGTTGGTCCTGCAAGGTGATCCCCTTGAGCAATGCGAGGCTCTTTAGCGAGTCGTTGATCTTGGTATGGTCGGCCACCATCTGCTCCCCAAAATTCTTCACGTCGTCCCGCTTTCCCTTCTGCGCCGCCAGTTCGCCCACTTTCACTTCCAGCATTCCACCCTGCGCGGCTTTCCGAACAAATTCGGCGTCGTTGATCGACATATGCCCCGAGGTTTTGCCCACATCTGCCGCATCATCCGCTGCCATGCCGGTCAAAGGGAGGAGACTGAGACCCGCCACGATCAGGAGGAGGAGTAAATGCTTTGTATTCATATCAGTACCTATTCGCGCCAACTCCGGCGCATGGCTGCCTTGCCGGAGCACACTCGATGGTTTGCAGACAAGGACACCTGGAATCTGGGCAATCTCGGCGATCCAACGTCCATCTGTTTCTTGCTCCGTCTCTACAGCTAATCCCATGGGATGATTGTTGGCGTTGGCGCCGGAGAAGCAAGGTTGGAAAACCTGAATTCGTCGCTTGGTTTCTGGTTTCAATTCCCCACCAATCGTTCAGCATGGCCTGCGCCGATCCGTTCTCCGTTTCGTCCCCAATCCCCGTTCATCTCCCATGAAACTGCTGCTCGGTTCCCTCCTCGCCCTGGCGGCGTCAGCCGCATATGCCTCTGACGCGAATCGCCTCACTTTTCTTGACGATCCGTCGCCTTACTGGCCCACGCCGAAGTCCGCGAAACTCACAACCCCGCAGTGGGTGGGCGAACCCGGCATCGAGGCGGTCGTTATCCTCGCCATCGATGACCTCCGCGATCCGTCGGAGCCCAAGTATGAGGCGTTTCTTCGCCCGATCCTCGATCGCCTCAAACGCATCGATGGCCGCGCCCCGGTGAGCATCATGACAAACACGGTCACCCCCGGCGACCCGCAACTCGCCGCGTGGCTCGCGGAGGGCCTCTCCATCGAATGCCACTCTCTCACGCACCCGTGCCCGCTTTTGGGCAAAAACACCTTCGAGGAAGCCTCGCGCAATTTCCACGATAGCGTGGATCTCCTGGCGACCATCCCCGGCAATCACCCTGTGGCCTTCCGCATGCCGTGCTGTGACTCGATCAAT
>Ga0206867_1079_pt2 | contig 10545 bp, 11 predicted proteins | sample Alteio_BWOrgCont_37_FD_152905 | JGI IMG/M metagenome (GOLD analysis project Ga0206867, IMG submission 152905) | Enriched cells from forest soil in Barre Woods Harvard Forest LTER site, Petersham, Massachusetts, United States -... | ecosystem: Environmental > Terrestrial > Soil > Temperate forest >...
TTGATGGAAAATACCATCCGTCATTTTCATGATGTTGTCTTTGGTCATGCAAGTGACTTTCTTGCGATTGTGCTTGCGGGCATATTCAAAGGCGTAATGGATAACCCGCTCGCAGCCCGGGCGCGTCACCAGTTTCAGGCATTGATAGACTTCATCGGTATGCCGGTGCTCAATTCCCGTGTAAGTGCCTTCTTCATTTTCGCGCACGATAACCAAGTCCATGCCGGGAAATTTGGTCGTGACATAGGGGGCATAGGATATGCAGGGCCTTACATTGGCAAAGAGACCCAAGGTTTTGCGCAAGGTCACGTTTAAGCTTTTGTAGCCACCGCCTTGCGGGGTTTTGATGGGGCTTTTAAGCAACACCTTGGTGCGTTTTAAAGATTCCCAAGCAGAATCGGGAATGCCCGTCGTATTACCTTGCAAATAGACTTTCTCGCCGACTTCAATCACCTCTACATCAATCTGAGCATCCGCGGCGTTCAAAATCTTTAGGGTCGCGTCCATGATCTCCGGGCCAATCCCATCACCATAAGCTACTGTAATCGGTGTTTTAATCGACATGACAATTTCACCTGCTGGTTATGCTAAGTGGATAAGGTATCCTTCAGTGCATTGACGACATTTTCCATTTTCATAAAGCGTGACCCTTTGACTAACAAAACGGTATTGGGCTGCAGAAATTTTTTGACGGCCTCGACCAATATTTTCTGATCTTGGAAATGCGTGGTATTGCCGCCGAAATTTTTACCGACTTCAGCGGATAATTCACCATAGGTGAACATGCGATCAATGCCCGCCTGCCGAATGGCCTTGCCCATCTTGGCATGCAGGCTCAGCGAATCGGCACCCAGTTCCTTCATATCGCCTAAGACCAGAATGCGCTGCCCCGAAAAACTCGCCAGGACATTGATCGCGGCTTGTAGGGAAACGGGATTAGCGTTGTAGGTGTCATCGATCAAACGAATGTCCTTCGAAAAACTATGCATTTGCAAACGACCCGACTCGGGCTTCATGTTCTCTAAGCCCTCTTTGATGGCCTTAGGACCTATTTGCAAGGCGGTACAAGCAGCAACAGCCGCCACGGCATTCATGGCATTGTGTTTGCCCAAGAGAGGAAGGGTAACTTCGATGCGTTCGCTTGGGGTGATGAGGGTCAGATATTGCCTGAGCGGGTCCCCGGAATTGTGTAGGGAATAATGCACGTCCGCATTCGGATGCGCGCCAAAGGTAATACAGCGGCGATCCCCAATCAAAGCACGCCAAAAGTCAAACTGACCGTCATCCATATTCAGCACGGCGATACCCGTGGGAGACAGCCCTTCGAAGATTTCCCCTTTAGCCCGCGCAACGCCCTGAATGTCATTCACGCCTTGCAGGTGCGCCGGAGCCGCATTATTGATGATGGCTACAGTAGGCCTAGCCAGTCGGGTAAGGTAGCTGATTTCACCGAAATGGTTCATACCCATCTCGATGACCGCATAGCGATGCGCTTCATTCATTTTGCTGAGGGTAAGGGGCAAGCCGATATGGTTATTAAAATTGCCCTGGGTTGATAAGACCGCCTCCGCCTGATTGCCGCAGGCGGCACGCAAAATGCTGGCGATCATGTTTTTTAAGGTGGTTTTGCCTACGCTACCCGTCAGACCAACCAGCGGCAGGCTGAATTTTTTGCGCCATTCCAGAGCCAAGGCGCCAAGGGCTTTAATCGTGTCTGGGACTAGGAATTGGGGGAGGGAAGATGGCATTAACTTTTGAACTATTGCAGCCACTGCGCCCTTTTTTTGCGCATCATCCAGAAAGAGATGGGCATCGTGATTGTCGCCTTTGATGGCGACGAATAAATTACCTGGCTGAAGAGTGCGGGTGTCTGTGCTAATACCTTGAAAATGTGCCTCGGGGGCTGCTGTTTCCAGACCTAGTAGGGTGGAAAGCGCGGCTAAAGAAAGGTTAATCATTATATTGGGCTATCCTGATTTGATTTTCAGTATAATAGCGCATCGCTAACCCCGCTGCGAGAGCTATGTATATCGGAAGCCCAGGCGTGAAAAATGGCCTTCTAGCTCGTCGATATTGCTAAAGCGTATCTTCATATAGCCGCCGCCCTGTTCCTCATATTCTAGGAAAACGCGGTTGCCTATATGCTCGGAAAGGGCGGTTTCAAGATGTTTGATATTCGGGTCACTGAAAGGACCGTTCATTTGCGCCGAGAGGAGTTTCTTCACTTCCGTTTCCAAGCGTCGCACAGACCAGTGCAAATTAACGGAGCGCTCGGCTAAAGCATACTGCTGATTACTGGGAACACCCGCGAGAATTTTGCCATGGCCCTCCGATAATTCCCTTTTTATCAGCAACTCTTTCACGCGCGAATCTAGTTTCAATAAACGCAAGGAATTCGTAATGGACACACGTGATTTCACCCCAATAGTAGCGGCAATTTCTTCATGAGAATAATCAAACTCATCAATCAATCGCTGATAAGCTTGCGCCTCTTCGATAGGATTTAAATTCGCGCGATTAATATTTTCAATGATGGAAGCTTGCAGTGCTTGCTCATCATTGTATTGCCCAATCAAACAAGAAATCTCGGTAAATCCCGCTAGCTGAATGGCCCGCCAGCGACGCTCACCAGCAACGATTTCATATTTGCCTGTCGGCAAAGGACGCACGACTACCGGCTGCAACAAACCACCGGTCGTTTTGATGGATTCAGCTAATTCTTCTAGTTGGATTGGATCAAAATGCTGGCGGGGTTGATAACGACCACGCACCAGTTGTTCGATGGGAAGTTGGCGCCATTCGGGTTTCTTGGGCATTCCGTGATTGCTCCTTGAAAATGTCGGGGTGACAGGATTCGAACCTGCGACTTCTGCCTCCCGAAAGCAGCGCTCTACCAAGCTGAGCCACACCCCGTTAAACCATAAGCTAGTAGGACCGCTCTACCACAAAACGGGCTAAATCTTGCAATCCTGTGCGATAGGGCGAGGGGAGAATTGCAGTTAAGACAGCACTCGCCTTTTGCGCATACTGCTTAGCCACCTGCGCAGTGTACTCAATCGCTCCGGTTGATTCAATAATCTCCAGGATGGAGTCCAGCTCGGTGGTGGAGCCGTTTTGAATGGCTTCGCGCAGCAATTTCACTTCGGAGGGGCTGCCTTTGCGCAAGGCGTGAATCATGGGTAGGGTCGTTTTACCTTCGGCGAGATCATTGCCGAGGTTTTTGCCGGTTTGGCCATTGGCGTGGCTGTAATCTAGCGCGTCATCGATTAGCTGGTAGGCCAAGCCTAAGTCCATGCCATAGTTACGCATCATGGCAATCTGTTCTTCACTACTGTTACCCACCACCCCGCCCAACTCGGCGGCCAACTCAAATAGCTTGGCGGTCTTGCGCTGGATAACGTCAAAATATATAGCCTCGCTGGTATCGGGGCTGTGCGCGTGCACCAATTGCAGGATTTCACCTTCCGCAATGTAGTGCGTGGCTGAGGCAAACAATTCTAAAACAGTTTGCTGGCGTAAATTAACGACGATTTGAAAAGCGCGGGAATAGAGGAAATCACCGACCAAAACTGAGGCATCGTTGCCCCAGACAGAGTTAGCGGTTTTATGCCCCCGCCTGAGACTGGAATTGTCGACCACATCATCGTGTAACAAGGTGGCTGTATGAATCAGTTCGATAACAGCGGCCAAGCAAATGGGATGTTCATTGTCCTGTTGCAGCGCCTTGGCGCTTAGCAATAAAACCATGGGACGGATGCGTTTGCCGCCGCAGTTGAGGATGTATTCAACCATTTGATTAATTAAGGGTATTTCGGATTGCAATTGCTGAATAATAAATTGATCGGTCGCGCTTAGCTCGGTTTGAATTAAATCACGTAAAAAATCTAGGGCCATGAGGTCTGTTGTTTCGTCTATTAGTCTTGGCATCGTATGCAGCTTTCATGCGAGCGTCAAGTATGGAATAATCGCGCGCATGCTATCAGCCGACTTTCATTATTCACTGCCACCTGAACTTATCGCGCGCTACCCGCTTCCTGAACGTAGCGCTAGCCGATTGTTGCTGCTGGAAGCGGGTGGTCAGATTCAGCATCGACAATTTCTTGAGTTGCCGGACTTGCTTAAGGCTGGCGATCTGATGGTGTTTAACAATTCTAAGGTGATTCCGGCGCGTCTTCATGGTCAGAAGGACACTGGCGGGCGCGTAGAAATCCTGGTTGAGCGAATTTTGGATCAGCGCCGGTTGCTGGTGCATTTGCGCGCCTCTAAGTCACCCAAGCCCGGTAGCTACCTGTACTTTGGGCAGGATCAGCGCTTTTTGGTGAGTGGACGAGAGCAGGGTCTATTTTTGCTGGTCTGCGATCCGGGTTTTTCGGCTCTGGCCATTATCGAGAGTTTGGGCGAAATCCCCCTGCCCCCTTATCTTCACCGCGCCGCGGAGGAATCGGATAAGGAGCGTTATCAAACCGTCTACGCCAAACCCAAAGGTTCTGTTGCCGCGCCTACAGCTGGCCTACACTTTGACCAGGCTATGCTGGCCAAATTGGCAGCCCGAGGTATTAATTCTGCCTTTGTTACCCTGCATGTTGGCGCTGGGACCTTTCTGCCGGTGCGCAGCGAGCAGCTCGAAACGCATCGACTTCACCCTGAATATGTTCAAGTCCCCGAAGAAACCTGCGCGAAAATACGCCAAACCCGGGCCCAGGGTGGGCGAATCATTGCCGTTGGTACTACCACTGCCCGCAGCCTAGAAAGTGCCAGTCGGGAGGGTGAAATCCGGGCCTTTGAAGGGGATACCGACCTTTTCATCTACCCGGGCTTTCAGTTCCATTGCGTAGACGCCCTAATCACCAATTTCCACCTCCCCGACTCCTCCCTGATGATGCTGGTCTGCGCTTTTGGGGGCTTTTCCGAGGTCATGGCGGCCTATCAGGAAGCCGTAGCTCAGCGCTATCGATTTTACAGTTATGGCGACGCCATGATGGTCTTGAGATAAGGATTTTGGTACTATAAGTACCCATGAACACTATCACTGCCGAACAGCTAGAGTGCATCGTTGAGGCCGCCATCATGGCCGCCGGTCAGCCCCTTACTATCCCCCAAATTCAAAAACTCTTTGCCGCCGATGACCTGCCTTCCGTGCAGGAAGTGCGTACCGCTCTGCAGAGCCTTAAAGAACGCTATGAGGGACGTGGCCTTGAATTGCAGGAAGTCGCCAGTGGTTTTCAATTTCAGACCCGAGCCCATTTAAGCCCCTGGTTGGGCAAGCTCTGGGAAGAACGCCCGCCCCGCTACTCGCGTGCCTTCTTAGAAACACTCTCCATTATCGCTTACCGCCAGCCTGTGACCCGAGCTGAGATCGAAGATATCCGTGGGGTGGCCGTCAGCAGCTCCATCTTAAAAACCTTGCTCGAACGTGAATGGATTCGCATGGTGGGCTACAAAGATGTGCCGGGTAAGCCCGCGCTCTATGGCACCACCAAAATCTTTCTCGATTATTTCAATTTGAAAAGTCTGCGTGCCCTGCCCTCACTGGCCGAGTTGCAACCGCTGAGCGCCGTGGAAGCCAGTATTCCCGTGCAATTAGCCTTTGCCGATTCGCTTGAGGAGGAAGAAGAGGCGACAGACAGTGGCACCAACCTTGAAGAATCCGCAGAAGAATCTCAACCGCAAAAGTGCTCAGTAGCCTAAAACCTCATGTCTGAAAAAATTCAAAAAGTATTAGCCAACACCGGCTTGGGTTCCCGTCGACAAATCGAAGACTGGATCCGCGCGGGTCGGATTACCGTGAATGGAAAAAAAGCGGAAATTGGTGAGCGCATTGATACGGATGTAGCCGTCTGCATCGATTCGCGACCGATAAAACTGATCCGCAGCCTGGCCAAAAAAACCCGCGTCCTCATCTACAATAAACCCGAAGGCGAAATCTGCACCCGCTCCGATCCCGAAAAAAGAGCCACCGTCTTCGAACGCCTCCCCCTACTCCGCAACAGCCGCTGGATCGCCATCGGCCGCCTAGACATCAACACCCAGGGCCTCATCCTCTTCACCAACAACGGCGAACTAGCCAACCGCATGATGCACCCCAGCGCCCAACTCGAACGCGAATACGCCGTCCGCATCCACGGCCAAGTCGCCCCCCAAACCCTCAAACTACTCCAAACCGGCGTAGAACTCGAAGACGGCCAAGCCCACTTCGAACAACTCAGCGAAGCCGGCGGCGAAGGCTCCAACCGCTGGTACCACGCCACTGTCAAAGAAGGCCGTAACCGGCTAGTGCGACGTTTATGGGAGTCCCAGGGCTTCGAGATCAGCCGTCTACTACGCATTCGCTTTGGACCCGTTTCCTTGCCCCGCGACTTGCATCGGGGTAAGTGGCAGGAAATGGAGCCGGAGGATGTGACTAAATTGCTGCGGGATCTGGGGCTTTAGGCTTTTCGAACAAACACCCTTTAATTAAAAACCGCCTGGCACAGCTAGGCCATACACACGAATTGTGTGTATATTATATTAAAAGAAACAAATAGGTAGAGGCTTGTTAAACAGCATCTTAAAGCAAGCAAAATTGAAGGGGGGATAAATCATGATTATCGAATATATTGGATTAGCCGAAAAAGTTAGGGGTGGCTACAGTGTTTTTTTTCCCGATTTCCCAGGGTTTGGGTCAGCAGGCGATACCTTGGGAGAAGCGAGAAGAAACGCTAAAGAGGGACTAATAGCCCATATCGAATTAATGGTGGAAGATGGCGAAGCGATGCCTAAACCAAGTTCATTAGATAAGGTAGTAAAATTACCTGATGCAAAAGGATGTGTTCCTTTAATTATTTCTATCATTGCGCCATCTGGCAAAGCACAAAGAATCAATATCACCATGGATAGCGCATTACTAAACGCAATTGACGTAATTGCTACCAGCCAACATAAAACAAGATCGGCTTTATTATCCGAAGCTGCACAAAGACTGTTAGGTGAGCTTTAATAGGTAGGCACACTTAGTTAAGAGGGCATAAAACCCCTTAATTTCGAGTAAAATAGACGAGTATCATCCGTCCGAACCCATTTATCCCTCGATCCTTCTCTAAGGATTCCTTTTACGGTGACGTAGGCATCGAGATAAGTCATTTTTCCTTCTTCTGCCTCGTCGATTAGCCTCAGTATTTCCCTGGCACTGCCTAAAGGAACTTTTACCCTTCCCCTAAAGAAGGCATGCCACTGTTTTTTTGCTAGTATTTCTTTTTTCATTAAATCTAATTTACTTTTGTATTTAAAATTAGCTCGTTTTATATTTTCCCCATTCAAAGAAGCTAACTCTAGGTAAAATTGGCATGTATTATTGCTGCGGTTCCATTTTGGCTCTAACCCTTCGATAAGATAATCTTCCACTTCGAGCTTTGCCTCGAACCAGGTTATTTTTTCTTGTTCGGCACTTTCAATAACCTCAAGTATTTTCTTCGCGCTGCCTACGGGATCTTTTATTTTCCCTCTGAAGAAGGTATGCCATTCTGATTTTTGGGTGAGCTCTTTTTTGAGTTCCAATAAATAGGCTCTTGTCTTAACGAGTTTCTCGGCTACTAGCTGAGTCGACTTAGCAGCGTTCTCTAAGGGGACTAAGTAGTCAAGAATATTGGCTATACATACACTGCTTACAATCTCCTCCCCTTTTCGCGCTGAAGTGGCTGGCTCGTGCAAAATTAAGTGTTGCGTTTCGGGTAAAAGCAGAGCTAATTCTGGCGCCTCAGGAATAGGTAGAACTAAAGCCTCTTTGAAAGAGATTTTTCTTCTACTCATTAGTCTGATTAATACTTTGGCATGAGGGATGAAACGCGTTAGATCATGCTCCTCCCCGTGTTTTGCAACCCCGTTTTCCATAGCAGCGGCCAGTTCTTTTCTCTTATTTTCATCGTCGACCTTTTCTATTGCCGCGTTCAGTTCTTTCCTCTTATTTTTTTTGGCAACCTTTTTTATTGCATCTACCAGCTTTTCCCTAAAGGTATCGCTAAGTATTGAACTTAGAAATTTCAGGATTTTCTCGCGGGTGGAAAGACAGTTTTCAATAACACAAGCTGCAATAAAATCTAAATCAACAACGCCCACACAATACAAATATTCTACATACCCAAAATGGAAGCCCTTAATAGCACCGCTGGCAATTGTATCTCCCTTAACCCAGTACGAGAATCGCTCGCGTAGGTATTCCGCTCTTGCCCTGTTACCTTCTAAGGCAGCCTGGTACGCGACCTGATCGGGGCCACCTTGGCTTTGTAAGTCTTTAATTTCAATAAAATAGATTTCACGCCAACGGATTTCCCGTTCGCGGTCCCGATGTTCAAGTTCAATACCAAATGAATCGGCCCACATTTCAAGCACCCGCTCGTTTTTAGTAAAAGGATTAGAATGGGCCTATTTTAAGCTACCAATGTTAATGCATTATTAAGGTCTTAAAAGCCATCGGCAAGGGGAAAACTCTCGTTATTTTCCAATTTATCAATGAGTTATCCCTGAAACCCGGCCTGGGCAAGCACTTTTCAAGATCAGCAGGTGGCTATTTTCACTGCTATACTTTTAGTCAAATAAGCTTAAACAGACTGTCCTTCACCATAGAGAAAGGAGGTAGGTCATGCCTAAGAAAGAGAAAAAGGAAACCATAAAACCCGGGCTTTTCAAAAAACCGTATTCTCACTTCAGCACGACCGCTGAAAAGAACTTGGATACACTCAAAGACAAACAAGCCAACACCATGGGAAAATATAAACCAGGCAAAGCAGCCCATCTTAACTTGCGCCAGAGAGGCACAGGAAGACACTAGACCCGGGTATTAGGTCTCTTCTATTTAATCAATTGCCACCCAATGTAAAATGCCACTGCCCAGATAATCAGGGCTGAAACAGGTTCGACCTTCCTTGCCATCCTTAAAAATTTCTATAGCAATCTCGTGGTTACCTCTTCAAAAACATTCTTTCCAATATCTATTCCTAGTGCTATAAGATTCATCTTGGTTCCTCCAATCTTGTTTGTGAATGAAATTTCAACCTCTCATTCTGGCTCATTTAGAAGCCGTATTAAAGATGGGTAGGGACCATTCCATTAAAGCCCACTTCTAATTAAATTCCGCCTTTAAGGATTTTTGGAAAGATTGATTTGTTCAACGATTTTGTTAGGAATATTGTTTGACTGTATTTGACCAGAAGTAGCGATATATAATAACATTTTGCGCAATATATTTTATTTCCTAGTGAGGGTTCTCATGTTTTCATCATCTTCGAGTTCTAGGTCATCCTCTAGCAGCGCTGCCTATACGCAGCGCATATACAATCGCCAGTTAGTCGATGCAGAGACCGGCGAGGACACGACCCTGGAAGGCGATGAGCTAGCAGCGGCACAAAAAGCCAGGACTGTGATTACTAAAAATGCCTATACGCAGCGCATATACAATCGCCAGTTAGTCGATGCAATGACCGGCGAGGACACGACCCTGGAAGGCGATGAGCTAGCAGCGGCTAAAGAAGCCAAGACTGTGATTACTAAACAGACCTATATGCGGCGCATACAGTTAGTCGATGCAAAGACCGGCGAGGACACGACCCTGGAAGGCGATGAGCTAGCAGCGGCTAAAAAAGCCAAGACTGTGATTACTAAAAGGACCTATACGCAGCGCATACAGTTAGTCGATGCAATGACCGGCGAGGACACGACCCTGGAAGGCGATGAGCTAGCGGCGGCACAAAATGCCAAGACTGTGATTACTAGACATGCCTATGCGCAGCGCATACAGTTAGTCGATGCAGAGACCGGCGAGGACACGACCCTGGAAGGCGATGAGCTAGCGGCGGCAAAAAACGCCAAGACTGTGATTACTAAACAGACCTATACGCGGCGCATACAAAAATCGCGTAAACAAACAAGAGGTAACGATGCGGACGTCAACCAACAAGATGACCACTCGCATCACAAACATAAAAAACGAATGACAGCCTCACAGTCATCATCAGTAACTCTATTTGGACCCATAGGCGCAAATGTTAAACGCAAGTTAATCGATCCAGATGAAAAAGAAACAGATGACGATATAGAACATAGTCCAAAAAGACAAATGACTTCTCGCTCGCTGCCACAAAATCAAAATAATTTCTTTTACTCATCTGCTGTCACACAACAGCCAAGTCAAGATGATGATGTGGAAACTACTGATGAAAAAGTAGGCACTGCTAACCCATTAAACATATTACATAATGTGGCAATCGTTAAATTGAAACCTCGCTCTCCTTAAATTACAGGAAAAGTTACGCTAGCCCTGACCATGGAAAGTTGGAACCATAGTTTCAAGGTTGAAGCGATCCATAGAGAAAGGAGGTAGGTCATGCCTAAGGAAGAGAAAAAGGAAACCCTGAAACCCGGGCTTTTCAAAAAACTGTATTCTCACTTCAGCACGACCGCTGAAAAGAACTTGGATACACTCAAAGACAAACAAGCCAACACCATGGGAAAATATAAACCAGGCAAAGCAGCCCATCTTAACTTGCGCCAGAGAGGCACAGGAAGACACTAGAC
>Ga0206867_1216_pt1 | contig 10502 bp, 8 predicted proteins | sample Alteio_BWOrgCont_37_FD_152905 | JGI IMG/M metagenome (GOLD analysis project Ga0206867, IMG submission 152905) | Enriched cells from forest soil in Barre Woods Harvard Forest LTER site, Petersham, Massachusetts, United States -... | ecosystem: Environmental > Terrestrial > Soil > Temperate forest > O...
CAGCTTTTGCGCGCCGGGTGGCGGATCGTGAATGACAGCGAAGCCGTGGCCTACACGGAGGCGCCAAATACGCTGAACAGTTTCATGCGGCAACGATTCCGCTGGGCATATGGCACGCTGCAATGCCTGTGGAAACATCGGGACGCGCTCGGGCGCCACGGAGCGCTGGGCTGCGTGGCGCTGCCGATTCAGTGGCTGCATCAGGTGCTGCTGCCGCCGATTTCGCCGTTCGTGGATGTAATGATGATTTATTCGCTTTTCACAGGCCATATGGGGACCGTCGCTCTTTTCGGTTTCCTGATGCTTGGCGCGGAGGCCCTCGCCGCAGCGGTCGCCATTTCCATGGGGGCTGGCAATCCGCGCCTTCTTCCGTGGCTCCCGGCGCAACGCATCGGCTATCATCCCCTGATGTGGTACGTGATCGCCAAGTCCATCTTCGCGGCCCTTCGCGGAACCGCGGTCGGCTGGAACAAATTCGCCCGTGCGGGAACCGCGGAAATGGGCGGCGATGGCGCAACGCTGGCGGGCGTAGAGCAGGTTCCGGCGGGCGAAGTAGCCGTTTCCGGGTAACTGCATCAGGCGGCGGGGATACGCCAGATCAAGTCGCAATTCCAGGGGAACTCATCCCGCGCGAAAACCACACACGCGCTCTTGACAAGGCTGGTAGGGTCTTTTTTCGTTTCCACACCGCATGAGCACTGATGTTCATTTCATGTTGCTTTCGAGCGCCCCGAGCGTGACGGGAATGTTGACCCTCCGGCTCGCGTCTCGCGCCCACCCCACCCACCGCCAGGAGTTCGGATTTATCAGAGGGATCGCATTTGCCGTAGCTGGGCTGCTCCTCATGCTGCCAATCGCCATCTGGGGCGCGTCTCTTTATGGCCATTCCTCCAAAGGCCAAGCGCATGTGTCTCCCGCCGAGGTCTTCCTTCTCGCAGGCTATTTGGATGTCATGTTCTTTTGGTTTATTTGGAGCTTAAACTCCTTCATCTTTCGACCGACGCCATCCTACAATAACCCGTGGGAAGAGAATTGGGGCGCTGCGTACGGCCCCGAACTAAAAAAGTATCTTGTCGATGCCGTATTCAAGCGGTTGGACCAAGAAGGCAAGCTCGGAAATCTGATCGTCGATATTGGCAGCGGCGCGTCACCGGTATCGCAATTGTTGCCATCGGCGCCGGACAGAAAGTTTATCTTCGTCGATGTGGCCGGCACGGATTCGGTCTCGATGGATACACAACATATCCGCTTGGATGCGGAGCATATTACGCAACCCGGATTGCTCAGTTATAAGAAGGCTCTCATCAGAGTGTGCAGATTCTTGAACACCGATCCCAGAGCTTCTGCGCTCCAGGAACGCGCGACGGCCCTGGTCTTTTCCGACATTCTAAACTATGTGAATTATCGGACCGTCGTCAGCGGATTCGCGAGCTTTCTCAAGTCAGGCGGACGGATCATCATCGTGAATCATCCCACCAGGGGGATCCGCGCGCGGTTTTCCGAAAAGGGCCTCAAAAAGAACGATGATTTTTACCTCTTTCTGGAGGAGCAGAATCTTGAGATCGAGTCCAAGGATTTCCCATGCAGACCGGCCGGTGAGAGGGAAGAATCCGAGGAGATGATTGTCTTGGTTGCCAGAAAGAATGACCGGCTTTCCGTTAGATGTCCCGGCTGACGATCGCTCCTTCCTGATCAACTCCTCTCACTTTTAGCCGGCTCCCCGCTCCGGCGCGCGAATATCTCGCCAACGTTTGCCAGCCATCGCGGCAGCCGCACCGCCTTCTTTCCAGTCGCCGCAGCGGCCGCGGCGAGGTTCCGATCGATGGCCGCGAGCAAGTCATCTAGGGCGATGGGCTTCGCCAATGCTTCGAAACCCGCGATTTGCGCGGCCTCCCCCTTATGCCTGGTGACAGTTCCCGAAAGAAAGAGTATCGGCGTTTCGCGAAAACACGGTTCCGCGCGGATCAAAGCGGCAACATCCCCGCCGTGCGCCTTGGGCATGACGAAATCGAGGAGTACCAAATCCGGTTTGAACTTCCGGGCGGTGTCCAGCGCGCGTGTAGGGTCATTCTCGTCCCGCATCGTGTAACGCTGTTTCTTCTCCAGAGCCAGCTTCAGAAGCCGGATAAAGGCGGATTCATCATCGACAATGAGGATTCGTTGTTTGCGCATCGAAAAACGGTGACAAACAAGTAATCCCCGATGCGCGGAAATATTGCGACGGATTTCGGCGCTGCTGTTGCATTCGCAACGCTTCTCCACGCTAACGATGATCCCCTTAGCGGACCCGCGCCAACATCCCGGGTGATCGATCGGTGGCCGGTCGATCACCCGATGGAGGCCAATACCCGATTACTATTTCATTGGGACTCCGCCGTCGCCGGGCTTACCACCCTTCTTGGGTTTTCCGTTTCCGTTCTTCCCGTTGCATTTGCCGCCCTGCCCTTTTCCCTGGCACTGCTTGGGTTTTCCGTTCGGCGGATTCCCATTGTCGTTTTTATCTTCGGCGTTGGCGAGGAAAACCGGCAGAATGGTGGCGAGAATTGCGGTGATGATGAGCTTTTTCATGATTTCGTCGGTGATCGTTCGTGTTCTTTCACGCCCTTCTGGAGCGTCGCAGGGGGAATCGGCGGGTGATCGAAGGGAATCGGACTCGCTGTCTCCGATGCAACACTGGATTCCGATTGTGAAGAGAGTATGAGCGCAACCGCCGTTTTTTGTTAAGGGCCCGTAAATATTCCCATCACGGATGGTAACTCGGAGCGATATTTAACCTTTCTAAGGGAGCTGCGGCGTCCAGGTTTACCTTTTGACGCTTTCACTCCTTTTTCAAGTTCCGCATGCTCTCGCGCGTATACCCGCTCACATTGCTCGCCGTAATGCTGGCCTCCGGCGCCGCCCGCGCCGAGACGCGCCCGCTCACGTTCGAGCGTGATGTGCGGCCCATCTTGAAAGCGCACTGCATCCAATGCCACGGGGAAGAGGAAAAACCCAAGGGCGGTGTGGATCTGCGCCTCCGGCGGTTCATGGACAAGGAACTCGACGGCGGAGATCACGTGCTGGTGGTGGGAAAACCAGACGACAGTGAGATGGTCCAATTGATCCGCGACGGCGAAATGCCAAAAAAAGGAAAGAAGGTCTCGCCGGCGGAACTCGCGGTGCTGGAAACCTGGATCGCCCAGGGCGCGAAGACGGCCAAACCGGAGCCGGACTCCCTGCCGCCTGGTCCCATTCTTACGGAGGAAGATCGCGAATTCTGGTCGTTCAAACCGATAACGAAAGCACCGGTCCCGGCGCTCGAAAACGCCGCCCGAGTGCGCACTCCCATCGACGCATTCCTTCTCGCGAAGCTCCGGGCTCAGGGCCTCGATTTCGCTCCCGATGCAGACAAGCGCACGCTGCTGCGCCGCGTCACGCTCGACCTCACCGGCCTCCTGCCGACTCCGGAGGAGTCCGAGGCCTTTCTCGCGGACACCGCCCCGAACGCCTACGAGAAGGTCGTGGACCGCCTCCTGGCCTCTCCCGGCTACGGCGAACGCTGGGCACGGCACTGGCTGGACGCGGCGGGCTACGCGGACTCCAACGGTTACTCTGAGGCCGACTCGTCGCGTCCGGACGCCTGGCGCTATCGCGACTACGTCATCCGTTCTTTCAACGCGGACAAACCGTGGACCGATTTCATCACCGAGCAACTGGCGGGCGACGAACTCGCCGATGCCACGCAGGCCGATACGCAGCAAGCGGTGCTCGATCCCAAACGGCGGGACGACCTCATCGCCACGGCATTCCTCCGCATGGCGCCGGATGGCACGGGCGACCCGGTGGATGACCTCAATCTCGCGCGCAATCAAGTGGTCGCCGAGGAAATCAAGGTCGTTTCCTCCTCGCTCCTCGGGCTCACGGTCGGCTGCGCGCAATGCCACGACCATCGTTACGACCCGATTCCGCAGACGGACTACTACCGTCTCCGCGCCATCTTTGAGCCGGCCTATGACTGGCAACAATGGCGGGCGCCGGCGCAGCGCCTCTATTCGCTCTATACTCCCGAGGAACGCGCCCAGGCTGCCGAGATCGAGAAACAGGCGAAAGAAATCGACGCCGAAGCTCTGGCGATGAACAAAAAATTCCTCGACGAGATTTTCGAGAAGGAAATCGTCAAGCTTCCCGAGGCAGACCGCGAACCTTACCGCACCGCGCGCGCCACGGCGGAGAAAGACCGCACACCCGAGCAAAAGGCGCTGATCAAAAAATACCCCTCGGCTCTCGCGCTCTATGCGCTCGAACTCTACGACGCGGCTCTAAACAAAAAAGTGACGGATAAACGGGCTGAGGCGACCAAACTGCGCGCGACGAAGCCCCTCGAGGGCACGATCATGGCCCTGACCGAGGTGAAAGGACGGGTTCCTGAGACAAAGCTCTTCCATCGGGGCGACCACGATCAACCAAAGCAGACGCTCACCCCAGGCGAGCTGACGGTGCTGGCCGGTCCGGAGATCGAGCCCTTCAAACCGGCGGTGGCGCCCGCGGGATCGACCGGCCGGCGTCTCGCCTATGCGCGCTGGCTCACGAGCGGGAGACATCCGCTCGTCGCGCGCGTTTTGGTGAACCGCTTTTGGTTGAATCACTTTGGCCGCGGCCTCGTGAACTCGCCGGGCGATTTCGGAGCCTTGGGCGAACGGCCCAACGAACCCGAGTTGCTCGACTGGCTGGCCACCGAGTTCATGGACGGCGGATGGAAGCTCAAACCCTTGCACCGCCTCATCGTCCTGAGCACCGCCTACCGGCAATCTTCGCGCAGCGACGCCTCGCTGAAAGCCGACCCCGACAATAAATTCTACGGGCGCTTCAAGCTCCAGCGTCTCGATGCGGAAACCTTGCGCGATTCCATGCTTGCCGCGGCGGGCACATTGAATCTCACACCGTTTGGCGAGCCTGTGGGCATCGCGCGCGACCCCTTGGGTCGAATCGTCGTCGGCCAGGAACAACTCAACGCCAACCGCGACGTCATGAAAGTCGTGAGCCTCGGCAAGGACGATACCCGGCGTTCGATCTACGTGCAGGTCCGGCGGCGGCGGCCAGTAACGGTTCTCGAAACCTTCGATGCGCCCACGATGTCGCCAAACTGCGAAGCCCGGAACTGCTCCACCGTGGCGCCGCAATCTCTCATGCTGATGAACGACGACTTCGTCCTCGATACCTCGCGCGCACTCGCCATCCGGCTTCGCGAGGAGGCGCCCGGCGACGCACGGGCGCAAATCACCAAAGCGTGGCGCATCCTCTTCTCCCGCCCCCCGGCGGAAAACGACGTGCTCCGCAGCCTCGCCTATCTGGCCGAGCAGACCGAGGCCCTGCGTTCTTATGCCCATGGAATCACGCCCGTAAAGGACGCGCCGCCTGCCGATCCCCAGCTCGATGCCCTGGCGAGCTATTGCCAGATCCTCTACAGTTCAAACCGGTTCCTCTACGTCGAATGAACGCTTCCCGTCTCTGCTCCCGCCGCCATTTTCTCCAGGCCAACAGCTTCGGCCTCGGCTCGGTCGCCCTGGCCTGGCTCTTGCGTCAGGACCGCCTGCTCGCCGGACCGGTGAAACCGCATATCGACGGACCGGTGCGATACGATCTGCTGCCAAAGCCGCCCCACTTCGAGCCGAAGGCCAAGGCGATGATTTCCCTCTTCATGATGGGCGGCCCATCGCAGATGGATCTCTTCGATCCGAAGCCGATGCTCACCAAGTACGACGGCCAGAAATTCCCCGGCGAAATCAAATACGACAACCTCGCGCAGGCTTCCTCGAAGGTGTTCGGTTCGCCCTGGAAATTCTCCCCGCATGGCGATTGTGGAATGGAGTTGAGCGAGCTGCTGCCCCATCTCGGAGAGGTGGCCGACGACATTACGCTCATCCGCTCCATGCATTCCGGCGTGAGCAATCATCAGCAGGGACTCTTCGCGATCAATAACGGGCGCATCGTTGGCGGGCGCCCCGCCGTCGGCTCATGGCTTACGTATGGCCTCGGCAGCGAGACCCAGGAACTGCCCGCCTATATGGTCCTCGCGGATCCCAAAGGCCTGCCCACCTTCCAGAACGAGCATTTTACCAACGGCTGGCTGCCCTCCCTTTACCAGGGCACCCTCGTGCGCTCAGCCGAGCCCCACATTCTGAACCTCGACCCGCCCGCCGAGTTTGCGGGGGCGCCGCAGCGCCGCGAACTCGATCTCCTCCAGTCGTTTAACGAGGCTCATCTCGCCGAACACCCCGGCGAACTCGACCTCCAGGCGCGCATCTCCAGCTACGAACTCGCGGCGAAAATGCAGACCGCCGCGAAGGAAGCGCTCGATATCTCCAACGAGCCCGACTCCATCAAAAAACAGTATGGCGTGGATAATCCCGTCACGCGCGATTACGCCACGCGCTGCATCATCGCCCGGCGTCTCGTCGAGCGCGGCGTGCGCTTCGTGCAGGTCCTCAATTCCGGACAATCATGGGATCAACACGGCGGGCTCATCACGGCGCTCCCCGCAAATTGCGCCGCCATGGACAAACCATCCGCAGCCCTCGTGCAGGATCTCAAACAGCGCGGCCTTCTCGATACCACAGTCGTCCAATGGGGCGGCGAGATGGGTCGCCTGCCGGTGTTGCAAAACGACGCCGGTCGCGCCAAATGGGGCCGCGATCACAATACCAACGGCTTCTCGCATTGGGTGGCGGGCGGCGGCCTGAAGCGCGGCTGTGTCTATGGCGAAACCGACGAATGGGGGCACAAAGCCGTCAAAGACATTGTCAACCACTACGACTGGCACGCCACGCTCCTGCACTGCTTCGGACTCGACCACACCAAACTCACCTACAAACGCAACGGCGCCGACATGTCCCTCACCGACAACCAAGGCGCCCGCGTAGTGACCGAAATCCTGGCGTAAAACGCCGCCAACCGCGAAGCGGCGCATAGTCAACTCGCGTTCATCTCGCGAATCCCATCCAGCTCCCAATGAACCGCCGCCTGCAATCCTGCGTCCTCGCATGGTTCGTCATTCGTCATTCTGGTTTCGTCCTTCTCGCCGCCGCGCCCGCCGCTCCCGAACTCATCATCCACCACGCGAAAATCATCTCCGTGGACGACCGCTTTTCCATCCAGGAGGCGATGGCGATCAGCGACGGCAAAATCACCGCCATCGGCCGCAACGAGGAGGTCCTCGCGTCCAAATCCGATGACACCCGCCTGATCGATCTCACCGGCGCCACCGTGCTCCCGGGCCTCATGGATTCGCACACGCACCCCACCGGCGCATCCATGACCGAGTTCGATCATCCGATCCCCGATTTTGAATCGATCCCGGACGTGTTCGGCTACATCCGTGACCGCGCAAAAGTGGTTCCCGAGGGAGACTGGATTCTGCTGGATCAAGTCTTCATCACGCGCCTGCGCGAGCAGCGCTATCCCACTCGCGAAGAACTCGATCGCGCCGCGCCCAAGCATCCGGTGATGTATCGCACTGGCCCGGACGCCTCACTCAATTCCCTGGCGCTCTCCTTAAGCGGCATCGATCGCAATTTTAGAGTCACCGATGGCGGCTCGGGCTTTGCCGAAAAGGACCCGCAAACCGGCGACCTCACTGGCATCCTGCGCAACGCCACGCGCTACGTGAAGGTTACACCCGTGACGGAACAGCCCTCGAAGGCCGACCGGCTCCAGCGCCTGGCCACGCTCTTCCACGACTACAATTCCGTGGGCCTGACCAGCATCGCTGACAGGGACGCCAGCCCAGGCGCCATCAACCTCTACACCGCGCTCCGCGACCGCGGCGATTTGAGCGTCCGCGTCTCCATCTCCCAGGACATCACTTCCATCGGGGCGATCGAGGACATCCAGAAGAAGATCCACGCCATAGCCGGGCATCCGCTCTTTCAACAAAAAGACGGGATGGTTCGCATCATCGGAGTGAAGACTTTCCTCGATGGCGGCATGCTCACCGGCAGCGCCTATCTGCAAGAGCCTTGGGGCGTCAGCAAGATTTACGCGATCACGGATCCCGCCTACCGCGGCGTCCTCTTCATTCCCAAGGAACGCCTGCTCCCAATGGTGCGCACGACCATCCAAACCGGACTCCAGTTCACCGCGCATTCCGTCGGAGACGGCGCCGTGCAAACCCTGCTCGATACCTACGAAGATCTGAGCCATGAAATGCCTATCCGGCAGACGCGCCCTTGCGTCACCCATGCCAATTTCCAAAGCCGCGCGATGATCGACCAAGCCGCGCGGCTGGGCGTCGTGATGGACCTCCAGCCCGCGTGGCTTTACCTCGATACGCGCACGCTCTCCGCGCAATTTGGAGACGCCCGCCTGCGATGGTTCCAACCGCTGCGGAGCCTCTTCGAGGCGGGCGTGATCATCGGCGGCGGCTCCGACCACATGCAAAAAATCGGCTCCCTGCGATCCATCAATCCCTACAATCCTTTCCTCGGCATGTGGACCGCCATCACGCGCAAGTCAAAATGGCACGAAGGCCAGCTTCACCCCGAGGAGGCTTTGACTCGCGAGCAGGCGATCCGTTTCTACACACGAAACAACGCCTGGCTGCTCTTCTGCGAAGACCGCCTCGGTTCCCTCGAAACCGGAAAGCAAGCCGACTTCATCGTCCTCGACCGGGACATCCTTACCTGCCCGGAGGATGAAATCCGGGAAATCCAGGTGCAAGGCGCCTACCTGGCCGGCAAGCCGGTCTTTGAGAGAAACTGAAAAACCGCCAGGGGCCCGTCATTTCAATGCCTGAACGGCGGAATGATCGGCGACGGCCGGCGTGCCGCCATTGGGCGAGATCGGATTGATCAGCAGGCGCGTGGCTTTATGCCGGTAGGAGCCGCTCCGTCCGTAGGAGTAATAGGGGATGTAACGGTCGTCGGGAATACTGTCCGCCGCGAGGGGTTGGGACCGGTTGGTGCAGTCGAGAATCCACCAGCGATTTTCATTGCGCCAATAGACCCATGCATGGCTCGTGCGGCTGTGCCGCGTGGTCTTTCCGATGACGAATAGCGCGTCGGTGTCTCCCAGCCCACGGTAAAGCCAGAGCGCCTTGGCTTTGCAATCGCCCGCCTGTTCCATGGCGGTGACCGTCGGCGGATTGGCGGCATAGGGATCGCCCATCACGTAGGTGAAGTGTCGGCCTTCCTTCATCAATTGGCAGACCAGAGGCATCGTCGCGGGATGCGGCGCCAGGTGATTGATGACCGAACGCACCGTGCCCATGTAGCGGTCGTAGGGCGTAAAAGAAGTGGGCTGAAGCCAGAGCTGGGCGCCTCCCGCCACCAGAGGATAAGGCGTGGCCGTCGGGGCTGCCGGAGTGGACGCCGGAACTGCTCGCCGCTGCGGACGGGGCACGGCAGGCGCCTTCACGCTGCGCGAAGGCGCGGGCGTTCCAGCCGGCGCCGTGAATCCCTCGCGGAGATTGACGTCGTGGCGGAAACTCACGAACCTCACCGGCGCATCTTCCGAAGGGAGAAGGCCTTCGGATGCCTCGCCTGGCGAAAGCATTCCGAGCGAAAGGCCCCCGGTCAGGAAGGCGAAAAACAGGTTTAGGCAGGTCCGGTAAGGCATGCGAAAAAGTGGAACTGCGTTATAATTACTGGATTCCCCCGCTGGATGGCAAACCTTTCCCCGATCTTTCACAGTCTTTCAAGGAAAGCTCGCTCCAGCCGCGCTCCTGCATACGATACGGAGTGATGAGCCGAATTTTCTCCGGGGCCGGAACCTTAGTGGATCGGATCAAAATTAACACGATTTCCCGTGAAATGCGTGAGGGGCGCCCCGTGTGGATCAAATGCCGCCGCCGGGGAGCGGCCCCGATCGTGGCCTGCGCCAACAGCTTTTTCCGCCTCGCCGGCAATCCCGTGCGCGCCCTGGCGCAGCCGGACGTCTGGCAGCGCTGGGAGGTGGATTGTTTTCTTTCCCTTCATGGCGATGGATATCGCGCTTTCGCCGATGGCGTCCGGAGGGTGGCCGCGGATGAAGTGCCGGGCGTCAATCTAACCTGCCATCTGGACGGCGGCACAATCACGCCTCCGATGCTGGCGACAGCCGCCCAGGAGTTGCGCAGGGCGCATTCCCAGTATTGCGCGGATTTCGGCGGCCTCTGGTCGCACGGAGATCCGCACGTGGGAAACTTCATCTACGACGCGGCCAGCGGGCGCGCCAGACTCATCGATTTCGAAGTCATGCACCATCCCGCGATGCCCGCCGAGGAGCGCCATGCGGACGATTTGCTCGTCTTCATCCAGGACATGGTGGGCCGCATTTCCCGCGACCTCTGGATGCCAAGCGCGATGGCTTTCCTGAAAGCTTACGGGGAGCAAAGGATCATCGATCTCCTTCGAGCCAGGCTCGTCATCCCTCGAGGGCTCGCGCGCGTCTGGTGGGCGGTGCGCACCACTTACCTGGCGCCCAGAGAACTGGAAAGCCGCATCGCCGAACTGCGCGCGGCCATCTAGTCGTCATTGCGGAGCGCATCC
>Ga0206867_1172_pt1 | contig 10222 bp, 8 predicted proteins | sample Alteio_BWOrgCont_37_FD_152905 | JGI IMG/M metagenome (GOLD analysis project Ga0206867, IMG submission 152905) | Enriched cells from forest soil in Barre Woods Harvard Forest LTER site, Petersham, Massachusetts, United States -... | ecosystem: Environmental > Terrestrial > Soil > Temperate forest > O...
GCATTTGTCCATAGATAACAGGCAGCCCCTTTGTCCTGGAAAAGGTAACGTTGGGAATAACGATATCTAGCACTTTTCTTAACTCCTTGCCATTTCCATAACTTTTGGCTTCCATTCTGCTTCGAATTTCGTGGGCGTCTTTTAACAGTAGGTCTACAATCTGAATAAAATCTCGGTTTAAAGGCGACTCTGCATTTTCCCCCCTAAATTCCAGCCACTTGGCTTTGAATTTACCCAAGATGTGATTGTCATTAAACATAGACAATTTAGATCCCGGTTTTGATACACGATATTCACCGCCAACGACCCAGCTTAAGAGGAAGGCATAAGCCTCTTCGCCTTTTAAGTGAGTGCATTTCTGAGCTATGCGCGTCGCCTTCTGATAGCGCCTATCAAAGGTGTCCTGTTCTGAAATGTTAAAAAAAATCATGACCTGTCTTGCGCAACTCTCAGGGGAAAAAGCACCCGTCATCTTACGGAGACCTTTTAGTGAGGAGCCAAAAGCTTTGCCTCCCTCTTTGGTTTGGATTTCTATAGTCTGCAAAGAATCAAGTAAAGGCATAGCTACTCCTGTTTTATTTATGTGTCTCTCAAGATTACCGTCGTTTGACGCTAAAGCCAAGACTGACTATTATCCCCCTCTAAGACGGAAACCCATCGCTGACAGGAGAATCTATGCAACGTATTTTAGTCATTGGCGCAGGACAAATTGGATCGCTGATTTCCTTTTTGTTCGCCAGCTCGGGGAAATATCAAGTTTATTTGGCTGATCTTGATCCAAAAAATGGAAATATGGCTCGATTGCCTCAATTGCCGTCCTTAGAAATGGTGAAGCTGGATGCTAGCCAAGCGAAAGAATTGGATGCTTTTTTGAACAAGACTCCTGTGGATGCTGTAGTTTCTTCCCTTCCCTATTATGCCAATCTGCCCGTCGCTCAGGCGGCTAAACGTTTTAAGTTGCATTATTTTGATCTCACTGAGGATGTGGCCACCACCGAAGCTATTCGTGAACTCTCGCAGGGCAGCCCTAAGGCCTATGTGCCGCAGTGTGGATTAGCGCCAGGTTTCATTAGCATTGTGGCTAATCATTTGCTCAGCCATTTTCCGGATGAGGTTGAGGCGGTGAAACTACGCGTGGGCGCTTTGCCGACTAATATTAGCAATGCCTTAAACTATGCTTTCACCTGGTCTATTGAAGGATTAATCAATGAGTATGGAAACCCTTGTCAGGCACTGTCGAACGGGAAAGAGGTTTTTTTGCCGCCGCTGGATGATGTGGAAGAGTTGGTGATTGATGGACTGGCCTATGAGGCCTTCAACACCTCGGGGGGGGTGGGAAGCTTGGCTTCTAGCTGTCGCAACAAGGTAAAACACCTGACTTATAAGACCATTCGCTATCCCGGACACTGCGCCAAATTTCGTTTTCTGATGAATGATTTGCAGCTAAATGAGGACCGCGAGACCCTGAAGCATATTTTGCAAAAGTCACTTCCACGGATTGAGCAAGATGTGGTTTTAGTTTATGTGTCTGTCTGCGGAAAGCAAAATGGGCAGTTGAAGGAAGAGCATTATGTACGAAAGTTTTATCCCAAGACGGTGGGGAACTTAACTTGGACAGCCATTCAAATGACCACCGCCTCGTCGCTCTGCGCTATTTTGGATTTGGTGCTGGCTAAGGCCGATCAGTTTTCCGGTTTTGTTCGACAAGAACAATTCGACCTGCCTGAACTGACTAGCAATGCATTTGGTGCCTACTACGCCTAAGGAAAATGCCCATGACTGTTTTGAAAAAACTGAATTTGCTGGACAAGAATTTCGGCGCCAGTAATGGTAGTGATTTTTGGTCAACGAGTAGCACGGATGGGGAAATCGTTTCTTACAACCCTGCCAATGGCGAGGAAATTGCTCGGGTATATAACGGGTCAATGCAAGATTATGAGCGCTTGGTGCAAGAGGCCGAGAAAACCTTTTGGACTTGGCGGCAAATTCCCGCGCCCAAACGGGGTGAAATGATTCATGCCTTGGGTGAGGCCTTGCGCGAGAATAAGGAAGCCTTGGGTACTTTGGTTTCGCAGGAAGTGGGCAAATCCAAGCAGGAAGGCTTGGGTGAGGTGCAGGAGATGATCGACATGGCTGATTTCGCCGTTGGTCAATCGCGTATGCTTTATGGCTGCACGATGCCCTCAGAAAGGCCGGAGCATCGGCTGTTTGAACAATGGCATCCGCTGGGTGTGACGGCCGTAATTACGGCCTTTAATTTTCCGGTGGCAGTCTGGGCTTGGAATGCTTTTCTGGCGGCTATCTGCGGCAATCCTGTGATTTGGAAACCCTCGCCCAAAGCGCCGCTCTCCGCCTTGGCTGTGCAGTGGCTTTGCAATCAAGTGCAAAAAGAGTTTGGATTTTCTGGCGTGTTTTCCCTGTTTATTACCGACAAAGTGGAAATCGTCAAAAATATGGCGGCTGATCGGCGTATACCTCTGGTCTCCTTTACGGGTTCAACACAGGTGGGACGTGAGGTGAATGAATGGGTAGCTAAACGTTTAGGCCGGTCCTTGCTGGAATTAAGCGGCAACAATGCCATCATTGTGGATGAAAGCGCGAATTTGAAATTAGCTGTACCCGCGATTGTTTTCGGCGCTGTAGGCACTAGTGGGCAACGCTGCACCAGTACACGGCGCTTGATTATTCATGAGTCCATCTATGCGAAGCTGGTCAAGGCCCTCACCAAGGCTTATTCCAAAGTGAGCATCGGCGATCCTCTTGACCCCAAAAATTTAATGGGCCCCTTGATTGATAAGGTCGCTGTCGAGCACTTCGTTAAGGCCATTGAAAAAATCAAAAAAGCCGGCGGAAAAATACTCTTCGGCGGAGAAGTCCTAGACCAACCAGGCTACTATGTCCAACCTACCTTGGTCGAAGCCGACAACAACTGGGAAATCGTCCAACAAGAAACCTTCGCCCCCATCCTCTATCTTTTTTCTTATAAGACCATAGAAGAAGCCATCGCCATCCAAAACCACTCCAATTTCGGCCTCTCCTCCGCCCTCTTCACCAACCGCATCCAGGATGCCGAACTCTTCATCTCCCCCACCGGCAGCGACTGCGGCATCGCCAACATCAACATCGGCACCTCTGGCGCCGAAATCGGGGGGGCTTTTGGTGGTGAAAAAGCCACGGGGGGTGGGCGTGAGGCGGGGTCGGACAGTTGGAAGGCTTATATGCGAAGGCAGACGAATACGATCAACTGGGGGAAGAGCTTGCCGTTGGCGCAGGGGATTGTGTTTGATTTGGGTGAGGTCTAGGCCACGCTAAATGGCTATCGGACACTCGCAAATGGAGAGCCTTTTGCGTTAGGATAGCCCCTCAGCAGTCCCGGTGGCGCAGCTGGATAGCGCGGCCCCCTCCTAAGGGGCAGGTCGGCAGTTCGAATCTGCCCCGGGACGCGAGTAGAATCAATAACTTGCCAATCTGAATTTCGCTGAGATCTCTCCAATTCTTTTCTGGGGACACCCACAGGGACATCCAAATTTCGTGTAGAAGCAATGCAGAAGAATTGTTGAACGCTCTAAAGCCTCCTCACCATCTATAATTACATTTATAAGCAGTCTGGAGGGGGGATCTAGCCATGAAAAATCACTCAAAGAAACCCACAAGAGCAACAAATAACGAGTTCTACTCCGACTACCTTTGGAAATATTTTGAACTACACGCTCGTCAGAGGATAACGCTTTTCAGCTTCTTCACAGGTTTTTGTGCAATCTTTATATCTGCCATTGGGTACCTTTTCACGAAGATACAAACAGACACTGCAGATGTAGCTTACGTATTGTTCATTTTGTCTCTTTTTCTGATTATAGCAACATGGATTTTTGCTTCGCTCGATAAAAGAAATAGACAGCTTATACATTATGCAGAAGATTCATTAAGGTATTTGGAAAGCCTCATCCCTATAAAGCCCTACCTCAATATTAGAGAGTTTCAAATTTTCACGAAAGAAAAAGAAGATAAAAATAATGGGAAAGCCCTCCCAGGTCACACAGATTGCTTTAAATATCTGTTCTATTGCTCCTACTGTATAGGAGCTATTCTTTTATTATTCTCTCTACACAAGTTAGGCTTCTTTATATGGCTGTGTGATACCCTTAAGCTTAAACAAATTCATTACTAAAAAGGAAATATCATGACAGAACCTGAATTTAAAGAAAGGAATAGCAGAGTATTCACTGCCACAAGCATCATACCTCTTATTGACTTGACAAGCTTGAATGCGGAAGACAATGAATCATCAATTATCGCACTTTGTAAAAAAGCTCTAACTCCCTTCGGCCCTGTAGCTGCCATTTGTATATATCCAAAGTTTGTGAAACTGGCTTCAAAAATACTCAAGAAATCATCAGTCAAAATAGCAACAGTAATCAACTTCCCTACTGGTGACTCTACAATAGAAACTACAATTCAAGAAATTAAAAATGCTATTGCTGATACCGCAAGCGAGATTGACATGGTTTTTCCATACCGTATGTACATTAGTGGCGATAAGAAAAGAGCTATTGACTATGTGATAAAAGCAAGAGAATTGTGTAAGAAGAACATATCATTGAAAATAATAATTGAGACTGGCGCACTTGAATCGCCTGAATTAATCAAGTCCATCAGCACAGATGTAATTCATGCAGGTGCCAATTTTATTAAAACATCCACCGGGAAAATATCTCAAGGGGCTACGCTTGAGGCCACAAAAGAGATATTAAAGGTTATACAGACTGAATCCGCCTCTGCCACACGCACTATTGGCATAAAAATTTCCGGAGGAATCCGGACCATCGCTCAAGTTCAATCTTATATAAAACTTGCTAGCGAAATCATGGGACCCAACTGGGTAACCCCAGTTGTTTTCCGGATTGGCGCAAGCAGACTCTTAGATGAAATATTAACTATAGGATAAGAAACACGGGGTCTGGAATTCTACAATTTTGATTAAAATTAAGAATAAGCCTTTGTAAAATAATTTTATTTATTATGACAAAATATCAAACCAATACTCTACTATCATAACCATTGCCAATGTATCAAGCTCACAATAGCGTAGAAGCGCATTTCTTAGATGCTCCCTCTCAATACCAGACATCTCACTAAATTGCATGCACATATAAGCTATTGAGGCCGTTCCCCCTTCCCGTAATTCATCATCATCAAAGAAAAGCTCAATCTCTTCTGCCGAGATATTTATATTTTCAAATAGCTTCGGTAATAAAGAATATGGATCAATAATATCACCCCCATCTTTAACAACCCAAGCACGGGGCTCATCGTAATTTAAGCTCTTTATTTCAGCGTTTTTGCCATATATTTTTTGTGAATACTTGTTCTGTAAATATTCAGATTTTTTCAAAATTGATGGCAGTACTTTCTTAATAGACGTTTTACCATCGATAGACGAATCAAAACTGTATAATTCAACCAACTTACAAAGATCCACCATACAACGCTTACCCGGCTCCCAACCTCCAACTCCACTACTTGGCTTTGCAATAGATTGAACAAAATTAATCAATTCTTGTTTATCTTCAATTTCATCGCCAGACCTAAGCAACCACCTATGGATATAATTTAAATAAGTATTTTCATGGTTATGGTATCTAAATATTGTTCCTTCATCTTCCGAAAGTGACTTGCATAAAGCTCTTATAAAACTTAGATTTGGGTTAACGCCAATTTCAGTATTTAAAAATTGATCCGCATGCCAAATAGTGCCATCTTCCTTGAAGCTATGGTGTGAAAACTGAAATGCAAATCCTTCGTAGGGATGCGCTCCCTTATCAAGAGGAATAGCTGGAGCAGCAGTCTCAAAGTCAATAAAATGCAATGGGTAAACCCATGTGGCAATTTCGGAACTAAGCCCTTCTTTATCGATGTAGTCTGCCCCACTATGATCTTTCGCAATTTTAACCTGCAATAATTGGCGTTCAGATCTTGACAGCCCTAACTCCTTTTTTACTTCTGATTTCTTTGGCAATATATCCTTTTCTTCAACTTGATCTATGAAATAGATCCCATCCTTGATTAGCTGATCCTTTTTTAAATAAGACCATAAATCAAGCACACTTGGGCGATTAAAATCAGCACCTGCAAATCCTGCGGCATGTGTCCAACATTCCCTAAAACCGCATTTCTTTCCTGGATCTAAAACATTTTGAGGCACTCTAAACTCACAACTGGCACAAATTTTTCCAAGCTTTGGCAACATTTTCTCATTTCGATTGAGATGGCTTGCCAATAATTGTGCATACTCCTCAAATATCAGGTCATCCCTATACCGAGTTCTCTCTCTTACATATTGTATTGCATCATCAACGTTTACTTCTAAAACAAGTCTTTCCTTAAGATCTTCGCTAGTAACTTGTTCTCTACCAGAGATTTTTATAGAACCATTTTCATCGCGTGATATTCTAAATTTTTGATTTAGGCCTTGCGTTGGGCATTTAGCGTTTTTATCCAATAAAGCCAAGCATGATGAAATATCAAATGATGGATACGCTTTCTCAATAACAGTTTTTTGAAATGCTATGTCGTAGATATAATCAACCCATTTTGAATCTATCCCAGGATCTCTCTTCTTAAAAAATGAATCTTTACTCTTATCCCAGCAAGAAGACTTAACTTCAATGACTTTTAATCGATTATTTCTTTTAATTAATATATCTGCACGTAGAAGTAAATTATTATGAGCAATGGCAGCTTCAAAAATTACAACATTTTCCTTTGCTAACAATTCACTGGATTTAGCCAACGCTTCTTCAATAGGAATCCCCATCAAGTCATGAGGACTTTGATCTTGATAGTAACATTTAGCAAGCTCACCAACCTGATATCCAGCTTTAGCAAGAGCCTGTAAAAAAGTATTTTCCGTCTTTAGATTTTGATACTCATCAGGCCTTACGTGATAATACAGCTTTGTAGGACAGTCCATTGAAAGAATAAATTTTGATTTATCAAGAAACTTAGGGGTCATCGCCGTCACCCTGGAAATCCATATTATCATAATTGACAGGCGCTCCTTCATTTCGCATATCCATTTTTCTTCTCAAGATAAAATGATAGATTTCTCTCACTATCCAGCCAATAAACAATACACCTACAGTAATTAGAAAAAATATTCCTGACGCACTGCTATTTTTTCCTCCTCTATATGTTAAGCCTGGAATTCCAGTTCTAATTGAAAATCCTTTGGGACCAATAGAGCCATATTTCGTTCGCACACTCGCCGATACTCCTGACTTACTTACGTTAAGGCCAACACCTTTTCCTAAATTAACTCTTTTCTGATACCTGATACCCATATATTAACACCCTATAATTTATACCTTGCCTGAATCTTGTAATTGCTTTCTTGAAAAAGAAGTTTTCGACCCTCTCTCTTTCGATACTAATTCTGCTGCCTCTTTAATTTTCTTCAAAGGTTTAGCTCCAACTGGTAGCGCCTTCTCTATATGTAGAGAAGTTCCTGCTTTTTGGAGTAATAAATTCAGATTTGAAAATTCGGAACACCAAATAGTTTCTCTATCTAAATCTCTAGATGCACTTGCGGAATCATTCGATTGCTCAAATGACACGAGCTGTACCTGTACTCTCTCCACATCTTGAACAGCCCCAAGTTCAACCCCATAATCTTTATCATTAGGCTTTTTAACAACAATACGCCCATCTTCTGCCCAGACAGTTGCCATATTTTCTCGCACTTCATAGCCAAGCTCGGCTAGGCCTTTCAAAATTGCTTGCCTTCGTGACACACCTATCAAAGCTTTTTTCTCTGCCATTATTAAAGCTGACGCTTGTTCTTTTAGTTTCTTACCTAAAGTAATATCACCTGAAGCAATAGCCTGAGAAAGCAGCACTTCAATTTCTTTGGCTTGCTTATTTTTCAACCTGCTCAGGGCAATATGAGTCTCTCTAAATGATGCCATTTCCTGTTCTTTCTCTTTATCCTTATTCAAATAAGCGGTTAGATCAAAAATCAAAGAATCCGTCAAAAGAGACCGCTCTTTTGGCGAGGTTTGCTTTGCAATTGAGGCGACACGCGTACTAAATTGTGTGGACATAGCTTCATTATTAATGATTTGAATTTCAGCTAATAGCTTATCTAACCGACGATCTGATTCAGCAGCTTTAGCATCAAGGTCATGCCTTAGCTTCCAATCTGCTAGTGTTTGTAGTCTTTCTCCTTCAGAAAGCTGCTTAGAGAGCTCCATCTGCAAAGGCGTTACACATTTGTTTTCAGCCTCACTTATCGTATATTCGGTCAGTATTTGACTCAGCTTTGAGCTTATAGTGGCCAAATTTGACTCATCGGCAGTCAATACGGTTGAAGAAATTCTAATCAGCTCATCTGGGATTTGACGGCCAGCGACTTCAAAAGATCCAATCAAAGTTTCTGCAGAATATTGAAGTCGCCGGCGCATATTTCGTTCTTGCTCAGCTTTCGCCATCGCTTCATTTCTAATACGAACCATATCTGCGCGTATTATGGAAATAGTAGTTGAACAGTTCGCTCGCATATCATTGAATTGCTCGCGTTCATACATTTTTAAGATCGATCGAAGTCGATTATCAATAGCTTTTTCCTCGTGAGAAGTTAATGCGTCATGTTTAATAGCATAATTTCTCCATTGAGCAATGACATCACGCAAAACATCGATTTGATCTTGGCAATTAGCCATAATTTCTTGTTTAGTTACTATCCGTACAACTTTTGGACCACTCATGTTATTGACACTCCTTCAAAGGAAATATCTAAGGCAATTTTAAGTGCCTCCTTCAAACGCTCTACTTCCTCATTCCTGTTATGATACCACGCGTAACTTGGGACACGATGAACATATGGTATCCCCATATTGAGTACCTTTGGTCGCCACACCTCTCGCGCCCTTGCAACTTTAAGAATTTCATGGCAATGAGCGTCACATTCAATTCCTATTCCAAATCGCTTGTTTTTTGGGTCTTCTATGACAAAATCCAATCCAAAGGCATCATTTTCTTTTATGGCCAAAGGATTAAGACCTAGACTTTTAATGAAATTCGCTACTGACTTCAAGAACCCATCCTTACTGCCACATGAGGATTCCTGTGAAGATTTAACCCCAGAAATTAGCCTATTTAGTGAACTAGAAGCTGCTTCTAGAGCACCATCACTGATACTGGAAGCATAATCAAAGTATGCTTGCAAATAGTCCCTTGAGTTTCTTGGCTCTCTCCCTTTAGATAATGCGTCTGAAACTTCATTAATAGGCAGTGAAGTAACAATTATAACTTTCTCACGGGCCCTAGTAACAGCCACATTCAATCGACGCTCACCACCTACCTGGCCGAGCAGACCAAACTGTCTTCGAAATCTACCTTTCTCATCTCGTCCAAAAGTTGAGCTAAAAATAATCATATCTCTTTCATCACCCTGAACACTTTCAACATTTTTGACAAAGAACCTCATATCTTCGCCTTCTTGCTGTCGCTCACGTTCCTTAGAAAGAGCTAGTCTAAACTTATCATCAATTTCTGCACGCTCTGCTAACACGTCACCAATTAGCTCAGCTTGTTTAGCATTAAAAGTGACTACACCAATACTAGGCCGGTCAGCAAAAGCCCATTTTTCAGCCAGAATCTCAACTACAGCATGAGCCTCCTTCTTATTTGTTTGATTTGCATATACCCCGTCTACCCTTCTTATCTCAATAGGACGAGCATTCTGAATAACAGCATCAGGATGTCGAACTGGAATGCTCAAATTGTTTTCATAAAAAGCCGCGTTAGAAAATGAAATCAGTTCACGATATTTAGACCGATAATGAATTTGAAGCATGGTCTTTGGCAATACAATTTTGCCTAGCGCAAGGAGATCTGAGCAGTCTTTAATATCCTTTCGGTTACGCATATCTTCGAGCGCTTCGATTTCTGCCTCGCTCCTTAACTCATCATACTCATCATCACAATCCTCATCTTCATCATCATCGAAGCGTTTTACGAAGACGCTCGTAGGCGGCATCTGCTTTTCATCACCACTGATGACTACTCTTTTTGCACGATAAAGTGAAGGGAGTGAGTTCTCAATCGGTATCTGGCTTGCCTCATCAAAAACAATTACATCAAAAATACCAGCCCTAAGAGAAAACAATTGACTGGCAGTATCTGGGTTCATTAACCATATAGGGCGTAGCTTCATAAGCCCCAT
>Ga0206867_1219_pt1 | contig 10166 bp, 8 predicted proteins | sample Alteio_BWOrgCont_37_FD_152905 | JGI IMG/M metagenome (GOLD analysis project Ga0206867, IMG submission 152905) | Enriched cells from forest soil in Barre Woods Harvard Forest LTER site, Petersham, Massachusetts, United States -... | ecosystem: Environmental > Terrestrial > Soil > Temperate forest > O...
CTTCCACATCGAGGTGGGTTCGTACTTCGAGGCGCTTGGCGGCTCTTTTTTGCTCCAGGTTCTCACCACCGGAGCCGGTCGCCTCGATCATTCCGATGAAAACACCGGCGACGGCGACGAGCATGGCGGCGCTCCCGACAATCACGAGGAAGCCGTTGGGCGCGCGGGTTGGAATTTCGGACGCCATATCAGTTTGTCAGTTTGAGCGAAGCAAGGAGACGGGGATCCCGTGCAGGAAAGAGGTTGGAGTCACCGATGATTCTGAAAAACAACCAGCCCAGAATTCCGCCAATCCCGACCACCGAGCAGAGATCGAAGACACTGAAGCGAACTCCCGTGCGATGCAGCACCGGCAGGACCATGACATACACATCGACCAACTGCATGAGTAGAATCCACCCGGACACGTAGTAAATCACGTTGTTCTTCTTGATGAACTGGAAAAGAAGCACCGGAAACGGCAGCACAAACCGGCACCAGACGAGGGACGAGGACAGCCACCACCATGACTCCGTGTTTCGAAGCACGAAGTAACTGGTCTCCTCCGGGATATTCGCATACCAGATCAGCATATACTGATCGAACCCGATGTAGGCCCAGAAGATCGTGAAGGCCAGCAGGAACTTGCCCATGATGTGGTAGTGCTCCTCATTGACGAGCTTCAAATATCCCTTGGCCTGAAGGGCGCCCACAATGAGGATAAGAAGTGAAAGGGAACTGCCCGCGGCGCCCGCGAAAACATAGACGCCCCACATCGTCGAATACCAATGGAAATCGAGGCCCATCAGCCAATCCACAGCGGCAAAGGTGACGCACAGAGCCACTCCAAAGATTCCCCCGACGCCCAACTTGCGCATGCTCAGCGTATGCGCGGCAGCCCCATCCTTGTCCTGGCTCGTCGAGCGTTTCCACAGCGAATAGCTCAGAAAAGCCAGCACAACAAAATACGCCACCGAGCGGACGCAGAAGAACGTGTGATTCAAGTAGCCCGCCTTCAAATCGAGCCCCGGCTCACGCCCCGCGGGAAGATTCCACCACTTCCAGAGAAGCGGCTTGCAGAAGAAGATCAGGGGGAGAAAGAACACCCAAATGTAAAGGAGCAGCTTGGAAACGTTCTCAAGTTGCCGCCGAACGACCACCGACCACTGGGCGTCGGTCGCGTGGTGCAAGCAGATCCAGAAGAGGGTTCCGACCAGGATCGTAAAAAAGTAGGCGAATCCAAAAAGCCAGGAGAAGGCGAATTGAGTGCGCCACGCAGGTACGGCGAGACCGATCAGGCTGAGCGCAATGCCAACGACGCCGGCTCCCAAGAGAAGATTCGGCAGGCCACCCGCATGTTTGGCATCAAACGTCTCTGCCTGCGGAGCCGTGATTTCGTGTGAATGATCGCTCATTGCTTCGATTGGAGTTCCTTCTGTTTTTCCGCCGACAAGTCCGTCAGCTTCATGCCCTGGCTTTTTTGCAGCGCGCGGACATAGGCGACGATCGCCCAACGGTCGTCCACTGCGATCTGCGGACCGTATGCGCCCATGGTGTTCTTGCCGTTAGTGAGCGTGGAGAAGATCTGCCCGTCGGGCATCGTCCGGATCCGGTCATCCTGAAGGTTGACGATGGTCGCGATTCCAAACTTGCTAATCACTCCATTTCCCAGACCGGCTTTCCCATGGCAGACCGCGCAGTTGATATTGAAGCGCTCCTGGCCTCGCAAAACCAGGGCCTTGGTCACGTCAACGGGAAATCCGTCGCCATAACTGTCACCGATTTTTCCCGTGTTGTAGTAATCGGGCTGATTGGCAAACCCCGTCGGCTGGATGGCGCCGTTTTTGGCGCCCGCCTGAAGGAATGAACCCGGCAGCGTGTAACCCAGGGGAATGGTGCCGCTGACCGGCTTGCGGCCGGCGCTTCCGTCCGCGAAGAATGTGCTCGTGTGCTGAGGATCATACCTCGGTTGCACTTTCATATCGGGAAAGATCTGCACAGGCGGTTCGGAGAATTTCTCCCCCCGAAACCCCGCCAGCGATACGATCGCCACGGTGATCAAGATGAAAGCGATGAAAAAATAGCGAAGCATCTCGGTTAGTTCAGGGTTGAAGGTTGGAAATTGAACGACGCCTGATTCATTTCGCTAACGCCGCCTCTGATTTCTGTTTCTTGCCTAGTCATGAATCAGGGTGACGTGCGCGCCGCCGATTCCTTCGAGCAACGCGCGGGTTTTTGACTCGGAAAACTTCGGATCCCTGGATTCAATGATCAGGAAAAAACCATCATCCGTGACCCTCGAAAACCGCTCCCAATTGAATATGGGATGATACCACCGGGGCAAGGCGCAGAAGATCATCAGGCTGAAGACGGTCGTAAAGGCCGCGCACAGAATCGTTAGTTCGAACATGATCGGGAAGAACGCCGGTATCGTCCTCCAGTCATACGGCTTCCCGTGAACGATGAGCCGGTAGAGACTAAATGAAGGGATGCACTCGAGCAGCACAGCAGTGAGCGTGCCGGCGGCCCCGCCAATGAAAACAGGCGCGCTCAACCACGATTTTCCGAGTCCCATCGCCTTGTCCATCCCATGCACGGGGAAGGGCGTGTGGACGTCCCATTTGCTAAAGCCTTCATCGCGGATCATTTCCGCGGCTTTCATCAGCGAAGCCGCGCTGTCAAATTCCGCGCCGAGTCCGTAAACTTTTCGGTATTCAGCCATGGATGGTTCAGTGTTGGGGATCGGGAGAATGATGGGGATCGGCTTGCGGGGTCACCAGCTTCACCTCAGACATAGCAATCATCGGCAGGAAGCGGACGAACAGCAGGAAGAGGGAAAGGAAAATCCCGAAAGTGCCAATGAATGTCCAAACTTCCACCCACGAGGGGTGATAGTGGCGCCAGGAACTAGGCAGGAAATCCTGGGCCAGGGAGGTGGCGATAATGACGAAGCGCTCAAACCACATGCCCGTGTTCACAAACATGCAGATGATAAACACCATGATGTAATTGCTCCGCGCCCACTTGCTCCAGAAGACCTGCGGAGCAAGCACGTTGCACGTCATCATGCAGTAGTAATAGGGGTTATACCAACCCCCCGTTGTGCCAGCCCGCGCGCTGATGAAAGAACGTAAACATTTCATACTTGTTCGTGCTGTAATAGGCAACGAACAGTTCCATCAGGTAAGCGTAGCCCACGATTGAACCCGTGAGCAGGATGATCTTCGCCATCTTGTCCACGTGCTGGCGCGTCAGCATGTCATCGAGCTGCGGATAAAGAAGACGCGCGGGAAGCATGATGGTCAGCACCATGCCAAATCCGCCGAAGATGGCGCCCGCCACAAAGTAGGGCGGGAAGATGGTGGTATGCCAACCGGGCAGGATCGACGTGGCAAAGTCGAAGGACACCACCGAATGCACGGAGAGCACCAGCGGAGTGGAAATGCCCGCCAGGATCAGATACGCCATCTCATAGTGCCGCCATTGGCGATTGCCGCCGCGCCACCCGAGGGCGAAGATGCCGTAAATGTATTTCTTCACCCGCGACTTCGCGCGATCGCGAAGCGTGCCGAGATCGGGAACAAGTCCGGTGTACCAAAAGAGCACGGAAACGGTGAAGTAAGTGGATACCGCAAACACGTCCCAGAGCAGCGGGGAACGAAAGTTCGGCCAAATCCCGTAGGAGTTCGGAATCGGCGCGAGATACCACGCCATCCACACCCGGCCCACGTGAATTCCGGGAAAGATCCCCGCGCAAATCACCGCGAATAGCGTCATCGCCTCGGCGGCGCGATTGATCGATGTGCGCCATTTTTGCCGGGTCAGAAAAAGGATCGCCGAAATCAAGGTTCCGGCGTGGCCGATGCCGATCCAGAAAACGAAATTTGTGATATCCCAGGCCCAGCCCACGGTCTTGTTCTCTCCCCAGACTCCGACACCGTTCGAGATCTGATACCCGATGCACGTCAGGCCGATCATGGCCATCAGAGCGCAGGGCAAAAACGCAATCCACCACCAAATCGGCGTCGGCGCCTCGACGATGCTCGAAACCTTTTCTGTGATCCAACTGAGCTTCCGCTCGTTCGTGACGAGCGGGACTGGAACGAGTTCCTTCGGGGTAGTAAGTGTGACGGCGGACTCGGACATTACGCTTTGCCTCCGGTTTCGGCTTCGACTTTTTCAGCCGGGCTGCTCGGGTTTTTCATCGGGGCGCCGATGTTCTCCGCGCCTGGCATCTTCATGTTGGGGTTCCGAATGCGCGCCAGGTAGGTCACGCGCGTTTGGATGTTAAGATATTCGAGCAAGTGGTAGCCGCGATCCCCTTTTCGAAGTTTCGATACGCTGCTTTCCGGGTTGTTAATGTCCCCGAATGTAATCGCGTCCGCGGGACACGCCTGCGCGCAAGCGCTCTTAAAGGCATCCGCCGGAATCTGGATATTGGCCGAATCCCGAGCGGCCACCTTCACGGCGATTTTGGCTTCCTGAATGCGCTGCACGCAGAAGGTGCATTTCTCCATGACGCCGCGCATGCGCACGGTCACGTTGGGATTTTTCTGCATCTTGATCGTGTCTTCCGTCCCCTTCGCGGAGAGCAGGTTCCACTTGTGCAAGCCGGTGAAGAAATTGTCCTTCTCGTTGCCCAGCACGTCGCGCTGATTGTAATCGAAGAAGTTAAACCGGCGCACTTTAAACGGGCAATTGTTCGCGCAATAGCGCGTGCCGATGCAGCGATTGTAGGCCATCACGTTCAGTCCGTCTTCGCTATGCACCGTGGCATTCACCGGGCACACGGTTTCACACGGCGCGTTTTCGCACTGCTGGCACATCATCGGCTGCGACACCATCTCTGGTTCGCTCTCATTGTCCGGCATGCTCACGAAGTAGCGATCCGTGCGAATCCAGTGCATCTCGCGGCCATTGATCACCTGCTCCTTGCCAACGATCGGAATGTTATTCTCCGCCTGGCACGCCACCATGCACGCAGAGCAACCGGTGCATACATTGAGATCCACCACCATTCCCCATGCGTGCGGGTCAAGGACTTCCAGCTTCTCCTGGGGATCGGTCGGTTCCGGTTTGTTCAGCGGCGGATGGCTGTAGAGCGAAATGTTGGGCGCGATATGCGCGTCCATTCCCATGGTCTTGGCGAATTCTGGCGCCGCCTTGTAATCAGCCAGGGTCGCCTCGCGCGTCAGATCGCCCGCGCGGCCTTCGATCGCCCAATGCTCCTGGGTCAATGCCAGCTTATAAAGATTTCCCGTCGCCTGCACTTGCGCTCCAGTCACAAAGTATGGCTGGGCGGTCGTGCGCAGCGGATAGACATCGACTCCCGCTTCCTTGCCAACTCGTCCGGTCACCGTGCGCCCATAACCCAGAGCCACCGAAATCGAATCGTCCGCATGCCCGGGGGCAACAATCGCCACGACTTCCACTTTGCCTTTCTCGGTGTTGATTTCGATCAGCGCATTCTCTTCATTGCCCAGAGTATCAATGCCCAGCTTCACTGCCGTAGCCGGACTGATGAGCGCCGCGTTGTCCCATGTGACCTTGGTAATGGGGTCGGGGATTTCCTGAAGCCATCCATTGTTGTTGTAACGCCCGTCGTCGATCTTCGAACACGCGATGAAGACGACTTCGTACGTGTCTTCAGCCTGCGCTGGCGCTGGCGCCGCGGCTTTGACGAATTTAGCCGCGGATCCACCGTTGAACTTCAACGGCTCCGGCTTGGCGGCGCTCCCGGCAAGGAATCCATCGTGCAGGAACTTTGCCCATCCTGCGATGAAATCCTTCGGGGCAGCGATCGCCTTAAAAGTTTCCTGAATCAATTCCGGCCCCTCGGGCTTCGGAAGTCCGGCCACTTTCGCGAGGAGATCCAGCTCGCTCCATGCCCCGAACAGCGGCAAAATCATGGGCTGAACGGAGACGTAACTTCCATCGTAAGCGAGCCCATCGCCCCACGTCTCGAGATAATGCGTCAGCGGGGCATGCCATCCCGCCAGCTTCGAGGTTTCGTCCTCGTGGCAGCCGAGGCGGACAACGTTCTCGACGGTCTTTTGCAGTTCCGCCCAATTCAGATCGGCGGGCGCGTTATAGACCGGATTTCCTCCCACAATAAAGAGGGTCTTGATCTTTTTAGCAGCGATCTCCTCTTTCAGGGCGCCGATGGTCTTGGCGGGTTTTCCCACAATCTTGCGACCGGTAATCGTCTTCCCTATATTGCCCAGCGCCGCATTGATCGCCGCCACCAGCACCTGCACCGCCGCGGGCTGCCGGGCCCCGACAAGCACCAGGCTCTTGCCTTTATTGGCGACCAGATCCTCCGCGGATTCCTTGATCCAGTCCGCTTTGAACTTCACCGCCGGTGCGGCCATGTCCTTCACGAGATGGGTGAGAGCCGCGTCGTTCGCGGCCGTCGCGATTTCCGCCGCCAGCGCCAGCGCGAATGCGCCAATCTGGCTGGCGGGCACGCGCATGCGATGATCCGCAATGCCGCCGGTGATCGTGTAACGGTTCTCGACCACATACAGCCGGTTCATCTTCGAGTCCGGCCCTTCCACCTTGCGGCGGGAGCTGAATGCGCGGACCTTTGGCACATCTCCTTCCGACCCGAGGAAATCGGAATCCAGAGCGAGAATCACGTCTGCCTTGTCGATTTGTGGGATGGCTGTTACTCCCGCGCCATAAGCCACCGCGTCCGCCTCGACCGCCAAATCCGAGCCGAGCGGTTCATAGACTGCCCAAGTGACCTTGGGATACTTTTTCTCGATTTCGAGCCGCAACCGTTCACGCGTAGGCGAACTGTCGTTCTCCAGGAGAAACGCCAGACCGGAGCCGTCCCCGGCATTCTTGAGCAATTCATCGAGCGCTTTTTCAAACGCTGCCGCATCCGACACCGCGCCGTTCCGAAAGACCCGCGCGCGATCCGGGTCGTAAAGATCCAGGATGGAAGATTGCGAGAAGATGTCCGTCGCCCCGTTGCTGTCGGGATGCATCGGATTTCCCTCGATCTTCGTGGGGCGTCCGTCATGCGTGGTCGCCACCACGGGTGCGTAGCCGTTGCGCGTTGGACGAGCGGTCGTGAAAAAGAGCGGCTTGCCGGGGATCGACCACTCCACACCGCGGGAAAATGGCACCAGATGCATCTCCGGACGGCGGCAGGCGGCCAGGCCAAGCCCGGCCAGCGCCGTGGATGCCCCCATCAGTTTCAAAAAGTTGCGACGGGAAACCTCGCCGCCTTGCAACTCCGCCGCGCCTTGCGGAAATTCACGCGCCAGCCAGCCGCGAAATTCCGGCGTATCTGAGAGCTGGCCGAGCGAACGCCAGTAATTTTTGCCGTTGAGCGGCTCCGTGGGATGCTGAAAAATACGTTTCATCGGTGACAGCCTGCGCAGCTTTTATCCGGCGGGTTAATGCGCCAATTGTGTTTGAGCACCAGCCCCTGCTCGATTTGCGCCTCCTCTTCCGTCTGCCCTTCCTTCATCTCCGGTTTCCAATCGAGATTGGTGATTTGATTCAAAGGCCTTAGCGCCTTCTCCGGCTCGCGATGGCAATCCAGGCACCAGTCCATCGAATGCGGTTTCGCATGATAGACGACGGGCATCTCGTTGACCTTGCCATGGCAACTGACACAGCTCACACCGCGATTCACGTGCGCTGAGTGATTGAAATAAACGAAATCCGACGCTTTGTGGATTTGCACCCATTCCACTGGCCGACCCGTCGCCCACGAATCCCGGATCGGCGCCAGCTTCGGATTGTCTTTCTGCACCTGGGAGTGGCAGTTCATGCACACTTGCGTGGTCGGAATATTCGAGTGCGCCGCCACTTCGACGAAGCTGTGGCAGTAGCGGCAATCCATTCCAAGCTGCCCCGCATGCACATCGTGCGGAAATGGCACCGGCTGGGCGGGTTGATACCCGACCCGCGTATACTTCGGCGTGAAGTAATACCAAAACCCCAAACTGATCGCGGGCACGAGCACCATCGAGCAGATGACTATCTTAATCGGGAGAAAGTTGCTCCCGCGCGGGAAAATATTCGCCATGCCTAGGGATTTTCGGTGCTTCGGACGTTCTTGGAGTCAGCGATTTGCATGCGGCGGAGGTGAAGACTTTGGGAAGATTGGGATGGGCGCCGTTTCAATGCAAGAAAGTTTGTGAAAGATTTCACAAGCGTTCCAATCCACCCCAAAAATCCGCTTCCGAATTCTTGAGGGGAGCGTCATTTTTTGAGTTTCCGTCGCATGACGCAAGACGAAAAATCACAGCTTTCTGAACCCAGCGCATCTCAGCGCGCTTTTTTTGCCTCTCACGGCCGCGAAAATCCGCCCCGCGCTTGTCGGACTTGTCGGACTTGTCGGACTTGTCGGACTTGTCGGACCGGTCCGACCCGTCCGACCCGTCCGACCCTCAAGCCCGATCCGCCGAAAACCCATACCGCACAATAAACCACAAAGCCGCGATCCCATCCCTCCAGGTGATCTTCTTCCCCTCACCATACGGACGCCCGTTATAGCTGATGGGCACCTCGTACATCCGCAACCGCTTCCGGGCGACCTTCGCCGTAATTTCCGGTTCGATGCCAAACCGATTGGACTCCAGCGGAATCTGCCGGAGCGTTTCCGCGACGAACGCTTTGTAGCACGTCTCCATATCCGTCAAATTCATGTCGTTGACCATGTTCGACAGCAGCGTCAAAAACCGATTCGCCAGCGTGTGCCAAAAAAAAAGCACCTTGCGCTCTCCGCCGCTAAAACGGCTGCCAAAAACCACCTCGGCCTTGCCATCGAGGATCGGCCCCAACATCCGCGGATACTCCCGGGGATCGTACTCCAGATCCGCGTCTTGAAAAATGGCGAGATCGCCCGTCATTTCCCCGATCGCCCTCCGCAAGGCGGCGCCCTTGCCCAAATTCCGAGGCTGTTGGAAAATCTTCATCTCCGGATGCTGCGCCGCCATTTTCTGCGCGACGGCCCAAGTGCCATCCGTGGAACCGTCATTGACGAGCACAATCTCGCGCGTCAGGCCGTCGGGAAGCGGCGCGGAAATCATGCCGGCCAGGCTGGCCGCCAGTATCCCCTCTTCATTGTACGCGGCTACTAGGATGGAAAGCTTTTGATATCCGGGCATCGGAGGAAATTGGAAAATCTTCGGTCAAAGAGAGTGATGTCGCGCCGGCCGGCTTAGTTGATTCCCTTGATTTTGTAGAGCTTGGCCGGCGTCGGTTGCGTGACGCCATCCCGGGTCACCGGACAATTCGCGATGACCCAAAACCGGTTCAGGTGCTCCTCAATCGCCCGCCGAAGCTGGTAATGGTGCTCCCGCCGTTCTTCATCGGGGATCGCATCGTCGATCACGATATACTTTATTTTCCCTGATGTCAGGAAGTCGAACACCGCCTGATCACTGGGGAATGCCGGTTCATTGGCAATGAATTTTTTCCCGGGATTCGCCAGAAAACGCGTCCCGCAAAGCAACGTGTGACCGGGCCGCTGTTCGCGCATCGCCAGTTCGGCGATGAACCGCTCCTCGCCGCTCGGGTCCGAAGACACCAGGGTAACATCCTCCGGGGCCGAGTCTTCGATCAGCGTCTCGGCCAGCGGCGCGAAGCCGGTGCAATGCTCCCTCGTCCATGAACCCGTCGCGCTCATGAGCGCCAGGACGCCGAGGATGGCCCATACGGAAACGCGAAACCTCCTGCCGCTCCTGACCCAATAGGGTCGCGAGGCATTCCGCTCCAAAAGCCAGGCCCCGCCCGCCGCGGCAAACATCAACGCCACGGGCAGCGCTAGCAAAAGCCGGCGCCCATCGAGTTCACCGGGCGCAGTCGTCGTCCAAAGTAGAGCCGCGAGCAGGAGCCCTCCCGCGGCCGCCCAGCGTCCTCGATGATCACCCGGCCGGCGCAATTTCACAATGATGCCGATCACCATCACTGCCCCAATCGCCAGCCCCAGAGCGCTCCCGAATTGATTCAAACTCGTAAAGAACCGGATGCCCAAATCCGCAAACCTCAACCCGCGATCCGTAATGGAAAGAGACGCGCCCCGCCAAAACGACGCGGCGATAATGAGAATACACATCGCCCAGAACTCAAGCCTCCGCAGCAGGCGATATTTTCGCGTCGCCAACATGGAGAACAGAATGACCGCCCACAGAACGGCCCGCGAGTCGCTGTTCAAAATTGCCAAT
>Ga0206867_1220_pt1 | contig 10120 bp, 9 predicted proteins | sample Alteio_BWOrgCont_37_FD_152905 | JGI IMG/M metagenome (GOLD analysis project Ga0206867, IMG submission 152905) | Enriched cells from forest soil in Barre Woods Harvard Forest LTER site, Petersham, Massachusetts, United States -... | ecosystem: Environmental > Terrestrial > Soil > Temperate forest > O...
TATTGACATTTTTTAGAATTATGATATTTTTTAACACAAATTAATAAACGAGGCGTGCTCATGTTTAAATCCGGAAGATCCATTCATATAGCTGCTCCAATCCTTGCAAATATGAATGCAATACAAGTTGCTCCTCTCATTAACCTGCATGGACTCATTTTAAAAGCAGACCAAGCCATCCACCCCGAGATCATGTCCTTCTTAACCTCAAAAGGACTGATCATCCAGCAGATTGAGGAAGATGGCGATAAATTAATTAGGATCAGCGGCACCTATCGATTAGATAAAAATGATGTACAGGAGTTCCTCCGAAAAAACCCACAGTTTTCTTCTCAGGTAGAGAGCAAGGAGGAGCAGGAATCGGATGCTGTGAATTTTCAAGCACAACTTAAGCAGATGATTACTAATAAACGTAGTTTTTCTAACCAAAGCATTACTAATGAAATTCTTTTTCTAAAGCAGCTTAGTTTAAGAAATAATGATGAGGGACAACCAGAAGGTAATATAAATTTACAGTCGGAAGATATGAAACTTCTTTCGCTAAAAACACAAGGTTACTTTGCTGGGACGGATAATAACATCAAAAGCGGGGGAAATTTTAAGTCAAAAACTACAACATATGTGTCTGGTAATAACACGATAATTGAAGCCGCAACTAATGCTTCTATTTCAGGATCTGTTTACTCCTCGATAAATCTCGGTATCTCATTTGGTGTATTAAGCGAGTTTATGGCTGGTGAAGATACAACCATTTCAGCAGGAAAAGAAATCAGTATTATAGATACATATATCTTTACTGGTAAACTAATCCGAATCACTTCATTAAATAACAATGTAATACTAGGACTTAGCTCAGGGGTAGCCTGGCATAATGCCCCTTCAATTCCTTCTTTATTCTCGCATTTTCAGCCTGTAAAATCACTTACTTTTCCGGCAGCTAACGAACAACAAGGGAACAGCAAAGAATTTTTAATGGAAAAATATAAATTAAAGGACGCTTCGCCAGAAAGCATTAATCAGGGATTTCGCCGAGCCACTCGTGTTGGCATCAAAGAGCATGTCCTTGCTTTTTACCGCTTAGGAGCTCAAGTGGATGCTCAAGATGATAATAAAGATAAAAAATACACCGCCCTGCATATTGCCTTTATGCAAGACCATAACCCGATCATTAGGTTGTTACATGCACTTGGCGCCAGCACCAATATCCCTGATGCAAATGGAAAAATAGCCTCAGATTATGCCAAAGTCTCAAACGATGAGGAAAAACATGAAGCACATCTCCCCTTCAATGAACAAGCACAACTACTGCCTTCAAACCAAGCTCTAGCCGCGGCACCTGACGAAGGAGCACAAGCTTCTCTTAATGTAATAGGAGTGGCCATTCCTGGAGAAGAAATAGAAGGCGTTCCTAACGAGCAGAATATGGCTTCCCCTAAAGAAGGAGCAGGAAATTTGTCTGATGAAGAAGAAGCAGTTTCTGATGATGAATTACCAGTTTCTCCTGGCGGAGCAGAAGCCAAAGATTCTTCTAATCAATCACTATTGATCTCATTAAACCCCAGCCCGTTCTGGCTGTCACCTGAGGCGCAGAGACGGGGGGCATATCAAAAAAGAATAGAATCTCAAAATCAAGTGTCCATACAAGCAAAAAGAGCTGGTTTATAGGGCAATGACTCTGACTTAGGCTATTATAACTTTTAAGAAGAGGAATTATAGATGAATACAAGAGAGAAAACGCTAAGACAAGCTGCCGCAAACGGGCAGTTTGAGACAGTTCGTCAACTCCATACTGACGGCATAAATATTAACTCAGGTGGACCAGATTCTGGAAAAACAGCATTACATTGGGCTGCGGAAAATGGTCACCTAGATATAGCTGATTTTTTAATAGCCAGAGTAAATGACATTAATTGTCAGGATAATAAAGGTAATACGCCTTTTCATTATGTGTGTGAGTCAGATAAAGGAAGTTTAACTGATAAAATTGAGATTATTAAACATTTATTGGACTCTAAAGCAGACCCGCTTCTTGCCAATAATGATGGCAAGACCCCCTTTATGGCTTTTTTAAAAATTCGTGATAATAGCCAGTTGGCTTCTAGACCTACAGCCCAAGGTGAGGTACGAGATCTTATTCGCAAGATGAAAATGCATGTTGCTGAAGTAGCTAGAACAATTGGAGTCTCAGCAAGAATACGGCCAACCGGAGAGGTGATATTCGATACAACTGGCCAGCTAATAGCTGATTCAAAAACTTCCGATATTCCAGCATCTGGTCAGGTTTCAGTAAATATGATAGATAGACGTAGCTCGTTTTCTATTAAACTTGCTCCACACAAGTAGATTTGACGAAGCGGCAAGGCATTACAGCGGATGTACTGGAAATTGACAATTATGGTGAACCACATCACCTGGGTTTCGCTACGATCCATTCAGGCTGCGCTGCCCCCAGGCATACTGATATGCTTGTTCGTCGTTTTTCGGTTTAAATATCAACCCCCAAGACCCTTCATAACTTTGCTAACACCATCCTCAACAATTTTATTGATCTCCGAAACCTGATCTGAATAACCAACAGATTCCACAGTCAAAGTAGCAACTTCCTCATAAAATGCATCTCGTTCACGATGCTGCTTTTCCAAGAAACCCTTCATATCATCCACAGGAAGCGATGGAACCCGTCCATTTTTCATTCGACTAAGTTGCGTTGGAACAGAGACTTTCAAATAAACAACAAATTCAGAGGATAACAATTTTCGACATTGTTCGCTTGACACAACACATTCTTCCAATAAAACAACAACATTTTCTTTTCCGATACAGTGAGAAATGATGTCCGCTTGACATCGATTAAACGCTGCTTCACCTTGCTCGCCCAGAATATCTCGTGTTTGTCGGCCAATGTAACGCTCTATGCTTGGATTGGCATCGACGATTTGCCATCCTAATTTTTTAGCCAACGCTTCGGTGAATATAAACTTGCCTGCACCCATATGGCCGACAATGAAAATACGTTTAGGTTTGGTCATGCTTATATATCCCCTAGAGTGAAAGTTAATATTCCAACACCAATATTAGCAACCTATTTTACATCACCTAATGGTAATTCTCATTCTTTAAAAAATCCAGATCGATGATATGGAGATTTTTGAAATTCTGATTGAATTGGGGCGAGGATAGACTTTAGGGAAATGGGGTCAGACCATACATTTTGACTTTTAGCTTTTTCTGAATTTAAGTCAACAAGCCAGGCCTGATCCGTTTTTTACTTACATTAATTTTTTTGGTATTTTTATCAGATGCGTTTTAGTTGGAAACACCACCATGGATAAAATACTCCCCGCCCTACAAGACCTCGCCGCCCCGGACGGCGTCTGTTTCGGCTGTGGCTCGATGAACCCGCATGGCCTACGGATCAAGAGCTATTGGGACACAGACAATTTACACATCATAACAACCCACCTACCCGCCCCCCGTTTCCTAGGCTGGCCATCCCTTGTTTATGGCGGCCTTATCAGCTGTCTAATCGACTGCCATTCGAACTGGACAGCGATGGCAAACCACTATCGCGCCGAAGGACGCGAGGCGGGGACGCTGCCGCGCATCGATTGTGTGACTGGTTCTCTGGGCGTGAAATTCATCAAACCAACGCCAATGGGCGTACCGCTAATGCTTAAGGCACGTATCGAGGGTGCTGTCAGCCGTAAAACTCGTGTGCTGTGCGAGATGTACGCTGGTGATACATTGACGGCACTGGGTGATTCGGTTTTTATCCGAGTGGATGTCGGTCACTTGGCAAAGACGGCACATAGCTAAGAAGACAATCTCTTACTCGATAAGTCCCCCCCATTATTAGCCCCCTTCCGATAAGGCGCTATAGCATTAAGGTCAATAGAATCCAGATTCTTCAGCAATAAAATCGGCCTCTCGGCACCCTTCGCCCAAGTTAACTCAAGATTAGCTTCACTTATCCCCGCCTGCATAAAATAGTGTTTAACCTCATTTAAACGCACTTGCGAATCATCAAGCAGCCAAGCAACCATCTTCTCACGGTTATATTTCCATCTCGCAGCTGAGGTCGTATAAAACCCTTCCGTTTTTTCATTTAAAATCTTCACAACTTATTGCTAGCTCGCCCAACATCCGGCTTGACCCTACCCTTCAATGGTACTAAGCTTTGGAAGAGGTATCTCAATGGACGCCAGAACACAATTCCTAGACTCTCTCTCACAACTTGAAGTGGAAGTCCCCACACAGCGGTACTTCATAGATCTAATCACCTCCCTCCCCCTCGACTTCAACAAGCCGGAAAACGACGACATCCTTTGCGGCGCTCTAATCTATTGCCTGGAAGGTTTGCCCTCTGCCACGCCGAGCCACAATGCCGCTAAAAAGCTGCTTTTCTTCTGGCAACGCCCAACGTTGATAGAGCTTATCCAAGCACGTCTAGCTGTCAATATCAAGGAACCGCTATCCGATGACATCAAAATAATACATCTAGCTGTTTTCCTAAAATTCATCAAAACCAAATTTCTAAGCGAACCCCTCTATACCCAAGTAAAAGATTGCACCGCGCAGATTCTTAAAAAATTCATGGATGACTTAATCTTCCTGTCACGCCAAAAACCAACCCCGCTTGCCTTGAAATCCAATATGCGATCGCTGTTGCTTCATTGTCAGCAATCCAAGGAATTAGCTAGTTTAAAAAAACAATTCCTGCACCTGCTATATACAGTCGAAAATAAATGCCAAAACCTAGACGAGAAGCACTTTGACCCCCTACCCCCCGCCCCTGGCGAAGATTGGCCACAGAGCTATTGCGCGCGTTATGGAGCGATTTTATGCATGCTTTCATCCCTGGAGAAAACCACTGCCCCACAATTTACAAAAAACTGCCGTAATGCGATCAATCTAGATAAGCCGGAGGATTTAAAGTTTGAAGAAAGGTTAAATTATTACTCGGGCCTTTATTTTACCCTTCCCAAGGAAGGGGCTCGCTCCTTTTCACTCTTTCGGGATGAGAGCTTGCAAGACTTGGTTTTGCGGCTGATGAACCAACTTCATGAAGTTAAAGGTCAGAATGCCTCTATTCAAAACATAAATAGCCTAAGTTATTTTATTGCTAGCAACATCCAGCCCTTTTTGGGTCGACGGATGAATAACTTGTTGTCCACAACAGATAGCGCTATTCGGAGAACCCTATCGACGGTGGAAACAACCGTTGGATCGGCGACCGAACTTTCAAGCAACTTGAGTCAGGCTTTATTTAGTCATTTGCCGGCGATAAGAAGCGGGGGTTCAAGTTTGGATAGAATTTATAGCTGGAGGAAAGAATTAATGCCTGCTTTTTTGATCTTGCCTAATGAGTTGCTGGATGAAGATATGAAAATAGGGATTGAGAATGCTTATCAACCCAGAGTAGTTGCTAATGAACTGCGACGGGTTGATGGTTTCCAACCATCACTTTAACGAAGGGCTATGTGGTCTTTCAGCCTTACCAGTATCATTTGTCAGATTTAGGCTCTAATATAGATCTAAGGAGACTATTGATCCTGTATTAGCAATTCAAGGAATAGAACATGCCTCGACAGCCCTTAGCCGACTTATTTAATCCTTCTTCTATCGCCGTTATTGGGGCAAGTAATAGGCCTAATTCCGTTGGGATGAAGGTTTTTAAGAACTTAGTTCAAGGGAACTTTCGTGGCAAACTTTACCCCGTTAACCCTAAGCATAAATCGGTTCAAGGGCGCACCTGTTTCCCCTCTGTTAAAGGCATTAAACAGGCTATTGACCTTGCGGTTATTACCACACCGGCAATAACGGTTCCCGCCATTCTGGCTGAATGTGGTGAAAAAGGGATTACTAATGCTATTGTTATTTCCGCCGGTTTTAGTGAAACGGGAAAGGCGGGAGGCGAGCTGGAACAGGCGATAGTCGATGTTGCCATGCGATATAATATTCGATTCATTGGGCCTAATTGCCTAGGCGTGATGCGACCTTCCGTTAAGATGAACGCAACCTTTGATAATAATACTTCTCTTCCCGGGGATGTTGCCCTGGTGTCACAATCAGGCGCTCTTTGTGCCGCCATTTTGGATTGGTCTATCAACAAAAAGATTGGATTTTCTACGATCATTTCCTTAGGAAACAGCGCGGTACTCGATTTTGGTGAAGTATTGGATTATTTGGCGGCTGATCCGAAAACCAAAAGTATTTTGCTCTATATAGAAGGAATTCACCATTCAAAACGGTTTATGGCTAGTCTGCGCGCGGCTGCGCGTGTCAAACCGGTTTTGGCTATAAAAGCAGGGAGACAACCTCAAGGATCACGAGCGGCTTTGTCTCATACTGGGGCCTTAATTGGTGATGATGATGTCTTTAATCTGGCTTTGCAAAGCTCTGGTGCCGTGCGCGTCACGACTATCGAAGAGCTTTTTCTGGCGGCGCAAATGCTGGCCAGTGATGGGCTGCAAGTGAAAGGAAACCGCTTGGTTATAGTCAGCAATGGAGGTGGCGCGGGAGTTATGGCGGCGGATTGCGCGGCAGATTTGAATCTTAGTTTAGCTCCTTTAGGCGAGGGGCTGACTTCACGGCTTAACGAAGTGCTGCCCGCGAATTGGTCGCATCAAAATCCGGTGGATATTATAGGGGATGCGACGCCGGGACGTTATCATGCCGCTCTTGATATTTTGTCCAAGGACAAAAATATCGACGGTCTTTTAGTGATTTTAGTGCCCGTTTCAATGGTGCAACCGCTGAAGGTGGCGGAACAGCTGATTAAAGACGTTAGAAAAAGTGAAAAGCCAATCTTAGCTTGTTGGATGGGAGAGAAACACGTCCAAACCTCATGGAAGTTATTTCAAAAAAATAAAATAGCTTTCTTTGACACGCCTGAAAAGGCTGTGCAGGCCTTTTCTTACTTGGCGGAATACCATCAGAATCAAAAATTATTGTCGGAAGTTCCTGAAGCCACATTGCCGAGATTCCCAGTCAATATCACCAGTGCGCGTTCCCTTATTGCTACGGTGGCGGCGGAAAAAAGAAAGGTTCTGACAGCCTTTGAATCAAAGGGTGTTTTACAGGCTTTCGGAATCCCTGTTGTATCCACTATAGCCGCGCGTAACAAGGAGGAAGCCATAGGCGCTGCAAAGGCTTTAGGCTTTCCTGTTGTCATGAAAATTAATTCTCCGGATATTAGCCATAAACAAGATGTGGGAGGGGTTAGGATTAATCTGCTCACTGTAGAGGAGATAAGCACAGCCTTTGATATTATGCTCTCCCAAGTAAGCCAATTATCTCCCCAGGCCAGCATTTTAGGGGTCACCATTGAACCCATGATTAGCAATCCAAATGATCGAGAACTGATGATTGGGATTATTCATGATAAAGTCTTTGGTCCTGTTATTAGTTTTGGCGCGGGGGGCTCACTGGTTGAGCTTATAAAAGACCGTGCCCTGGCCTTGCCGCCTCTAAGCCAGAAGACCAGCTTGCAGTTGATTGAAAAAACCCGTATGGCTAAGCTATTAGGCACTTTTCGTCATATGCCGCCTGTTAATAAAACGAAACTTATCGAGATTTTATTGCGGATTTCACAAATGATTGGCGAATTGCCCATGATTCAGGAAATGGACATCAATCCGCTGGTTATCAACGACAAGGAGGCGACGGTTGTTGATGCGAGGATTGTTATTCGGCTATAAAGTTGCTTTCCAAAATGAAATAGATTTAATTAAAGAGGTGTTTCATTGACTTACCCCCACCTAAAGTCCTTTTTTATTAGAGTTAAATATCTTCTTTGAAAATGACAAACGCAGATATTGAATAAAAATCGCGCGCCTGATATTTTTCTTTGAAAATGACATTTGCTATTTTCAAATACAGGTTCTTTTTAAAGATATATTCAAGCGGTTATCAATGATAAAAAAGAGGTGTATCATAGATTTAACATCCTATATCGGAGATACACCATGAAAAGGAAAGGCCTCCTAGCCCTAGCACTCCTCGGTCTCATGTTTGCAACGGATGCTTCCATCGCACAAGACCAAACCCTAGACCAAATGAACGCCAAGCTGCGGCAAGATGAAGCTCAGTATAAGCAGGATCAAGCTGCCTTGCAGCCGACCGAGGATAAAATCAAGGCGCTTAATCAGCAAATTATGAGCATTGAACAGCCCTTCCAGGCTAAGTATCAAGGTCTGGATCAAAAGCTACAAGAGATAGACAAGCCCTATCAAGAGAAAATTAGCAAAATCACGGAAGAAATGCGCCGCGTAGAAGAGCCATATCGCGACCAAATAAGGGAAAGGGATGAGGAGCAGAAAAGAATATATTGGCATACACAGCCCTTGCGTGATCAAATTAGGGAGCTAAATGAGTCTAGCTGGGAAAGGAAACGAGCGCTCGATGAGGAAGCGCGCCGCATTGAAGGTGAGCGTCAAGAAATACGTGAGTTTAATCGTAATGCAGAAATGCACAGACAAAGTAGCGAACCGCCAAAAACACCGGCTCAACCAAAACCACCTCAATCACAGGAAAATAATCATAAAGCACAAATGAACAAGCAAATTGGTACGCAGCAAAATGCGCCGGCTAAACAAGCGCCTGGGCAATCAAGGAATAAGCCAGCTAGCACGCTAAAAAAGGCAGCGGATCAACAAACGCCGGCTCAGTCGACGAATCCGGCAAATTAGGGATAGCCATTGTCTAATGCTTAGCTCGCATCATTCACTCTTGGGGGGAGCACCAGGACACTGACAAGATCTAAGTCCATGCCAGAACTAAATAGGACGCATAGAAAAGGATCTTCCTCCGCTAAATGACAGCGTTATATCAATTGTTGAGACTTGACCCCCCTTCCGCTTCTGTGTTAATATTGCCGCACACAATTCCAGGGGTGTAAAATATGTCCAGTTCAAGAGAGCCAGTTTCCCTCAGTACCTACTCCAAAGGCATAGAAACAGCCATCAAAGACTACCTCCCAAAGATCAGTCGTCAAGAAAAAATAGACATGCTTGCGAATCCTGGGCATCCTAAATTAAAAGCCTTAGAGGCTATTGTGAAGAAGTTGGAATCGCATGACTTAGTATTGATTTATCAGATCTTTTCAAAGTCTGAGCCAGATATGCTCGACCTTAAGTGTGCAGGGCAAGCGCAGGGTTATCAATATTGTTCTGATCTAATAGAAACCGCTCTGATAATTATGGCCTGCTATCATCTGGCTCAGGGGGACATGAAACGCGCCTTAATTAAATCACTGGGAGCTATCGTTCTGGAAAGAATGAACTATCATTATCAGTTGCTAATGAATGGCCGCTTTTCTGAGATATTTACTAATATGCTTGTTAATAATCTCGTTTCGCCCTTTCTCTCTGTCCCTCACTCTCTAGTAAAAAGTCTTGCGAATATTGGACAAAATTCGTTTAATTTGCTTTCCTCTAATTTGCTGTTCTTCGGCAGAACGTTTGGACTATCAAAGTATTTCGTCGAACCCAATCCTACTATGGAGCCACTAAGAGTCTTGCTGCAGGACTGTATTAACCGAGAGGAAAAAGAAGAAGCCCCCAATCGTCCATCCATCTGTGTAATTTCATAGTTGGGAAAATATTTTGGCTGAAAGCTAGTTATCCAGTTTGCTTCAAACGCTTTTCAGAACCAGAAGCCTGCTTTGGTTCCTTGCTAGAAGGCTTATTTTCCGTAAAAATTGAGTATTAATAATGGTTTTTTAATTCGGGGATAGTCGGTTTTCCTCCGCTATGTAAAGGAAAAAGGTGGTTTGCTTAGGTTAAAATGAAATGTCAAACTAATCGAAGACTTAGCTCTTAACCTTCCCCCCCCCATTAAAAATCATCGAGTCCCTAGCTCTAGCCCCCTAAGTCTGTGCTATCATTCCTCTAGTCCCCCGCACCTACCCGCGGGCAAGGAAAGCGCAGCAGATCATCAGGCAGAGGGCTATGAGTAAAGCATCCTTTCATAAGATTGGCATTATTGGACGAACCAGTAATCCTGGTGTTATTCCCACCCTCAACCTACTCATCGACTTTCTCCATAGGCTAGAAAAGACGACCTTCCTGGACGAGGAAACGGCCTCTGCTTTGAATAACCCTACCCTGAAGTCCTTCCC
>Ga0206867_1225_pt1 | contig 9958 bp, 9 predicted proteins | sample Alteio_BWOrgCont_37_FD_152905 | JGI IMG/M metagenome (GOLD analysis project Ga0206867, IMG submission 152905) | Enriched cells from forest soil in Barre Woods Harvard Forest LTER site, Petersham, Massachusetts, United States -... | ecosystem: Environmental > Terrestrial > Soil > Temperate forest > O...
ATAGTCTTTGCCGGTGCTCTTATAGTGCATTTGCCCGATGGATGGACAATGAATTGGTTTGGCGAAAAGAAGGGGGAAGGAATTGAGTATTTCGTAATGCTCCTTGCGCTGCTCATGACAGTCATCGTTAGAGGAAGCGGCGCCATGTCAATCGATCTTTGGCTAACCTCGATCTTTGGCTAACCTCTTAGAACGTAATGGGCAATCGGCTTTGAGAAAGAGAAGGACGTGGGGTCTAAGGAGATTCATATGCGATACCGGCCCTCTCTGAATTATCTGGAAGTCCTACAAGAGCTCTCGACAGTCTGCTTCTCGGCTATTTGGGGCTGACGATCGCCTGCAACTGCGCCGAGTGCCGAAACGGCCGCTGAGCATGAAAGAGGCGGTACAACTGGCCATGCAGCAGAATCCGCAGCGGCTTATAGCTTGTTTGGCCGTGAACGAGCGACGCGAGGACAAAACCATTGCTCAATCAGCGCTTCTGCCCAGGTCGACGTGGTGGTCGGAGAGAGCGTGAATAGCTACAAAAGTCGAAGCATCGTTGGCAGACCTAAGCCAGTGCGCGTCGGCCCTTCTCAGGCGGTCGATGCGGGCCGGGAAAGCTGGCCTTTTTCTTCTCGCTCCCCAAACGTCTGAGCATGTCCAGCACTCGGGCCACGAGAGGATCTGGGCTCGCGTTCGACCAGAGCGCTACGGTTTCAAGAGGTGGAACATCGGCCTTGAGAGGCCGAAAGACCACCCCCCTTGCCGACAATTCTTGCGCTGAAGCCGGCACAAACGCAAAACCGGCGTTTGCCGACGCAAGGGCCAATGCCGTCAGGGGATGCTCAATTTCCTGCGTCCGCATGTCGGTCATCCCGGCCGCAAGGAGAAGGTCGATGATCGCTTGATACAGCGTCGGGAAGAGATCTTTCCGCGGTATCAGCAGAAGGTCGTCTTTCAGATTCTCGAAGAGCACGACTCGTTGTTTCGCTGCTTGGTGCTTCTCGTGCAACACCAGAATGAACGGCTCAGACAGCACTAGCGCGCTTGAAATCTGCTTTGGCAGTTCTTCCAAGTAGCCAAGCCCCAGATCTAAATCTCCCGATTGGAGCAACTGCATCTGGGTGGACGAAGGACTTTCTCTCAGCTCGACCGTCACCATCGGCAATTGGGTCTTCAATTCCTCTAGCAACCGGGGAAGGATATTGAACAGTGCTGTTGCGACGAAGCCTAGCCGAAGCGTTCCCACTTCGCCTCGCTCTGCCCGACGCGCTGAAGACACGCTTCGGTCAAGCATTGCGAGCGCTTCGCGCGCTGTCTTGAGGAAGACTTTACCCGGACGGGTGATCTCCACATGGCGCTTCGAACGAATGAAGAGAGCAACGCCAATTTCCTCTTCTAGTTGTTTGATCTGCACGCTAAGCGAAGGCTGAGCGACATGCAGCGCTCGACTCGCCTGACGGAAGTTCAGATGATCGGCAACCGCAACCGCATAACGAAGTTGTCTCAATTCCATTGATCGCTCCGGACTATCAGATGCACTCCAATAAAGTATCACTTCTTTATCAGGCCACTCCCATCTTTAGTTTTGTAGCAAGTAACACGCAAAGGGAGGAAGGTATGAAGGATCAAAAGAAAATTCGTCTGGGATTGATCGGTGTTGGCAATTGGGCCTTATTCGCACATGTCCGGGTGCTGAGGCTTTTGCCGGAGTACGAGATCGTAGCTATCTACAGCCAACGCAAGGAAGCGGCGATGGCGGCCGCTACAGAGTATGGCATTCCTCACGTAGCCGAGAGTTTGGATGCGTTGGTGACGGACCCATTGGTCGACCAGGTCCTGGTGCTGACCACCTCTCAGCAGCATGAGGAGGGTATCCGCGCAGCCATCGCTGCAGGCAAGGACGTTTACAGCGAGTGGCCGCTTACGCCGACTGCGGCCAAATCTGCCGAGCTGGCGACGCTCGCAGATGCTGCCGGAGTGAAAACCCAGATTGGCCTGCAGCGACAGTTTGCACCGGCATTTCGGTATGTTCATGACCTGATTGCGCAGGGTTACGTAGGCAAGGTTCGTTCTGCTCGGATGCACGTGAGTGTGAATATGTTCGGCGAGATCCGTGCGAATGCGGTCCGTTGGAGCTTGCCGATCGAGAACTTCATGAGCGTCGTAGCGATCTTCGGCGGACACTTCTTTCCAGTTCTCTTCTCAGTGGTGGGAAAGCCGTCCAGCTTCTCAGCGCTCACGGCCAATCAGTTTCCAGAGGTCACCATTAAGGAGACAGGAGAAAAGATCCAGACGACATCGCCAGACGAACTGTTGATGCATGGAACTCTTGCGGATGGTGGTTTGTTTTCGATCCATATCGAGGGAGGCAAGTTGAGCGGTTCCGGCGTACAGATCGATATCACGGGCGATGCAGGTGATCTCAAGATCACAAACACCTCAGCATTTGGTGGTGTCGATGAAGACTTCATTGTCACTGGGGCACAGGGGGATAGCAAGCCCTTGGAGCATCTCCCGATCCCTGCGAAGTACGAGTGGTTCCCACGGGCCGGCCTACAGACAGGGGTAGCGGAACTCGGCGACTTGTATGTGGCGTTGAGCAGAGATCTGGCCAGTGGAACACAAGTCGTTCCGACATTCCACGATGCGGTCTGGCAGCAGCAGCTCTTCGAGCAGATTCAAGATTCGTCTGAAACAGGTAAACGCATCAACTTGTGACTCTGACCGGTGTTGTCTCAGTCTGGCGACAACACCCGGACGCACTTACGCATTTCGAGGAGAGCTATATGTCGACCAAAGCAACAGCTGCACGTATCTACGAGCATGGAGAGCCCGATGTCTTTCGTTTCGAGACCATGGATGTTCCTGATCCGGTCGGTCACGAGGTTCTGGTGCGAAACACTGTCATAGGTCTCAATTTTGTAGACATCTACTATCGCCGCGGTACACTGCCGGTCCCGGAGTTTCCAGCGATCATCGGTGACGAAGCATCCGGAGTCGTCGAAGCGGTTGGCCCGAACGTAACGCTGGTGAAGGTTGGGGACAGGGTTGCCTACGCCGATGCGCTCGGCGCGTACACGACGGTGCGTCTCTATCCTGAGGACCGCCTCACCGTAATTCCCGATGGAGTAACAGACGACCAGGCAGCCAGCAGCCTGCTCAAGGGATTGACAGCACGTTACCTGCTGAAGGAAACCGTTCAACTCCACGAAGGAGATACCGTCCTATACCACGCTGCAGCTGGTGGAGTGGGTCAGATCTTCACGCAGTGGGCAAGATCGCTTGGGATTCACGTGATTGGAACAGTATCGACCGCGGATAAAGCGCAAATCGCTCTCCAAGCGGGCTGCACAGCGGTAGTCAATTACAACACGGAAGACTTCGTAGAACGCGCCTTCGAGTTGACTGGTGGCCAGGGAGTAAAGGCTGTCTACGACTCGGTCGGCAAGGATACGTTCCGGGGCTCACTAGCGGTACTGAGACCCCGCGGCACGCTGGTTCAGTTCGGCAACGCCTCGGGTTTTCCGGAACCAATCAATCCATTTGAGCTGGCACCCCGAGCGCTGTATCTGACGTGGGCAATTTTGCCGCACTACAACAACACCCCAGAAGCTCTCGCTGCCTCTTCAGCCGATCTCTTCCACGCCATACGGTCGGGAATCCTCAAGGTCGACCCAACGAACATCTATCGCTTTGATCAACTGGTCCACGCTCATCAGCAACTCGAACAGCGACGCACCGTCGGCGCAACAGTACTGCACGTCGACAAGGAATCGAACCAGCAATTGGGCAAGATCGTCGTGACGGTGTAATACGACAAGCCTTCTCCCCGATGAGATTCCAGTATTGTTGGTTGCGATTGGTCGAGCAGCTACCAATAACTGGCCGCAAAAAAAACAGGCGCCCGCTGACCGAAGTCAGCTTTGCCTAAATCCGGGTTGTCAGGAGAGCACATGATTTACGAGCTTCGCGTTTACAGAGTCGTGCAGGGCCGCATGGCGGACCTGCTGGCACGCTTCGAACATCAAACCCTGCGGATAATGGTCCGCCATGGCTTCCTGCAAGCCGGGTTCTGGACGACAATCGTTGGTCGCTCGGAACAACTCATTTATCTGCTTGCATGGGAGTCGCTTGCCCAGCGCCAAGAACAGTGGGCCGCGTTTGAGTCAGACGCTGAATGGCTGGCCATCCGTAAATCGACAGAGGAGAACGGCCCTTTGATCTTCGAGATCGAAAGCTCTCTCTTGAGACCAACGAACTTCTCAGCAGCCAAATGACAAGTCACCGTTTGTCATTCTGTAATGGCCTTATCATCGCACTGCTACTGTGCTGATCCATAGATAAGGACCAGCGCTCTTTCGACTCGTACCGCACCGTCATTTGGACTCGTCGTTCGTCTATACGTACGTCGTTTCGGGTCAGATGGCGAGCCCGGTAGAGACTCAACCCGAACACATCTGGGGGCGTTCGGCCAACACCATGGTTGATGGAGCTGGAGGCGGATGGATACGCTACTTTGCCAGTTTGGCGGCGTATGCCATAGGAGTGAGTTCGGACAGGTGCTGGATGGAGCGGTTGGCGAGGCCAGGCAGCATATCGGCCAGGTACTGGCGGATCGGCACACCGAGTTTGCGGCAGCTCTCGACGATGCTGAAGATGGCGGCGATTTTGGGGCCGGCTTCCTTGCTGCCGATGTGCAGCCAATTCCGCCGGCCGATCGAAATTGGGCGCATGGAATTTTCGGCCCAATTCGTCGATAGTTCGACGACCGGATAGTGCATGAAGCGCGTTAGCTTGTCCCAGCGCGTGAGTGTGTAAGAGACGGCCTTGCCCTCTGCGGACTTGGGCAGCACGCGACCCTTCATCTTCAAAAGCAAGGAATGCAGCTCTTCGAGCAGCGCGGGGGCGCGCTCCTGGCGCAGGGCATGGCGGTCGTCGAGCGAGAGGTTTTGCTCGCGCGCCTCCCGATCCATGGCAAACAGGCCATCCATGAGCACGACCACGCGTTCCAACTCCGCGTCGGTAGCCCTGGCCTTCTCGCGCACCTTCAGCGCGTCGATGAACTTTCGCCTCGAGTGCGACATGCAACAGGCGTGAACCATGCCCTTGGCACCGACATCTTCGTCGTACCCGGCATACCCATCTGTATGGAGTATGCCGGAGAAATCCTTGAAGACCGCTTTGGGCACCTCGCCCGAGCGCGTCATCTCAAAATCGAACACCACGCCTTTACCCGGCGAACTGTACTGCCAGAAGAAGGCTTTGTGGTTCTCGCCTTTTCTCTCTGGCGTCTGCACCCCGCAGTAGGTTTCGTCGGCCTGAACATAGCCGCCGGTCAGAAGATCGCGCAACATCACATCGACCACCGGAATCAGTAGCTCGCCCACGCGCAGCACCCCGTCGTTCATGGTGGTGAGCGCTACGTCGATACCCAGATCGCGCCACAGGATCGCGCGCTGGCGATAGATCGGGAGACTGTCGCAATACTTGCCTACGAGGAAATCGATGATGACTTCGTCGGAGAAGATCGACTTGGGTGCTATACGCTCAGGCACTGCAGCCGTCGCCACGCCGTGTTCTTCGCAGCTGCAGGCACGCTTCTCGCGCTTGATCACACTTACGAAGTACTCGGTCGGCTTCTTAGACAACACCTCGGTCGTTTCGTATCCAATGACTCTGGTCTCCTTGCCGCACTTGCCGCAGGTGCATTGCTCAGCCGTGCAGGCAATGATCTGCTCGACGCGTTCCAGGTGCGCGGGCAACTCGTTGCGGCCTGGATGATTGCGACGCGCACGCTGTTGCTTCTCCGTAGGCTTGTGGTTCTCTTGTGTATCTCCGGGGCACTCCGGCAGCGGATCGCTGGCGACCTCCCGCTCGATCTCATCGCTCGATACTCCAGGTTCCAGATCGAGCAGTTGAAACTGCAGATCCGATAGCTTCTCGCTGCGCTTGCCGTAACGCGCCACTCGCTCGGCGCGAAGCGCTTCCTTCAGCTGCTGGATGATCGCCTCGGCCACGGAAAGCGCCTGATCCTTTTCCGCGATGATGCGGTCCTTCGTTTCCACCTTCTGCTGTAGCTGCTCCAGCACGGCCGCGACAACCGGATCGAGCTCCGCGGGCAAAGATGATTTGGAAGCCGGATTCATCTGCTCTCCAGCATGCCACATCTTGCAGCCGATAAGTCATCGAATCGCCTGTATTCATGCGACCTTTAGTGATGAATCTGATTCTTCCGCCACAGGTCTGCGGTACCATTTCCGCTTCCTCGTCGCGCTCAGATCTATACCCCCAATCAACAGCGCAAATTCCTCGCGGCTCAGCTGCACGCGACCTCCATCCGAAGTAGGCCAATGCAATCGCCCCTGCTCCATACGCCGCGCGCATACCCACAGACTTGACCCATCGAAAAACAGAATTTTCATCCTGTCCCTTCGTTTGTTGGCGAATAAAAACAGATGACCACTTTGCGGATCCTGCTCGAGTTGGCCGACGACAAGTGCATAGAGGCCATCGAAGCTCAGCCTCATATCCGTCCCGCCGGTAGCCACGTAAATGCGCGTGGCTGCGCCCAGGCCGAGCACAACTACACCTCACCCAGAACGGCAATCAGACGCCGCAACGTTGTCCCATCGAATCCGGCGCTTACACCGATCCGACGACCGCCCGATAGCTCGACAAACAAAGCCGTCTGCCGTGCCTGCGGTGCAGCAGGCCGATCCACTACATCAACAGGAATTAGCGATACCGCTGGCTCCGTGCTCTTACTCCGATCGAACGAGCCACGGCACGCATCCATCCGCTTCGAATATCTCTTCAGCGAGGATAGCGATAACCCATGCTGCCGGCAGTACTCCGTTCGGTTCAGCTCGCTCCGCTCAAACGATGCCACAAGTTCTGCCACCTCTGCGCGGCTCCGCCGGCGACGATTAGGATGCTCTGACTGGGATGACGTCTTGTTCATGCATCCAGTCAACCACGAAATCTACGCCTGCGAAAGTATGGCCTTCCCCGAAGGGATACACACATCTACCGCGCGGGCGAGTATTGGTATGAGACGCCGTAACGTCCGACGAAGATGGTTCCGTACGTTGATGTCGTCTGCTTTTTCTTATAAGGAGCATCTCAATGATTCACAAGATCATGGTTGCTTATGATGAATCGGCCGAAGCTGGTAGGGCCCTCCAGGTGTCCATTGAGTTAGCAAAAACACTGGGAGCAGAACTCAGTGTGATCACCGTCCTCGAACCGCTTCCGGGTTACTATTCTTTTGCGACAAGCGTGGTACCAGCTTGGAACTGGGCCGAAGAAAAGCGGGTCAGGTACAACGCACTCCAGGCTGGAGCCCGGCAACAGGCCAACGCTTCAGGCATTGTGTTCGATGCGGAACTGATCAATGGAGACGAAGTCAACACCATAGTCGAATGTGCGAAGAGACATCACTCAGACCTGCTGGTTCTGGGAATGCGGAAGCACGGCTGGCTAATGACGGGACACACGTCGCAAGACATTGCCGAACGTGCGCCATGTGCAGTTTTGGGAATCAAATAGATTAGCCGAGGGCGGAGGATTGTGATGTTTCACAAAATTCTGGTTGCTTATGACGACTCGCCCGAGGCGGATAGGGCGCTCGATGTCGCAATCGAATTGACAAGGGCGTTACAGGCAGAGTTGCGCGTAGTAACAGTTCTCGAACCACTACCGAACTACTTCTCATGGGATGTTTCTCCTCTGCCGGCTAAGCAATGGATTGAACGCACGCGGACCAAACATACATTGCATCAATCCGCCGCTCGGCAAAAAGCGAATGCCGCCGGCGTCTCGCTCGATACCGAATTGGTTGATGGGGATGAAGTTGACAGAATCATCGAATTCGCAAAGAAAAATCACGCAGATTTGTTGGTTGTGGGACTGCGGCAGGACACCTTCCTGATAGAGCAACCGGCCAAGAAAATTGCCGCACGGTCTCCGTGCGCTCTGCTGGGCGTCCGATAAGCGAAGGCTGCCTACCAATCATGGTGTCCCCTAGCCCGAGTTTACCGCCCCAGGCCAATTGAAGCGGGTTTCCCCCGCGCCAAAATCCTCTCCCGACCGCATCTGGAGCGGGTTTGAGCCGCCAACGCCGTCCAGGCTGAGGCGGCTTTTTGGTATGACCTAATAAGATTGCTGTCCATATTCCACGGGGAGAAGGTTCAGTATCGACCGTATAAGCCAGTAATTATGCTGATTAATCCGACAAGATGAACATGATTTGACACTCGGGTAGCCTTCGTTTGTATGGTATTGTATGACCTAACTAGAGATGGCAAGCCTCACCAAAAAAATCGTGCGCGGTAAGCCCTACTACTACCTGCGCGAGTCCCAGCGGGTGAACGGCAAGCCTAAAATCGTCCGGACCATCTATCTCGGTTCCGCGGAGAGCATCAAAGAGCGCCTCCTCCGTCCCAAGGTCGAAGAAATCTCGATACGGGAGTTTGGCGGGTCGGTCGCAGCCTACTCCATCGCCGAGGCTTTGGATGTTGTCGCTACCGTGGATCGCCACGTACCGAAGCGCGGTCACCAGGGCCCGTCGGTCGGGCAGTATCTTTTGCTGGCTGCCTTGAACCGTTGTGTCGCGCCTGCAAGCAAATCGCAGATCGGCTCCTGGCATGAGAAGACGGTGCTGGCACGCCTCCTGCCGCTGACTGCCAATCAACTCACCAGTCAGCGATTCTGGGACAACATGGAGCGGATCAGCTGCGATCAGATCGCCGCCATCGAACAGGAACTGGCACAGAATGCCGTTACCCGCTTCGGCCTCGATCTGAATTGTCTGCTTTTTGACGCCACCAATTTCTTCACCTTTCTGGACAGCTTCAACCAGCGAGCGAAACTGCCGCAGCGCGGTCATGCCAAACAAGGCCACGACAACCTGCGGCTGCTGGGTCTGGCCGTCTTGGCCACCACCGATGGCGACGTACCCTTGCTGCATCACACCTATGCCGGCAATCAGCACGATTCCGTGATGTTTCACAGTGTGGTCGATCAGTTGTTTGCCCGTTGCCGTGCTCTGTCGGAAGAGGTAGACGAGATCACACTGGTCTTCGACAAGGGAAACAACTCGGAAGTAAACCTCGATCTGGTGGAGCAGGGCCCGCTGCATTTTGTCGGCTCTCTGGTGCCCACCCAGCATGAAGATCTGATGGCCATTCAACGACAGCAGATGCGTCGTCTGGACCGATCCCAGCTGCCCGCGGTTTGGGCCTATCGCACCGAAAAGAAGGTCTTCGATCGCAACCGTACGGTGCTGGTTACCTTTAATCAGCAGTTGTTTAACGCCCAGCAGAAAACTCTGACCCGGGAAATTAACAAACGGAAACGCAAGCTGGAGAAGTTGCAGGATAAGCTTCAACGCACCCGGCCGGAGGATCGTGGCAAGAAGCCCACCGTCGCCGGAATCGAGAACAACGTGAAAGAAATCCTGCGCGGCAGGCACATGAAAGACCTGTTCTCCACCCAGCTGACAAAGACCCAGGAGGGCCTACCCCGCTTGCGCTTCCAGTTCCGCGAGGCCGAATATCGGAAACTGAAATCCACCTTCATGGGAAAGACGATCTTATTCACCGATCACGGGCAGGACTGGAGCGATGAACAGATCGTGCTGGCATACCGTGCCCAGCATCACGTGGAAGCGGACTTTCGTCGTTTAAAAGATCCTCGCTACCTCAGCTTCCGTCCCACCTTCCACTGGACCGACCAGAAGCTGCGCGTGCACGCCTTCTACTGTGTCCTGGCACTGATGATCCTCAATCTGCTGCGCCGCAAGCTGGCTCAGTCGGGCATCGTGCTCAGCATCGTGGAGATGATGAACCAACTTACAGAGATTAACGAAGTCACTCTCCTCTACCCCGCGCCGCAGCGCTCCAAGGAACCCGTCCTCCACACCCAGCTCTCCAAGATGAACGACCGACAGAAAAAATTGGCTTCCGTCCTCGGT
>Ga0206867_1226_pt1 | contig 9922 bp, 8 predicted proteins | sample Alteio_BWOrgCont_37_FD_152905 | JGI IMG/M metagenome (GOLD analysis project Ga0206867, IMG submission 152905) | Enriched cells from forest soil in Barre Woods Harvard Forest LTER site, Petersham, Massachusetts, United States -... | ecosystem: Environmental > Terrestrial > Soil > Temperate forest > O...
GATCGTTTGGGCTTTTTCAATGCGTACGACTAAAACGCCACCGCTTCCGCTGATGCACCTGTTGCCGAGATGATTTCTTGCCCTATGAAATTAGGATCCGCGGGAGGCACGGTTTTCGTCAATGCCAGTGGCCTTTCCGACAAAGCGGAATTGACCGTGGAAATTCAGGATCGCGAGTTCAAGCCCATTCCGGGGTACACGGCGAAGGAGTGCGCTCCCCTTCGCGTGTCGGGATTCAGGCAAGCCGTTACCTGGCAGGGAAACGATAGGTTGCCGTCATTTCCCCATCCCATCCGCGTCCGGGTACTTTTTGGCGGCGATCTGGTCGGCAAGATCAAGCTTTACGCCATTTATGTTTCTTGAGGTCAGAATTAGATCAGGACGGGTGGGCCAAAACGGCAACTTGCGCCTGGGGCATCGTTGTAAGTATCTGATACGGCGGCGTTCGCCGTGAACATCATTCATCAATTCTGAGTAGGGAAATAGACGTCATCACGCTCCAGCAGGCGCGATTTTCTTCGAACCTCGGCAGTCCCCATTGCGGCCGGTCTGAGCGGCCTCCCAGCCTTCGGCAAGCCTGAGCCACTTCTGCCAGGTACCGGCGTAGGAATCCCGCAGTCCGGCAGCAGCACTTTTCCGATTGAAGTGGAAAGTAGATGTTACCCCGCGGTGCGGACTCAGGAAGTCACTCACCGGCTGCAAAGAGGATTGATCCATGAGGAAACCGGTGGGAAGCGCCTCGTTCGGATGAGCACGATACTGCTCGCTTACGCGGGTGGATTTATCAACAAACACTAAAAGCTGTGCCGACCGTGCTAGCCCGCATTTCGGGATACTAAGAAGGCGATTAAGAGCTTGGTTAGGGATCGCGACCTTTGGCCTCACATGGACATGAGTGTATCTGGGAGTTTTCGAACCACGATCTCCAGCCACAGCAGGAAACTGATTAAGAAGAAAAACTATTCAAAGCCGGCGGAGGAACGACTGAGGACGTATATGGGCACAGCACATCTAGAGCACCACCAAAAATCGATTCCGCAGCGGCTTGCCTTTTTTGCCTTCGCTTGGGTGCTTCTGAGTGCAGCGGCTGCTCGAGGTGACGTCAAGCTGCCGGCGATGATTAGCGACAACATGGTGGTACAGCAAGGCCGCCGCGTGTCTATTTGGGGAACCGCCGACGCCGGCGAACAAGTTACGGTGACCGTGGGCGAGCAGAGCCAAGCGGCCACTGCCGATTCGAGCGGTCGTTGGAAAGTGAGGCTGGCGCCGCTCAAAGCAGGTGGGCCTTTCGAAATCCGCGTGGAAGGCAAAAATGTCATAACGATCCACAATGTATTGGCAGGCGAGGTTTGGGTCTGCGCCGGTCAGTCCAACATGGAGATGCCGGTGGGAACCAACCCCAAGGGTTACAGCGATCCGGTCAACAACTACCAAGAGGAAATTGCCCAGGCGAACTATCCCATGCTGCGTCTGTTTAACGTGACGGACGCGGTTGCGGGGAAGCCCCAAAGCGATTTGCAGGGCCAGTGGGTAGTCGCAAGCCCCGCGACGGTGGGCGGTTTCTCCGCGGCAGGCTATTTCTTCGGACGTGATCTGCACCAGGCCCTGAAAGTTCCGGTGGGGATGATTGAAGCGGCCTGGGGCGGCACAGAGGCCGAAGCGTGGATGAGCGATGAGGCTTTGGAAGCGGACCCGGACTTGAAGGCCGACGCAGATTCGTGGCGGCAGCGAGTAGACGATTTTCCGCACCTGATCGAACAGTACCAGAGGAATGTGCAATCCTGGGAAAAAGCGGCGGAGGAGGCAGAGAACGCTGGCCACGTGGACATACCCTTTCCCGACGCTCCGAATTGGAAAAAGCATTTTTGGGACCCCCGAAGCGACGCCAACCGGGTCGCGGGCCTATGGAACGCTATGATCGCTCCTCTTACACCCATGGCAATTGCAGGCGTCATTTGGTATCAGGGTGAATCGAATGACCGACTGGGTTACAAGTATCGGGAAACCTTCACCGAATTAATCAAACAGTGGCGTGCATCCTGGGGCGAGGGCGACTTTCCGTTTCTGTTTGTTCAACTTGCCGCTTTCGGTGCGAAGGGTGGATCGGCCAATACGTGGCCCGTCCTGAGGGAATCACAAGCAAAGGCCTTGGTACTGCCGAATACCGGAATGGCTGTGGCTGCCGATATCGGCGATACCGAACACGCTCATCCGCGAAACAAGCAGGAGGTGGGGCGAAGGCTATCGCTGGCCGCGGAAGCGATCGCGTATGACCAGAAGGTGGAGTACACCGGGCCCAGCATTAAATCCTTCCGGGCGAATCACGGCACAATGCGTGTTGCGTTTACCCATGCTGCGGGGGGGGCTCGTGGTTCGCGGGCCAAGCCTGGTGGGATTTGAGGTCGCCGGCTCGGATCAGCAATTCTTCCCGGCGGAAGCGCATATTGCGGGCAATGATGTAGTTCTATCCAGCGCCCAGGTTTCCCAGCCCGTGGCGGCGCGATATGCCTGGGCCGATGATCCCAAGTGCAACTTGTATAATGCCCAGGGCTTGCCAGCTCCACCATTTCGGACCGATGACTGGAAGGTTCCAACGCAGGGAGAGACCCTCAAGGAAGCCCCGAATCCCCCTCCCGGCGGGAGTAGATAAGTCACTGCTTCCGTTTCTCGTACCGTCACCCTAAAACGGGATAAACAGCCGATTGGCGGTGATGCGACGTAAAAATTCTCCGGATTGTCTCCGTCTGTATTATGGAAGGTCGCGCGCCGCATCTAGCTCACAGCGTGTCTGGCCAGACGTACGAGGTAAGGGCTTGCCGTCGATGGTAATGTCGATGCGGTGATGGGCTTCGTCAGGGGTGGCCTTAACGCCTTGCGCGGCGTGGAGTGGGAGCGTCATAAGTGTCATGAGTGCATGAATGCAGAGAAGGTGGGCCGAATTTTCGAATTAGAGAATTGCAAACGCATCGAAGATTTCCTTGGGGACTGGCGAGTAGGGAACTCTTGGTTAAGGCGTTAAGGCAGTTTAAAGCACGAAGAGGCAGGCTCAAATTCTGTCGAGCCCTGCCACTTCGTGCCTTCCTGAAATTCAGTACACAATATGCCGGGTTGCTGAAGCATGTCGCCACCACGTCCAAAGTCCCCGCGCCGCCATTCCGCCATTCCTGGACTCTAACCCCGTGGCTGCTCTCCATGAAGTGCCACGCTCGATCACTGATAACCTGGCGCTATCAGATTTTTTCTCTATTCAGAGAGCATCTCCGGTCGATATTCCGATTGATGAGCCTCGGCTGCTGCTTTTTCGGTTACCTACTGGTTCGGCGGGGTGGAAGATGCGGATGGGTGCTGTTCGACTACCCGGGTCGGAGCCGCTAATAGAATCAGGCTGTTGATGTCAAAAATCTTGTAGAGGTCAAGACAAAATAGGTCGGGGGCAGAGAGATAGGTGACAGGCTTGTCTAAAAGATAGTTGAAGCTTTGCATCCCGCCGTAGGTAGTCAGGCTCGAAAACAGCTTTGGTTCCAAGCCGGCGGCCACAAGGGCCTGGACCTGGCTGCGGATGCCAGTAGTCTCAACCAGCAGCCGGGTAGGACGCCAGCGCTGTTGCGCCCAATGGGCGAGAGCAAGGAGTTGGGCGGATTCGATCCCTAGAGGGCGGTCGCCGGTGGCGGCCATCATCTCGGTAAAGAGATGCGCTGGTTGGTCCGGCGCCGAATCTCCGGTAAACAGTACCTCGAGCGCCAGGACTTGCTCGCCGCGGTCCAGGCGATCGGCGATCTCAGGTGTACGGTCCCAGGTCGCCTTTCCTGCTGCTTTCATTCCACCGTCGTTCAATACAATGATGAGTGGCGCGTCGTTGGGAGTCGCAACCTTCTTCATCCAGATCCCGCCAGCGGGTAGGCCATTGCTAAGTTGGAAGCGAAAGGAGATAGATTCTATCTGTTTGCGCCATGTATTCCAAGCGGGCCAGGCCTGGGATATGCTGACTTGTTGATATCGGACCGTTGTTCCGAGCCGCTTGCTTTCTGATTGCGTCCAGCTAGCCAATGCGCTCGGATCAGAGGGAACAGGATCACGCATAATCTGGTTGCAAAGCTTTCTGGCCAATCCAAGGATCGTGAGGTTATCCTTGGGAATCGTACCCCTTAATTCGTCAAATGTTTTAATGTCCTCGCCCACGGGAATTTCACGATCATCGCCGTTCAGGCCAAGGTTCTTTATAAAGAAACCATAGGACTGCTGACGATTATCCAGACCGTAGTTATGAGCAGGCTCGTCTGTGTTTGCATGGAATAGAAAGGCGCTGTCGGAGCCGTATAACGAAAAAAAACGCCGGATCGGAGCAAAGATCTCTAGGTTTACCAGCGGAGCCCGAAAACAACAGTCGTCCCCGGTATTATTCAAGAGCAGGGTGGGCCGAGGAGCCCGCATCGCTGTCAATGTGCTATAGTCCTGGCCGACCCAAAAGCCGGTTGCGTTCTGTTCGATGTCCCCAGCTTCGCCAACGCCCACGCGCTCAACCCTCCCGGCGAGAGTGGTGTACCCGGCGACGGGAACGGAGGCGCGGACTCTCTCATCCAACGCGCTAAGCATGATCGTTTGCCACCCGCCGCCGGACAGGCCCGTCATCCCAATCCGATTCGCATCCACATGTGGGTTGTGATAGAGATAGTCGAGAGCCCGCCGCATCGCGAGATAGAACAGTCCTACGCCATTCGCTCCTACAAGGTCGAGATGCGCGGCGAACCAATGCTCATTTCCCTCCTGGCTCAGTTCGCCCATGCCAATCCATTCCGGATTGAGAACCACCGCTCCACGTAGCGCATAGTTAATACATAGTGTCTGATTGAACTCCACGGCATTGCCCAGTTCGGGGAAGTGCCCCATGGTCACCAAGATGCCGGGCGCCTTGCCATGGAGCGGCTCGGGCGTATAAAGAATCGCCGTGACCTCCATCCCCGGAACCACTTCATACCGGAGCCTCCACCTGCGAAAGCCTTTGCCTCCAGGAATCTGCTCGAAGCCGTCCACCTGAGGCGGAGCATTCACCCAAGCTTCCGGCCAACCGTGGAAGATCACCTCGTCTAATAGTCGAGTGCGAATCTTTTCCGCATCCGCAGTCCACTCTTTTGCGCTGCTAGGATTGGGCAGCGCCGGCTCGCGCCTCAGAAGATACTGCTGCAACTGAAAGGTGACCGCCGGTTTCGGTTGAACCTCCTGCGTCAGAACGAGTTGAACTTCATCCGCGGTCTCCTGAGCCTGAAGAAGAGTTGGACCAAGAGGAGTTTCCCCTATAAGTAAACCTAGCAGGCACATTCTCAGCGGAATTGTCGTAATGCAAGAGATTCCATTACAGATTTTCTGACCTTCGCTCACATTCACACTCCTTTCGATTTAATTGCAGCTTTCGATCGCTGCTGATTTCTGCAGCCCAAGGCTGCCACTTGCGAGCGAGTAATCGGGGGTTCCCAGCCGTGAGAATCACCTCGCGGGCCACCCCGTCACCCTCCCGCTAGAAGAAACCGTGGACGAATTCGACAATCGGCGCGCGTGAGTCCGTGAGCCATTGTATTGTAGTAAGCCAAGTTAGTGCTGCTGAAATATCTCGCGCGGCATGTGAAGCAGCCCGCGTGATGCCCTTTCCAGCCGGGGCAATGAAGGCAGAGCGGCTAACAGGGTTATTCAATGAGTTCTCCTTTTTCCATTTCAGAGAGATTGATTGAAATCCGAAAAGAGATACGTAGAGGCGGTGTATTCCTAGTCTCCTGAGTCATTGATTTCTTGTATAAGTTGATGGTGCGTGAGTGGCAATGGTAGAAGTTGCGAATCGGGCGATGGAGGCCAGGATCTGATCTGCAGATTTTGTCCATCGAAAGGGTTAGGTGTAGAGCTTGGCCGGCAAGATCTCCGGCTCCGGCTCCCCGGCCGCTACGATCAGCTTCTTCAACTCGTCCCGCAGGGTGTCGGCCTGCTTACGGTACTCTTTGCGGGCGGCCAAATTGACAATTTCGTTGGGGTCTCCCCGCTCGTCGTAGAACAGATATTCCTGATATTTAGTGCTGGATTTGTCAGTGTGCACGTTTGCATTCGGATCGGCGACGCAATAGACCCAATCGGCGGTTCGAATCGCTCGAGCAACCATCGATTCGCTGATCTGGATCAGCTCCTTGTTGGGCCACTCGTCGCGGGCTTTCTTGTCGGTAAGCAGCGGGAGCAGGCTTCTTCCCTTGATGGAGGATGGCACCTCAACACCCGCTGCCTCGAGCAGGGTGGGCGTGAGGTGAAGATTGCCGACGATCTCGTCCAGGCGCTGCGATCCGTTGAAGCCTGGGCCCTCGATGATCAATGGAATGCGAATCGAGCCGTTGTGTGGGCTGCGTTTGTACTCCTCGTTGCGGGTCATGAACTGGCAGCCATGATCGCTGACGAAAACGAAGATGGTGTTATCCGCCAGATGCTGTTCCTGCAAGATCTTGCGGATTCTTCCTACCGAGGTGTCGATCGACTCGCAGCAGCCGTAGTAGTCCGGCAACTGCGACTGCCAATTTCCTGGGAAGGGACGCAGGTCCGGCGGCACAAATGAGTCCTGAAAACGCTCTGCCGCCCCTTTCGGCGCGATAAAGCGCTTGGCGTCGTTCTGGAAATGCGGTTCCAATTGTGAGATATAGAGTAGGAAGGGCTTATCATGTGGCTGGCGTAAGAACTTCTCCGCGCGATCGGTCACGAAGTCGACACGGAACTCATCCTTAAAGGTAACCTCCTTGCCATCTCGATCGTAGATCGTGCCTTCGTAGGGATGGGTGGTGAACTCAAATTCGTTCGCACCCTCCCACAAATCGAGAAAGCCGGCGCGATGCTCCGGCTTGACGTAGCCGGGGCCGCCCCCTGTTTCGACTGTAGAAGGCGCGAGATGCCACTTGCCCAAAAGATTCGCGGTATATCCTGCCTTGCGAAGTTCTCCGGCCAACGTCGGCAGGGAGGGATCGATGGGCATGGCGTTGTGCCACACTCCGGTCTCGGTTGCATACCGGCCGGTAAGCATCACAGAACGTGAGGGAGAACATACCGGTTGGTTGGTGATTGCGTGAGTGAATAAAGTGCCCCGCTCTGCCATCGCATCGAGGTTGGGAGTTTTGGTCGAACTATTGAGCCGATTGGCTCCGACAAAGTCCCAGCGGAACTGGTCGGCAAGATAGAGGATGATGTTTGGTTTTTTCTTTTGCTCCGGATGCGCTTCCGCTTGCCCGGTTTCCGCTGTGACTTTGAGCGGTGCGACGGCGGTGACCCCTGCGTTCGCAGCGGCGGCGGCTGTTCCCAATATGAACTCGCGTCGATTGGTGGGCAATGCAAACTCCCTTCTGCATCTTACGGCTGTCCCTTGATCGATGAAGAACCCGTGGGATGGATCAAAAGTAATATTTGAGACTGAACTGTAGCTCGCGTGGATCGTCTGGATTATCCCTGGTTGGCGCGGCTCTGGTTATTCCGCCTACGCCCACATGAAACGTTCGCTCCAGATTCGGTCGCCGCCGCTACCCGGAATAATCCGGGGCTCAGAATAGCCGGGAGTATTCAGCATACGGATTACTCCTGGAATGGTCCCGGCTGGCCTGTTGTGATTCGCAGCGGCTTCTGTGTATTCGCAACCACTTGTGTTTCCGACAAAACTCGCGTTAATAACCACCGGCTCTACAGCGACGGTATTCCGAATGCCCTCCGGACCTCGGCGGCAAAACCCGGCCCACATCCGAAGGCTGACCCTCGGTCGATGCTCCGCGATCCGTCCAGTGCGAAGAAAGCCCCGCCGGCTTCTTCTATGATCAGCCTGAGCGCGGCGACGTCCCAGGGCGCGACCTTCGGCTCGAACCAGACGTCTGCTCTACCGGCGGCAACGAGGCACGCATTGAGCGCTCCTCCGTACGTGCGCGCCGACCATGAGCGCTGCATGATCTCCACGACAGTTGGCAGATGTGGGCGAGCCTCTCCTAGCTGCAAGCCGTCAGGGTGGAACGAGCACTCGCCAAACGTGGTTCGAGCGGACGCGCGCAGGCGCTCACCATGTAGATAGGAGCCTTCTCCCGCTGCGGCCCAATATGTCTCTTCGAGCTCCGGGAAGTGCGTGACGCCAACTAGAGACTCGCCGCCTGATTCCAGAGCGACAAGCACACACCAGAATCGGTTGCCCCGAACGAAGTCAAGGGTGCCGTCGATGGGGTCCACGATCCAACGGCGGCCGCTCGCCCCGGATCTGGCGGTGCCTTCCTCGCCGAGAATGCCATCGTCCGGGAATTCGCTCTCAATCGCCTCACGGATGAGTCGCTCGTTGTCTCTATCCGCATTGGTCACGGGTGAGTCGTCCGCCTTCATCTCTGCGGTAATCCCTTCTGCACGAATTCGCCGCGCGTTCACACCGGCTGCCACGGCGATCCGAAGCGCGAATTCCACCTCTCGTTGATATCTCATTTCGTGCATTGAACAACTCTCTCGATCATTGGTGCTCCCTACTCATGCTTGTTCGCTCAGCCGAGGGTCTTGGCGCGGTCTATGACCGAGACCGAGGAGCCCTTCAAGCTCTGCATGAGGTGTAGAGTCTCGATCAGCTTCCGCTCATACTTGTCAAGCTGGATTCTCTGGACTCGTACGCGGCCGATTTCCTGTTGGATATGTAAGGCTAAGAGTTTTTTCATAAGATGCGCAGGGTAGTCCTTTCCCGTTCGACCACGGAGGCCGCCACCGAAAAGTCCCGTAAGTTAATTCGCCGTCCCTTTCCTCCCTCCTGATGATCCAACCATCACTGAAACGTATGATGCGCTCGCACCCCCTAGAGCCATTCTAATCAGCCTCAATTCGGAGGCTTACGTTTCACACTCAACTCATCGCGATCTCGAGAGCAGGCCGAATTCACAGATCCTGTAGAGATCCTCCGCCAGGCCACGCTCGTGTTAGACGAGACACCGGAACTCGTGAACTCCGCGAATGTTTGTGCTTACCCGATACAGGGCGCCACCGACCGTTCCGGTCGTAGGGTCGTAATTACGCGGACGTAGCGGGGTCGGCCCGTCAGATCTCGCACTAGTTATGTAGATGTCCGAAAGATCCAGACCCCCAAATGTTAGAGACGATATCTGTTTGGCAGGAAGCGCTATCCGACGCTCAACATGGCCGTCCGGATCGTACCGGATGACGCATCCTCCGTACCACTGGGCCGACCACAGAAAACTCTCACTGTCGACCGTAAGTCCGTCCGGCACACCCTCTTCGGGAGCCAGCTTGACCACCACTCGTCGGTTTGCAACTGTGCCATGTTCAAGATCATAGTCGTATGCATAAATCGTACGAAGAACCGAGTCGGCGAAATAAAGTGTTTTCTGGTCGGAGGAGAATGCGAGGCCGTTGGATCCGTGGATCCCCTCGTCAAGGATTGAAGATCGTCCATCCACGTCAACGGAAATCAGTTTGCCGAGTTCATACTCGGCATTGGGATCATAGTGCCAACTGCCCGTCAACAGGCGGCCTACCGGATCTGCGATGCAATCATTGAGGCGACACCGATGCCCCTCAATTTCTGTGAGCACTGATGTCGGCTCATTGACGCCATCCCATCTCCAGACGCCATGACTGTTGGTGATGACGAATCCGCCCCCCTCTTTCAGGGCGAACCCATTGATCTCCAATCCATGGTGCAAGAGTTCATAGCGGTTGAGGTCTGGAGAATACCGTTGGAAATTCCTCCCCGCGATGTCTGTCCAATAGAGCTGCGACAAATCCGGTTCCCATATCGGACATTCACCGCACAGGTCTCCCATGTCAACTATGAGTTCTACTTCCCCCATTTCTTGTTTCATTGCTTTCTCCTTTCCACCAAATTGAGCGAACGCGAACATCAACTTCACAAATCACCCGAGAGGCACGGTGCGACAAA
>Ga0206867_1089_pt2 | contig 9843 bp, 9 predicted proteins | sample Alteio_BWOrgCont_37_FD_152905 | JGI IMG/M metagenome (GOLD analysis project Ga0206867, IMG submission 152905) | Enriched cells from forest soil in Barre Woods Harvard Forest LTER site, Petersham, Massachusetts, United States -... | ecosystem: Environmental > Terrestrial > Soil > Temperate forest > O...
CGGCTCGATCCAGTTCGATTTCAAGGAACTGAGCCTCGACGACCTCCGCCTCGCCAATGCCGGAAAGAATCCGGATTCACTCGTTGGCTGGTGTGTCTCCGAAAATAAGGACCAGCGCATCCCGGCACCCGAGCCCTGCGAGGCCAAGCACTGACGCGCGGGATGCGCCGCGTGAAGCTTCAGATCTACCTGCTCGTCAATTGGAACGGACCGAAAGACAGAGAATAGCTAAGAGGCGCACTACAGGCATCTTGCTCACTGGGGCCCCGGCGAGTGTATCCTGTTTCGTGTCGAAACCATCCAAAAAAATGCTCTCACTGAAAGCTCCTGAAACCGCCTTGCTCTCGCGTATCGACCGCCGTGAATTCATCAAAACGAGTTCTCTGGCCGCCGGAGCGCTCGCGTTTGGCGTGCCGGCGCTGTTGCGCGGACAGAATCTCAACAGCAAGTTGAACATCGCCTGCGTCGGAATCGGCGGTAAAGGCCGGAGCGACACCGATGCCTGCGCCGGCGAGAACATAGTCGCGCTGTGCGACGTGGATTCTGGTTCAGAGGCTTACGAGATTCAGACGAAAAAATATCCGAACGCGAAGTTTTACAAAGATTTCCGCCAGATGCTTGACCAGATGGGCAATCAGATCGATGCGGTGACGGTCTCGACTCCGGATCATATGCACGCCATTGTGGCGTCGGCGGCCATGAAGAGGAACAAGGCTGTCTTTTGCCAGAAACCGCTGACGCAGACCATCTATGAGGCGCGCTATTTGCGGAAAATGGCCAGGGAGAGAAAGCTCGTCACGCAGATGGGCAATCAGGGCAGCGCCGCCGACGGTTTGCGCCGCGCGGTCGAGACGATTCAAGACGGACTCATCGGACAAGTGCATGAAGTTCACGTCTGGACCAACCGCCCGGTCTGGCCGCAGGCAATGGATCGTCCAACCGGAGAAGATCCGGTTCCTGCCACATTGGAGTGGGATGTTTGGATTGGACCGGCTCCCATGCGGCCGTACATTGGAAGCCATGATCCGGATGTTCGCGATGGAATTTACGAGCCGTTTAACTGGCGCGGCTGGCAGGATTTCGGCTGCGGCGCGCTGGGCGACATGGCGTGCCACACCGTCAATATGCCGTTTCGCGCTCTAAGTCTCGAGTCCCCGACGGAAATTGAAGCGACGCCTTTCGGCCAGATGAACAAGGAATCGTATCCCGTAGGTTCCAAAATTCGCTTCGACTTTCCCAGGCGCAAAGCGCAGATTCCCCTCGAGCATCCGCATCTTTTCCACCACTACAGAAAGATCGAGCACGATGCGGTGACACTGTGGTGGTACGACGGCGGCCAGCCTGACACCAAAGCCCGTGGCGGCCATGACCTCAGCAACAAGCCGCCGGTCGAACTCACCGCCGACATCGTCGCGCTGCAAGGCGAGGTTCCCGATAGCGGTTGTCTGCTGATTGGCGACGGAGGCACGGTCTTTTCACCGGACGATTATGGAACCAGTTTCTTCGTGAAACTGAAGGGAGATCAAAAGTTTCTCCACTACACCAAGCACCCGGCGATGGCGCAATATCCTGAGCGCATTCCGCGTAACCTGTATGGCAAGACTGGTGATGGCAAGAAGTCAGGAGGTAATGTTTTTGCCCATGCGCAGGAATGGCTCGTTGCCGTCAAGGAAAACAAGCCGGAGATCTGCTACTCGCGTTTTGACATCGCCTCGCGCCTCACGGAAACCATGCTGTTGGGCTGCGTGTCCTTGCGCGCGGGCCAGAAGATCGAGTGGGACGGACACAAGATGCTTGCGAAGAACTGTCCTCAGGCAGCGCAGTTTATTCGAAGACAAGACCGGTCCGGCTGGGCTCTTTCCTGATGTGTATATCCCCGGCAAAGCCGAATGAGCGTTAACGTACTCTGTTCGGAAAATACAAAGTATTGATAGCCGAAGCTCGCCTCCGGCGAGGATGACCCTATCGATTCCATTCGCGATTGACGGTCGAATGGCGACAGGCTCCGCACGTCACGAGGCTTTTCTTCAGCACTGTACCGGGTCTTTTGCAGAATAGAAAGTCGTTCCGTCCATCGTTGCCTTCACCGTGCAGGGTTTTCCGGCATTGCCGCTGCATGTCACCAGGGAAATTGTCGTTGAGAATGGGCCGTTCGTCCGCGTCCTGGAAAACGCCCCCTAAACGTACACCCGGTCTGCCCGATTTTGCAAGGTTCCCGGCGTACTTCTCGCCCGCCCGGAGTTTAGTCTTGACCCTATGAGGAAAGGACGTTGTCTTGGTCTGGTCGGCGGACTCGGAGTTGGAGCCACGATCCACTATTATCGAAGCTTGGCCAAAGGGCATGCGGCGCACGGTCTCGCACTCGATATTGTGATTGCGCACGCAGAAACAGAGCCGGTGTTCGAGTATGTCCGCGCGGGTGATCGAATCGGACTCGCTGGGTATCTGGCCGTCTTCGTCGATCGATTAAAGGCTGCCGGTGCAGAGTTCTTTGCGCTTCCAGCAGTCACTCCGCACTTCTGTGAACGCGAGCTTGTCGCCTTATCGCCGTTGCCAATCCTCAGTATCTTCGAGCCTCTTTTCGATGAGCTTAAGTTGCGGAAATCAAAACGGGTGACTGTATTCGGCACGCGCTTTGTGATCGAATCGAAGCTCTTTGGATGTGCGGCCGATGTGGAATTCTCCCAGCCCCTGCCGAACGAGGTGGAGTACATCCACAAAACGTATACGGAGTTGGCGCAGCAGGGAAAAGGCACGGAAGAACAGTTTCTCGGTTTGACGAGCATCGCCCATACATTGCAGCAAAGAGACAAAGTTGATGCCGTTCTGATGGCCGGAACGGACCTTGCGCTGTTGTTTAACGAAGGCAATACGGAATTTCCGCATATCGACTGCGCCGCATTGCACATCAAACAAATACTGAAGGCCATGATCTGCTAGATGCCGGTCTTCGAGCTCCCTGCGCCACGTGAACCTCCACATTTCCGGTTCCGTAGTGTAGAACTCTGAATAGCCCAGTGCGCGACTTCGAGAAAACCCGAACCGAATTCCAGGAGATACTCGCCAAGCCCATTCGCGAACTCGGGCTCAAGCTCGAGGGCTCTCCCCTCGAGCGCTTCGTCCATCAGCTTTATCGCGAGCTCGACGCCAAGGGCATCCACAAGTTCCGTCCGCTCTGTTACCTCACCGATGAATGGGGATGTCCCTCGGGCGAGCCCGTCATCGGCATTCCGTTTTATCTCGCCAACCCCGACCTGGCACAGCTTGAGCGCGACATGAACGACCTCGAGGACGCGCGCGAGATCATGATGTACATGCGCCATGAGGCCGGACACGCATTCAATTACGCCTACCAGCTATACAAGTCGGCTGAGTGGCACGATCTCTTCGGTTCATTCCGCCGCGCCTATCGCGATAATTACCGTCCCATCCCGTTCTCGCGGAAGTTTGTTCGCCACATCGCCGGGTGGTACGCGCAGAAGCATCCCGATGAAGATTTTGCTGAAACCTTTGCGGTCTGGCTCACACCTCGCTCCCAATGGCGAAAACGCTACGACGGTTGGGACGCCCTGGCCAAGCTTCAATACGTCGATCGCGTGGCGCGTAAAGTCGGTGATTTCGAACCCGTCCGGCGCCGCGGGCGCACAGACATCACCGTCGATGAAATGGAATCGACCGTCGGCGAGTTCTATCGCCTCACCCTGCCGGAAGAGATCCCGGTTGAGGAGCTGGCGCTGGATACCGACCTGGCGGACATCTTCAATGTTTCCTCCAAGCGGCGAAACGGCGTGCGCCCCGCCCACGAGATGTTGCATCAGCATCGCAAGCCCATTATCGACAAGGTAGCGTATTGGAGCGGTGTGCAGCGTCCCGTCGTCAAACGACTCGTGGAAGCCATCTGCAACCGTGTTGAGCACCTGGGCCTGCGCGTCGACGTTCGACGCGAGTCCGACTACCTCACCGAATTCACCGTGTACACCACCGCCCTCTCCATGAATTATCTGATCCGTGGGAAGTTCATCCATCCCTGAGGCGTGCCGGCTCCTGCCGTCACTCCGATTGGAGGCCGCATGGCAAAATTGAAAGTCACCGTGCTCTACGACTTGTGGGAAGAAGAACCTGCCGACGTGCCGGAGGATGTTCCCGCACCGCGCAATCGCAAGGGACAGAAGAAACACAAGAAGCCGCCCAAGCACGACCGCGAAGAGATCTTCGAATCTTTGGAGAAGCTCGGTCATGAGCCGTCGTATTACGTTCTCGACGGCCGCCCGCAATCTCTGTTTGGACTCGCCAAATGCGGCGCCGATCTCATCTTCAACCTCACCGAATCTTATGCCGGCGATGACACCAAGGAAATGCACGTCACCGCATTCCTCGATTTGCTCGAGATCCCCTACACCGGCGCGGGACCGCGCGCGCATGTTCTTGCGCAGGACAAAACCATCGCCAAGAAGATGTTCGCCTTTTATGAAATTCAGTCGCCCTATTTCGCGATTGCCTATCGCGGCAACATCGATCACGCCCATGACATCTCGTTTCCGCTTATCGTGAAACCCACCTCCGAAGATGGATCCATCGGCATCGATGCCGCGGCCGTCGTTACCAGCGTGAAGGAGTTGATGGAGCGCATCTCCTATATACAAACGGAATTCAATTCGCCTGCGCTGATCGAGGAATACATCGAAGGACGCGAGATCTACGCCTCCATCCTGGGCAGTTACGAGAGCCCGCGCGCGCTCCCGCTGGTGGAACTTGACCTTTCCAAGCTCCCCAAGGGCGTGCCCAGAATCGCCAGCCAGGATGTGAAATTCGAGAAAGACACCGAAGCCTACAAGCTGACCAAATCGGCCATCGCCGAAGACCTCGATGAAGAAACCACGACTAGGCTTACCGAGATCGCGGTCAAGGCCTATCGTGCGGTCAAGCTTCGCGATTATGGCCGCATCGACATGCGCCTGGCGAGCACTGGCGAGGTTTATGTCATCGAAGCGAACCCCAACCCATGGCTTTCCAGCGGGCAGGAGTTTGCCATGGCCGCGAAAAAATCCGGCCTCTCCTATACCCAGATGATCGGCGAAATCGTGGACCTTGCGATGGCTCGGTATGCGTGAAACTTGGCAAAGAGTTTCCAGGACGGTGAATTTTGGAAACGTGCTTTGGCCTGTTAACCGGCAGGCTTTCCGTGAATGGCTGGCTCAGCATTTGCTCTGACAGATCAATATGCAAATGATTGGCGAATCTGTCCTGCTTGATCGCGGTTCGAATCCTCTATTGACTCTCATGCGCAATTAGTATCACAATGTAATTCTAATCATGCTTGGTGAGTTTGAATACGTGTTGATCACCACCGCTGCCGGACTTGGGGGGCAGGCCTATGGTGCGGCGATTCGGGAACAGATTGCGCGGACGACGGGACGCAAGTGCTCCCTGGGTGCGCTTTACACAACGATCGATCGGCTGGAAACGAAAGGTCTACTGAAAACCTGGATGGGTGATGCCACGCCTCAGCGAGGTGGCCGAGCCAAACGCATGATCCGTGTGACGGCCAAGGGGGTCCAGGCTGCGAAGGACTTCTACGACGCGGTGACGCGCGTCAGTCACGGCGCATCGTGGGTGGTGAACCAGACAGGGGGATCCGCAGGATGAGCCTCGGCTGGTCGTTGACAGAGGTTGCCGCGCACCTGCTGCACCATGAAGAACGTGAGGTGGTGCTTGGTGATCTGTCAGAAGCGCACGAGAGCACGTGGCACGGATTACTTGATGTGCTGGGTCTTGTGACTCGCCGGCAGCTACAGCTTTGGCAGAACTGGCGACCCTGGTTGTCGGGCTTCGGATTGGCGTTGCCGAGCAGTTTTCTTCTGATGGGAGCATCGGTTGGGGTGAGCACAGCGTATCAAAGCCTTAACGGCCCAAGGGATATTGATCAACACCTGCTCTTCATATGTCAGGTCCTTCTTCTGGCCGCATGGTCGTGGAGCGGCGGCTTTGTTGTGGGAAAGCTTTCGCGGCTGACTCTTTGGGCCAGTGTCCTTCTCTGTCTCACTCCGTGCCTGTTCTGCATGGTCAGATTTCGGATTCCGTCTCTATCGAGAGCGAGCTTGCTTCTCTTTCTCCTGCCCGCAGTGGTGGGGGCTCTCCAGGGTGTGCGGCGAATTCAGATCAGCTTGAAAGCAGGGTTCGCTCTGGCTGTCTCCGTAACGGCATTGATGGTCTTTATGTGCAGCAGTGGCCGTCTGTGGTTCGTTAACTGGTCACTGATTTGGCCGGTGTGGTACATCGTTTCGACTGCACCGCACGCAAGCAGAGAAGTTGAACGAAGTTGAAGTGGCGCACGGAGGAGATTGCATCCCATGGTCTCAATACAGACACGCAGTACGCCAGTCTTGGTGATCGCTTTTGCTCTCGCTGCTTTCAGTGCGTTCTCGTCATTTGCCGAAACAGCGAAGAGCCGCGTTGTGGACGGGGAACTGAAGTCGAGGAATTTTGCCGACAACAAAGTCGGCATCGGTCCGGTGCGAAAAATGATCGTTTATCTTCCTGAAGGTTACGACGGATCAACGAAGCGCTATCCGGTAATCTACTTTCTTCCGACTCCTTTTGAAAGTTATCGTGTCCCGTTTGACAAGAGGAATGCCCAGGACCTTTTCGATCGAGCAATTGCGGCTGGAGTGATCGACAAGTTCATTCTCGTCTGTGTCGATATGACTACTCCTCTCGGGAGTTCGTGGTATGTGAATTCTCCTGTGACCGGAAACTGGGAGGACTTCATGATCCAGGAACTGGTGCCTTACATCGATGCGAACTTCAGGACTTTGCCCAACAGGAATTCCCGCGGTATTGCCGGAGATTTTATGGGCGGATACGGAGCGATCCGTTTCGGCATGAAATATCCGGACGTGTTTGGTTCGGTGTACGCGTTGCATCCGGTGGGAACCGGGTCCGGGCTCAAGATCATGGACTCCTTGCCGGATTGGAACCTTTTGGCCAACGCCAAATCCCTGGAAGACGTGAAGAAGGACGGCGTTTCGAAGATATTTACCACCATCTTTCAGGCCCATCTGCCGAATGTGGACAAGCCGCCGCTGTTTATCGATCTGTCGGCATGCAGAGTCGACGGGCAGCTCGTAATCGATAGCAAGCTCATGGATCGCTTACGCAATAACTTTTTTTTGGAGTCGATGATCCCGCAGTATGCCGATAACTTGAAATCCTTGCGAGGGCTCAAGATTGACTGGTCGCGCAGCGATCTGAACCAGGATCATGTCTATTCCAATCAGGCCTTGACCCATAAGTTGAACGAATTTGGAATCGTCCACGAAGCGGAGGAATATAACGGTGCATGGGGAGAGCCGAATTGGGGTGAGGACGGTCGAGTTTATAGCGATGTGCTGCCATTCTTCCGGAGGCATCTGATCTTTGAATCCGAGACTGGCCATAGCCGACTTTGACCTTACGAGCGCATCCAAGTGGACACAAACGGGGCTGTCGCATCCTTACCTGAGCAGAGGTCCTATTTGTGAAGCAGAATTTCGCGGCAATTATCCTTGGTGGTACCGGACAAGTCGGCGGTGCGGCCGTCGGAGAACTGCTGGCAATTCCGGAATGCCGGGAAGTGGTGATGGTCACCAGAAAGCCCATTGCGCCGCGATCGCGGGTGCGCAACGTCGTTCTTGATACCGGCGCTGCTGGCTTTGCCGAGCGCACTGCCGACCTTGCTCGCGGAGTTTTAAGACAAGGTCCCGTCAGCGCCGTCAGCTGTGTCGGTGTCGGTTCTGGATCGATGCGCTGGAGCGAAGAGGAATTGCGACGACTTGAGGTCGGCGTCGTCGGTGCCTTTGCGCGTGGCTGCCATGACGCCGGAATCGCCCAGTTTTGCCTGCTTTCTGCGGCAGGAAGCACAGCTCGCAGCCGGTTTCGCTATGCGCGGGTAATGGGCATGAAGGAAGACACCGTGCGCAACGCCGGTTTTGCCCGCCTCGCCATATTTCGCCCCGGCATCATTGTCGGCAACGCTCATACCCCGGCCTGGGTCGGTTGGTTGGGAAGCCTCGTGCCTGGGTCGTTTGGCAATATTGATCAGCGAATTCTCGGTCGCTCAATCGCCGCAGAGATCGCTTTGCACAGTCGAGAGGCTGGTGAAGTTACCCGCGAAAATGCAGCAATGAAAAAACTCGCTGCGCAGTTCAATAGCGTCCCTTAGGAATTCTTGCGTGGGGTCCCGGCAGTCTCCCGACAGCTCTTCTGGATTTGTCGTCGAATCGAAAGTCCGAAATGTCCTGTTGCTTTCCAAAAGGAAGCATGCCATTATTCCTGTTGGAAACCTAAAGGTTGATTCGCCATGAAGGAAAAGCCGGACGTCTTGCAAGGTACGCTCGCGCTGATGGTCCTCAAGACACTCCATGTCCTGGGACCGCAGCACGGCTGGGGAATTGCCCGGCGCATCGAGCAGATCAGCGGAGACCTTCTGGCTGTCAACCAGGGCACGCTTTATCCCTTGCTGCTCAAGCTCGAGCATGAAGGCTCGATTGCCTCCGAGTGGGGCGCATCGGAAAACAACCGCCGCGCGCGCTTCTATTGGCTTACCGGGGCCGGCCGCAAGCAACTCCAGGCGGAGACCCGCGAATGGGAGCAAACGGCGGCCATCATCGCGCGCTTCTTCAAAGTCAAGGCGGAGGATTTAACGTGAAATTCCTGCGACGCTTCTTCATACGCCTGTCGAATCTCGCCACAGGGCGGAGTGACGACCAACGCCTGCAGGATGAAATCGCCGAACATCTCGCGTTCCAGACAGAGGAGAATCTACGCGCCGGTATGGCCCCCGCCGAGGCGCGGCGTCAAGCCTCACTCAAGCTCGGCGCGGCACAGACCATACGGGAGCGCCACCACGACGAGCAAAGTCTCCCCCTCATCGAGAATCTGCTCTTCGACCTGCGCTACGCGGTTCGCATGCTTCTGAGATCTCCTGGATTTTCTTTCATTGCGATCGCCACAATGGCCCTGGGCATCGGAGCCACCACCGCGATCTATAGCGTGATCGACGCCACGCTGCTGCATCCTTTGCCGTTCCCGAACCCCAGCGAACTGGTTCGCATCCAGGACGATCTTCCAGGCGTAGGCGCGCAGGGCGTCGGCATCTCCGTCCCTGAGTGGAGAGACCTCGAGAGTTCCGGGATATTCCAGTCCGCGGCGATTACAGGCACCGGCGCAAACGTGAACCTTACCGGCAGTGCACAGCCCCTGCGTCTCAGCTTCAAGCAGGTCACGCCGAATTACTTCGCGGTCCTCGGTGTAGGCGCTCAGTTGGGCCGTACATTCGATCCGCACGATGCCACTCCCGGCTACAACCTGGAGGTCGTCCTCAGCGACGGGCTCTGGAGGAGAGAATTCGCAGCCGACCCGCACGTACTCGGCAGAGCAGTGCGCCTGGACAACGACGAGTATCACGTTGTGGGCGTCATGCCGCGCGGCTTTCGCGATCAGGGCTCAACCAGCGACGAGCAGAATGTGGAACTGTGGCTGGGGGCCGGCTTTGCCGGTGTGCCGTTTCCGCCCCCGCTGCGCGATTCGCGTCTGCGCAGTCGTGTGGTTATCGCGCGCCTGAAGCCGGGTCTCTCGATTACGGCAGCGCAGGGGCATCTGGATGCGCTGGTGGAATCGCTGAAAAAACAATATCCGGCGGACTATCCGGCACAGACCGCATGGACCGTGCGCCTGATTCCGCTCAGCGAAACCGTGGTCGGTAGCGTTCGCCAATCTCTCATTCTGCTGTTCGGCGCGGTAGGCTTGGTCCTCCTCATCAGTTGCGTCAACGTTTCCAATCTCCTGCTCGCCAGGACCAGTGTA
>Ga0206867_1053_pt3 | contig 9772 bp, 12 predicted proteins | sample Alteio_BWOrgCont_37_FD_152905 | JGI IMG/M metagenome (GOLD analysis project Ga0206867, IMG submission 152905) | Enriched cells from forest soil in Barre Woods Harvard Forest LTER site, Petersham, Massachusetts, United States -... | ecosystem: Environmental > Terrestrial > Soil > Temperate forest > O...
CCCATCATCGCAGCCCAAACTGAGACAGCCAGTGCCGCAAAGCACTTCTTTATAACCGTCCCAATGTTCTCGCGGGCTAATATCCATCTAGCGACCAAATAATAATACAATAGATTTAACAACGCAAAACAAATCGTTATCTTTGCGACAATCTTTACACCTGGCTCAGACATATCCATTTTGGAGACAATTGTTTGCGGTAGACGCCTATCAAATCGCAGTCACGGTTGTTGCAAAAAACGAAATTTTTCCAGCAGAACCTGCACTAAGGCTGGCCCTTTAGTGCAACGTAGCATCTAAAAATGCGGAACGCACTCCCTCATTTTTATGCAAACTGACTAAATATAGCGCATCGCTCACTTTAAATTCCTTTTTGTTCAAAAGCGGATAATTATAGGCACGCAGGTCCGTTCCCATGCGTTCCTTAAACGGAATAATGTTTTTGACATCCAGTTCAGAATACAATCCTCCTCGCTTAAAGAACTGCAACATGCCAGATATATTGTATGCGTCATAGCAACCCATCTTGAGAAGCGCGGCAGGGATCTGCGAGATTGGTCGCATGCGAAGCACCCGATCCGAAAATACAGCCGGCAATCGTCGGCGGAGGAAGGCGCAGGAGGCGGAGGTGATCTTGGAGGAGTATGCGAAGAGCGGGCTCACTCAGCGAGTGTTTGCCCGGGAGATGGGGATTGGTGTTTCGACGTTGCAGTATTGGCTGCGGCGGAGGGCGCGCCAGCAGCGTCGCGAGACGAGCGGTGCAGAGACCCCGGCGAAGGTCTCGCTGCTCGAGGTCGATCTCGCGGACGTGGCTGGTCACGCGCGTGTGGGTGAAGAGCGGTATGAGATGGAGTGGGCGAACGGGCTGCGGCTGCGCGTGCCGCGAGGATTCCGGGAAGAGGAACTGCGCATGCTGCTTGGCTTGGTGAAGGAGGTGGCATAATGTTTGGCGTGGGCGCCGCCACTCGGGTTTATCTGGCCCTGGGAGCGACAGACATGCGCAAAGGCTTCGAGGGGCTGCACGGGTTGGTGCGGCAGCGCCTGGAGTTGGACCCGCTCTCGGGACATCTGTTCCTGTTCTGCAATCGATCACGGACACGGCTCAAGGTGCTCTTCTGGGACGGGAGCGGGTTATGGGTTTGTGCGAAGCGCTTGGAGAAGGGCCGCTTTCACTGGCCCACAGCGAGCGAGCAGCACGCCAGGGCGGCGATCAACGCGGAAGAGTTATCGCTGTTATTGGGCGGCATCGATCTGTCGAAGACGCGCCGCAGAGTATGGTGGAGGAAAGAGCTGGGCGAGGAAGAGGGTGAGAAAGGAGGTGGCCAGGCGATCGGTTGAGACGCGAAGGAAATAAGTGACTTAGGCAGTAAAAAAGACTCGTAAACGCCGGGTGGTGTGAGTATAGGTAGCTGTATCTTGAAGAGAGAGTTACTCCATCCACTACCCAGCGAGCTGCGCGCTGCCGTCGAGCAGGAGTGGAATCGCCTGGAGCGGGAAAATGAGTTGCTCAAAGAAGAGGTCCGGCGGTTGCGCCTGGCGAAGTATGGCGTCAAGAGGGATCAACTCAGCGATGGGCAACTGAGTCTCTTGGAAGAGGAGCCTGGAGTTACGGACGCAGAGGTCGAGAGCGAAAGCCAGCGGAGCGAGGAGGAAAAGCGCGCGACCGAGCGGCGTCCGCGGGCGCCCCGGCAGCATCCTGGGCGGGCGGAACTTCCCCCGAACTTGGAGCGGATTGAAAAGATATTGGCCTGCACCCCAGAGCAATGCCGGTGCGCGCAATGCGGCGGCGAGAAAAAATTGATCGGCTACGACACGAGCGAGGAACTCGACTTAAAGGAGCCGGAGTATTTCGTCAACGTGATCAAGCGCGAGAAGCGGGCGTGCGGGCAATGCGAGGAAATGGGAGTGAGCACGGCCGCGCTGGATCAACCGAAGATTGTAGAGAAGGGCAAGGCGTCGAACGCGGTGGTGGTCGATGTCGTGATCAAAAAGTATTGCGATCACCAGCCGCTTTATCGGCAGGCGATGATTTTGGAACGGGAGATAGGGATTGAACTGAGCCGGATGACGTTGTGCGGATGGGTGATGCAGGTCGGGACGTGGCTGGAAGCGGTGTGTGGGGCGATGCGGGCGGACTTGTTTGCGGGGCGGTATATCCAGGCGGACGAAACGCCGGTGGGAGTGCAAAGCGAGCAGAGCGTTGGAAAGAACCATCGCAGTTATTTCTGGCAGTATAGCCGTCCGGGAGGACCGGTGATCTTTGACTTTCAGATGGGCCGCAGCCGGGAAGGGCCGGCGAAGTTTTTGGGGAAATTCGATGGGGTCTTACAAACCGATGGCTACGCCGCCTACGATAAGATCGGAGGCCAAGGCATGGTGCATGCCGGCTGCATGGCGCACCTGCGGCGCGGATTTATCGACGCGTTGAAACTGGCGCCGGGCCATGCCGCGGCGGAAGCGATCGTCCTGGGGATCGCGGAGTTGTATGCTGTGGAGAAACGGGCGCGCGAAGCAGGAATGACGGCGGATGACCGCGAGAGGCTCCGGCAGATGGAAAGCGTGCCGGCGCTGGAGAGATTAAAAGGCCAGATCGTGGCTCTGCGCCAGGAGGTGCTGCCGAAGAGCGCGTTGGGCAAGGCGTGCGACTATGCCTTGGGGCAGTGGGCGCGAGTGGAGGTGTACGCGAGCCACGGAGAAGTGGAGATCGACAACAACTGGTGTGAAAACGCGATGCGCCCGGTGGCGTTGGGCCGGAAGAACTGGCTGCATATCGGCAGTGAGGAAGCGGGCCCGCGCATCGCGGCGATCACTTCAGTGATCGAAACGTGCCGCCGGCTGGGCATCAACCCGCGGGAGTATCTGCTCGACGTGCTGCCAAAGATCCCCACGTGGCCGGCTAAGCGCATTGCCGAACTTACGCCCATGGCATGGGCGGCGCAGCGCCCCTCGCGCTGACCAGCGCAAACCTCGCACTCCACGCGCCTGTCAACCCTTAGTCGCCGGGGTTTGGCATGACGCATACACTTGAGCTTTCGCCTTCGCTGCTCCTTTCTTTGGAGTAGCCATATCCGCGGTTATTTTCCGGTTTTGTTTTTTGTGGATTTTCTGTCCCGCCGAAGATTAAGGGGATTTCAGTCTTAAAACTGCGGTTTGCCGGCGCCGCTGGAGCCGGACCACTGGATGCTGCCGCCTTTGGCATCCTTCTTCGGCTTCATGTCCTTCACTTTGACCGGAGGTTTCGCTTTTGCTGGTTTCTTTTCAGTAGCCATATTTGTGGTTATTATTTGGTTTGTTGTCTGTGTTTCCATCCCTTGACGGTTTCTCTTTCACCTCCTTTACCACGATTCATGCCAGGCCCTTTCGGCCTCCGTCTTTTGATCCTGACAACGGATTCTCTTGTCACGCCGCAAGCGATTGTTAGTCATGGATGTCTGGAACTTTACGTCTGCATTGAATCATCGGGACGATGCCCTGAGATTCAGGCAGTTAAAGAAATGACATCACAAAGATGTGGACTCGTTGTGAAGCCGCAAGTGCGCCGTTTCTAGACCAGTGCGCTCAATTCGATGCCTTATACGCCTTTGGTATGGGCTCGTCTTACATGAGCAGGATACCAACGAGTGAACTAAACAGCTGCCACAAGAGGCATCCAGCGCCGAGGAATTTGATATTTTTACTTCGCCGCCAATCGTATGCCACCAGATTCCTTGAAATTGAAAATTTCAAGTATTCAGGTCAAGTTTTTCAGGCAGCGATTTGCTCCATGATATAGTCATCTACCTCCCTTTCCAATCGACGCATGTGGCTGGCGATCGGGTGGGTTTGGGCGGTGCGCTCATCGTGCAGGAGCGATAGTCCGGGGCGCAGGACCCGCGCGTAAACGCGCGAGTAGAACAAGGCGGTCCGCAATCCCGCTTGAGTGGGCAGGTAGCGATGGGTGCCTTCGATTCGTTCGATTAACCCGTGCAAACGCAGGCGCCGCGAGTCGTAGCTCATCCGCCCGGCAGTGATGTCGCTCTCTTTCAAGCCTAGGTACTGCGCAAGTAATGGCCGCAGTTGTCGATTACGAAAGCCCTCGACTTGCAGGGACATCATCACCAGCACAGTGAGCAGAGCCTGCACGCGCACGTCGCCAAAGCGCAGCGCGGCGCCATGTTGTCCATCGACCTCCACGGGCAGTTGCATCGCTTCAAAAGCCGCGGCTCCGACCTGGCAGTCGTGGCTGAGTGTTTCCACTTCCAGCAGCCGCCGATTGGCGGCGAACCCGATCTCGCGCAGTTTCGGTAGGTTGTGCAAGAGACGGCCAACACCGAAGTCGTAGGTGTTGTTGATCGTGGTTTCGGTGCGCAATCCATGTCGCGATCCCTATTGCTTGTGGTACTGTTTGATGTGTGTGTTTTTATAGTAGACGTGCCTGGAGGGAATCACTCCCTGGGTAATTATGCGCGTCCTGAATCGGCCGTTCGCAATGGTTCTCTTCTGGAGCTTGCGCCCGAAGATCAACTGCATCTGTTCTGGTCGGCCCAAATCGATGTTCTCGCGGATGACTTCCTCGAAGAAGTAGCGTCCGTAAAGCGCCCTCTGCCAGATTTGCGTGAGGGAGAACTCTGCCTGTAAAATGGAAAGCGCGTAACGGTATCCTGCCTGGCGATCGGCCGGCGCGAAGGGATGCGGCAATTTGCCCAGCCACTTGCGAAAGAACCCCTCGATCTTCGACGCGCTGAGTTGATCGCAGATTTGCTGCGCGCGCTCCACATCCGCGCACCAGGCGATTCCGTTGTCCAGCGGTTCGAAGGCGATTTGTTCCTTTTCAAGTTGGCGTTTGAGATACTCATGCCCGTTGAGGCAAAGCTTGGCGGTGTAAGGAAAGTAGGAGCAGAACTTCAGAAAGAACGGGCCGAAATCCTCGTCCACGCAATAGAAGTAGTAGAAATTGACCATGGCACTAGATTCCTTGAAATTGAAAATTTCAAGGAATCTAGTCGACCAAACTTCCTTTTTTGCTTTAATACTCCAGTCGCACTCCGCGACGACTTTCAGCGTTTCGATCCATTCCGACAGATTACCGCGATTGCTGATACACATAGCTTGTAGTTTCTTAAGGCATTGATTTAGTACAGTGGGGCGAGTGGGAGTTCAGAAGCCTCTCAAACTCTAGAAAGTTCGAGTCAGGAATTGGAGCATAGACAAAGCGGTAGAACAGGAACCACGCGAAAAGCGGAATTCCAGGGCACACTCGCTTAAATTCCGATTCCAGGCAGACGAACGACGACTTAATCTCTAAATCCGTGCGTTCACGACGGCATCCGAAGAAGTCTATCCTATCTAAGGAAGCGCATCCCCGTTCGACCTCAGTTTTCGACTTTTGTCGACGTGTGAAGCGAACGCATTTGGTTCTAGTTGCATCTCCGCAGCGCGAACGCCGTGGGGCAGTATATTTCGTTTTTAATCTCATATACCTATACATGGAGAATGCAGACTCGGATTCTCCCCGAAAAATTCAGAAATTTTGTCTCCGAGTACGTGTGTTGCCGCCAGGTTCAAGTTGCAGTCAGCCCGGCGTACCCGAGAACACGGAAGGGGCTCGCGTCGCGAGCCAGAACCTCGATGGCACCAACTCAGCATGTAGCCCGAATCGATCTGTCAAAGAACAGTAGCCGTTCGAGGCACTACCAGATTGCGAGAATCCGGCAGTGTTCGGTGGCGAAATTGAGCACGCAAACGGTGTCGCAGCAAACGGGACCAGCATCAGAACGAGTCTTTGTCCCACCAGAAGGCAACTTTCTCTGACGAGACCCCTAGCCCGGAGCAATTTTCCGCACCAAACGATTTCGAAAAATCGGCCCTTCAATATGGGCGCCAGGCACCCGCAACGGCGGGATTAGGGCCGCCGGTGTTTGGCTGCCTGCCTCACATCCTCGATACTCGCCTTGCCGGTTTCTTTCCGCATGGTTTCGAGTTTTGCGTTGCGCGAAAACTGGCGAATCGGCTCCGGCAGGTTCTTGTTGAGGGTATCGCCGCGCTTTTGCTGAATCTCACCGGCTTTCGGTGGGTTCTTGTCGCGGTGGCCGTTATCGAGTCCAGGTTCCTTCATGTGTGTTCCTTTTAACACCACTGGACTTCGGGTCTGCTCACCCGTCAAACGCGATTCCGTGTCCGCTACGAATCGTTGCTCGGTTTCGGGCACGTGGCCTGACTGAAAGAGCAGAACACATGAACTGCGAACCGAATTTCAAGCCGATCACCTTTGCTGGGGCTCGCCGGGAGGCGATATGCTAAGCGGGCGTCATTGCAGCGCACAAGAGGCGGTGGCCCTGCTCAATTGCCGCCGTTTGCCCGCCCGGCTCAATTCTTCTGAGACGGAGTTGCTGCTCGGATTTCAGGAGCACGATATGTCCAAGGTTGGTGGCGGCGCGGTTGCTGGCCCGTGTCGGGTCGTTTTTGGCACGGCTGCGAGGTTTCCGAGCATAAAGGTCTCAAGTTCGGCTTCGGCTGAGGCTACGGAGGCGTGTTGGATCGCGGGCGATGAGCGCCTGCTTCTTTGCTCGTGACTATTTTTTGAGCTGGGCGTCCCGCTGGCGGGCGGCGGCAAGGTCGGGATGAATTTCGATGAACAGCGCGGTGATTGGCGGATCGAGTGTTGTGGTTCGGCAGGCGGTACCCGTTGCGTGATCTCGGAAACGCGCCTCGCAATCCGTCGAGCAGCCGACATAAAGTGCGCCGGAACGTAGTTCGAGGATGTACACGCGGGCTACGCCTTTCGTGAGGCTTGGGGCCAAGCGCCGTGCGTCTTGGAAGAGGCTCATCGCGTCTTCGTTGTATGCGGGTCGAAGGGCATTGGCAAGGCGGAGCGCCATTCGATGCGGCTGCGCTCTTTGTTTACGGCGATTTTTGTTCCAGGCCGAAGACCATGAGCCCTTCGACAAGCTCAGGGCCATTCGACGCGGCTGCTCCATCTGTTCACAGCGGTTCACGTGGGCCGAAGGCCTTGAGCAAGGTTGCGCGTTAGCGCAGCCGCGTCGAATGGCTCCTGAGGTAGGACTTGGCCATCCGCACAGGGGGGTAACTGCTTTTTCAAAGCAGCAAAACCAGAGTAGTGAGCTACTGCTCCATGCGCCTTCATCGGTGCCAAATTTAATTCAACCACTGGAGATTTCACTGGAAGTTGGTGGTCCGTCAATCACGTAAACTTCGAAGCGCCAACCACCGAAGTGGCAACTATGCTGACGCGTGGTGGACGACGCTGAAGCGGCGAATTCGCAATCCGAGTCGGGTCGGTAGTAGAGTCCAAAGCTACCGGATCAGGCCAACACCATCACCGCGAGATGCTGCGGAGCGCGAATGAGCAAAAGATTACGTGCGATCAAAAGCGGCAATGGCTTTCGGCGGCGGGCTTCAGGGTGGGTGATAGAGCGAGGTGATCTTTTCTCGCGGAACAATTTCACTGCGGGCGCAGCGCTCGGAACGATGTCTGCTGCCAGACCAAGGGGAGCTATTCTGAGCAGTGCTGTCCATCAGCAGGAATGGAAATGGCCCAACGCCCTGATTGGGAGCGGATTGCGAAGAAACATTGGGCTGCAGCAACTTGGGACTTGCCGCGCTCGGAAGCGAGGGGATACTGTATATCCATACAGTATCGCCGTGATGTTCAAATCTCCACCGAAAACTCCTCGCAAAGAGCTGCAGCGCATTCCCGGTATTGGGCCGCGTCTGGCCGTCATGCTTGTAGAGGTCGGGATTAATAAAGTGGATGACTTGCGAGAATGCAGTCCCGAGCGCCTTTACGAGAAGCTCAATGCCTCCCACGGGAAGCGCGAAGACCGGTGCGTCCTTTACGCTTTTCGATGCGCGGTTTATTTTGCCACTGAGCTGAACCCGGAGCCGCAATTGCTCAAATGGTGGAACTGGAAGGATGCCGCCGCTGCTCCGCAAATCCGCCACCGCCCATGATCACGGCTCGCCAGCAGGAGATATTGGATTTCATCCGCGATCAGCAGGATTTGCGCGGGATGACGCCCAGCGTGGCGGAAATTCAGGAACGATTTGCCTTTGCCAGTCCCAACGCTGTCACCTCGCATTTGCAAGCCCTCGAACGCAAGGGCTTCCTGCTACGTGAACCGAACAAGGCGCGAGGCCTCGTCCTGGCGGACAGTTACCGGGACAAGGCTATGGTGGAGATTCCCATTTACGGAACAATTCCCGCCGGTCCAGCCTCCGACGAGCGGCAGCAGGCCGATGGGTGCATTTCGGTGGATGTGGAAACTTTGCGGTTGCCGAAAGGGGCGCGCGTCTTCGCGCTAAAGGTGCGGGGCGAGTCCATGATCGGCGCGGGCATTTTGTCAGGCGACGTGGTAATTCTGGAGTTCCGTGAGCCCCGAAATGGCGAGGTCGTGGCCGCCCTTATCGACGGCGAGACCACACTCAAACGCTACGTTGTCCAGCGCGGAAAGCCTTTCCTGAAAGCTGAGAATCCGCGCTTCACCGATCTCATTCCAGCACAGGAACTCGTCATCCAAGGTGTGCAAGTCGCCCTCCTTCGCGTCCTCAAATCATAGAAGTATGAACAAACTGCGTTTCTACGTTCATCACGCGCTTCGCTGGTGCGGCCTCGTCCACGGTCCTTTCGTCGAGCAACTGGAATTGCCGCTCCGCTTTAATCGTCGACGCCGATGATCGTCCATCTCGACGCCGATGCGTTCTTCGCGTCCGTCGAGCAGGCCGCCGATCCGAAATTGCGAGGCAAAACCGGTGGCGGTCGGCGGCGAGCGCCGTGGCATTATCGCTTCCGCCAGCTACGAAGCGCGCACGCTGGGGATTTACACTCCAATGCCAACGGCGCGGGCACGCAAGCTCTGTCCCCGGTTGATCGTGATTCCCGGCGACTTTGAGAAATATGAGCAATTCTCGCGCTTCATGTTCAGCTATGCCTACGATTTCACGCCAGAGGTGGAGATCGCATCCATTGACGAGGGTTACTTCGATCTCAGTGGCCAGAGGCAGCACACGCCGCGAGCGGTTGCCGAGATCATGCGCGAGACGCGCCAGAAACTCATGCGGCGTCGAACCGTCGCAAGGTGCATAATGTTGGAATCGAAGACGTCCAAATTCAAATTTGAATTCGCACCGCCCAGCAATCTCGTGAGTCGCAGCAATTGCGGCTTCGTTCCACCGGGCCGCGACTTCCGCCGACGAGGGAAAGTGAAAATCGCCGCGTCTCTTCTCCGGATGGGTCTCGTGCAGTCGCGTCAGCGTCCGAATGCTTTGAATCACGTCGAATTTGCGACGGTCGCTCGCCAGCCGGTAGCGGATCTCCGGCAGGGCAAGATCGGACGCATCCGCTGGCACGATGATCAGTCCTTCCCGGCGGGGCGTCGAGTGCCTCGGTGGGCACGGCGGTCAGGGAAAGCAGCTCGCACAAATGGGCATATCCTGCGGCATTCGCTGCGTAAGCGTTGATCGGGGCGCCTTCGACTCTCAATTCTGCTCCGATTATCGGCTTGATGCCCGCCGCAGTCGCCAGGGTGAAGAATTTCACGGCGCCGTGAAGATTCGGGTCTGTTATCGCCAACGTTTTAATGCCCCGTGAAACTGCCGTCTCGATAATTGCCGGGATGGAAAGCGCCGAGTCCAGGAAGCTGTAATAACTTTTGACGTTTAGCGGCACGAAATCACGGGCAGGGCGCGAGGTAGTCCCTGTCCGAATCGGCGACGAGCGCCGCTCGGTGTCCGCGCGCGGTTTGCCTTCGCGCTGCTTCAACCACAGATCGTGACC
>Ga0206867_1229_pt1 | contig 9752 bp, 9 predicted proteins | sample Alteio_BWOrgCont_37_FD_152905 | JGI IMG/M metagenome (GOLD analysis project Ga0206867, IMG submission 152905) | Enriched cells from forest soil in Barre Woods Harvard Forest LTER site, Petersham, Massachusetts, United States -... | ecosystem: Environmental > Terrestrial > Soil > Temperate forest > O...
AAACAGATAGCCAGGCCATATTGATAGGCTTATCGTTCGGTGGCATAGTAGCCATGGAACTGGCAAAACTGGTAAATCCCTACAAAACAGTATTGATTTCGAGCATAAAAACCCATCACGAGCGCCCTCTTAAGCTCATGTTCCTCAATTCATTAAAATTTCATCGTTTATTACCCGGTAAGTTAGTAGTGCAGTTCAGGTTTTGGTTGAACTGGCTTTTAGGCAAACTAAGCGCCGAAGAGTGGGAACTGGTAGAGTTAATGATTCGTGAAGCCAATATTGAATTTAACGAATGGGCAGTTGACCAGGTTATACATTGGCATAACGAAGATGTACCTGCCAATGTAATACACATACACGGCACCCGCGACCGCATTTTCCCCAGCTTTTATGTGCGCAAAGCTATCTGGGTAAAAGGCGGTTCTCATTTTATGGTGGTTAACCGTGCCAAAGAAATAAGCAAAATCATCCTCCGCGAAATTGCTGAAGGCAAAGAAGTTAAACTGGCTCAAAAAAGGCAGTTAAAGAAAGCGAGTTAGGCAGCCTTTCCAATCAACAAATACTATCAATTTAATACGCTTAATCGCTTAGGCAAGTGATTTAATGCATATCCCTCTCCTTCTCTATTTTGCTCTGAAAATGGAGAGGGAGATGCCGAAGGCAGAGGGTGAGGCCAGTTTACCAAACAAACACCAACTCCTGCTTAATATCGGGGTGTAATGATTTGGCTACCGGGCATGTTTTAGCCGCATTCTCCAAAATGGCCTTATCCTTATCGGTAAAATTATTGGGTGGAAATTTAAGCGTGGCGTGAACTTCCGAAATGCGTCTGGGGTCGCTGGCCATTACTTTGGTAATTTCTATTTCAGTGCCCTTTAAATCCAGCTTCATGTCACGGGCTTTTATACCCATTATCGACATCATGCAACTGCCCAAAGCAGTAGCCACTAAATCGGTGGGCGAAAAGGATTGCGCCAGCCCCTGGTTATCTAACGGTGCATCGGTCAATATCTCAGTTCCTGAATATAGATGGGTTGCGCGGGTGCGCAGGCTACCCTCATAAACAACTTTTGATGTCATAAAGTCTTAATTTTTAACAACACAAACTTAAAACAAATCAATTTCGTTTAAGTTTGTATTATTATAGAACTATGCTTCGCAGAATTACTTTTCTTCTTTTTGCTTTAGTTACCACTAGTGGCCTTTTTGCGCAGTTCGGCAAACCGCCCACCAGCTTGCAGGATTACCAATATCACCACGAGGCCTCGGGTGGTTTGCGACTGCAAAGTAATGGCGTATCACTTTTTATGGAGTACGGCTGGATTAGGGATTTAAAAGTTACCCGCTTGCTACAAATAGAATACACGTACGACATTGATTACCGCATGAAAAAAGATAACTCGCAGGTTCAGGATGGGGCGAATTATTTTTATGGGTTGGAGAATCACTTTCATATTATCAGGGTTAGTTACGGCGTAAAAAGAACCATTGCCGACAAGGCTGACCATAACGGGGTAAGGCTTTGCTTTATCGGTTTCGGCGGCGTGGCTTTGGGGTTATTAAAACCTTATTACCTGGAAGTGCAACAAAACGATAGCAGCCAAAACGCCATACCCATCAGGTATACATCGGCCACGGCAAGCCAGTTTTTAAACCAGAGCGACATATTAGAAGCCGCACCCCTGCACTACGGCCTTAACCAGATTGTACCCGTGCCCGGCCTTACCGGCAAAGTTGGCCTCGATTTTGACTGGGGCGTTAAAGATGAATTTGTGAAATCGCTTGAATGTGGCGCAATACTCGACCTATATTACAGGCGCCTGCCTATCTATGCCAATAGCTACAACCGGTTCTACCAGTTTGGCATGTATGTTTCTTTCCAGTTTGGAAAGAGGTGGTAATGCCTCTCCCAACCCTCTCCGAAGGAGAGGGCTCAAAGTCCTTCTCCTTTGGAGAAGGATTTAGGATGAGGCAGTTTTGAATCCCCGCAAATCCAAGTATTTTAGCCGCCCACATATCCCTAAAAGCTATGTCAAATAAAGAAGCAGTTATACTGGCTGATACGTTTCAAAAATCGCGCGACCTTACGCGGTGGTACCTCAGCCTATTAAAAGATGCCGACCCTTATAAACACTGGGAGGTTAATGGCACACAGTTAAACAGTGTAATATGGCTGGCCTCGCACCTGGCCTGGGCCGAAAATATGTTGGTGCTAAAAGGCACCGGCGGCCAACCGGTAGCTATTGAGTGGATGGAACACTACCACCTGGGCAGCAAAGGCGATTTGCACCACCCTGAACACGATATGAAAACCGTGATGCATGCTTTAAAAGAAGTGCACGAAAAATCGATGGAGCACCTGCTAACGGTAACTGATGAAAAAATGGATGCGGAAAATATTTTGGGTTTTGGGTTCGGTGGTATTAAAACAAACCGCATTTTAGTTCAACACGCCATCAGGCACGAAGCCACCCATGTGGGCCACTTAAGCTGGCTTTGCAAAATCAATAAAATACAAACCGTTTAATTTTAAAGTTACTATGCAAAACAGTAATCAATCCCTCGCGCCCCTGTATGTAGGGGCGAAAAATTTTTCGCCCCTACGCTATGCGGTGGTGAAGGGGTTAACCCCATTTTGCAAAATCAACAAAACTGTTTTCACTATGAACAAATATCTCTCTCTCGTATTGTGCGTAATTGCATTGTCTTCGTTTAAACCTGCTACCGATGAACAAACTGCTGAATCGAAAAAGGTAAATGATTTTTTAGATAAGAAATTTGATGAGGCCGTAGCGCGTAACCCTGAAGAAGCTTCTACCCTCGGCCTCAAAATCAATTATGGCGACTGGACTGACCGCAACGACGATTTCGCCAAAAAAGAACTGGCAATTGCAAAAGATAATCTTGCCTACATTAAAAGCAATTTCAAATTAAAACAGGTTGATGCGCAGACTGCACTTAGCGTAAAGATGTACGAAGAAGACATTAAGCGCAATGAAGAAGGCCTGAAATGGATTCGTTACAGTTACGATGTTAGCCAAATGGGTGGTGTGCACGATGACCTGCCCGCGTTTTTGGTGAACGTACATAAAATAGATAGTGCCAGTGATGCGCGCGCTTATATTTCGCGATTAAAGAAAATGGATAAGGTTTTTGACCAGGTGATTGTTAACCTGAAAGCAAGCGAAACTCTGGGTGTTATACCTCCTTACTTCACTTTTAAATACGTTACTGATGACATTAATGGTTTTATAACCGGTGCCGATAAAACCGATGAATCGAATGTACTGCTGACCGATTTTACCACTAAAATTGAAAAGCTAAACATTGACAAAGCGGAAAAAACAAAGCTGGAAACCGAGGCTGCAACTATTATCAAAACCAGCGTAAAAGCAGCCTACCAAAAACTGCTTGATTACTGGACTGTATTGGAGCCCAAAGCAAAAGCCAATGGCAGTAAAGGCATTTGGAATGCACCGCATGGCGACGACTATTACAACTACATGTTGCACTGGCATACCACCACTAACATGACTGCCGACCAGGTTTATGAAACCGGTTTAAAAGAAGTGGCCCGCATACATAATGTAATGAAGGTGATTATGAAAAAGGTGAATTACAAAAACGATTCGCTACAGGATTTTTTTGCCTTTATGCTGAGTGACCCGCAATTTAAATACAGTAATGATGATAACGGCCGCGCCAAACTATTGGCGGATGCCAATTTGTATATCGACAGTATGCGCGTTAAGCTACCCGAGCTTTTCGGCACTTTGCCCAAGGCACCATTAGTAGTAATGAAGGTCGAGAAATTCCGCGAGAAGAGTGCTGCCGGTGCTTTTTACGAAGACCCTGCTGAAGATGGCTCGCGCCCGGGCAGGTATTATGTAAATACTTACAACATGAATAACGAGCCGCGTTTCCAGATGGAGGCGCTTACTTATCATGAAGGCATACCCGGCCACCACATGCAAATTGCCATTGCGCAGGAGTTGCGGGGCATACCTAAATTCAGAAGGCATGAGTTGTATACCTCGTATGTTGAGGGTTGGGCTTTGTATTGCGAAAAGCTGGGCGAGCAGTATGTTTTAAAATGGGCCGACCGCAAAGGCTTTACCCGCATGGCTATGGAATACGGCTATGATATTATACCGGTAGCCGCAGTAGGAGCGGAGGAGGCTTTTACTATTATCCGCGATGCTAACGATATCCTCAATTCGCCGTTTGGTAAGTTTTTAAAGTTTATAGGTGTGGCCGAATCGTATTTTAAAAACGGCGAATTAATGCCACCGGTGGTGCGTGGCATTGGTGGTACCATTATACCACGGCCCGCTAAGCTTTACTTTAGCTTTGGTAAGCGTATTTCAACCGCTAAATACAAAGCCAAATTTGAAGACCCCGAAACGCAGGAAATGATAAAGAAGAAGGTGGAAGAATCGTTGTATAAACAATTTGGCGAACTTTTTGAAATACGCGATAACGACACCGACCGCAGTAAATGGAGACGGTTGCTGAATATGAAGAAACCACGTTGACAGTTTACAGTTTACGGGGTTTACGGTTTACAGTTAAATACAAAATGAATTGTTAACCCCTGTATTATGTATTCAACTGTAAACTGCAAACTGTAGACCGTAAACTGTAAACATGAAACCCTTTCGCACCATTATAATCCCGCAAAAACCGGGCTTTACTATTTCGCACCGCGACCAGCTGGTGAGTATTGGCTCCTGCTTTTCTGAAAACATAGGGCAGCGGTTTGGTAATTATAAGTTTAACATCAACATCAATCCTTTTGGGCAGCAGTATAATCCGCATTCAATAGCTATTGCCATTGAGCAGTTGATTACCCCCACTACTTATGCTATTGAGAATTTGGTGGAGCATAATGAGCAATACCATTCATTTAATCATCACGGCAGTTTTTCGAAAAGCACGGCAGAAGAAACTTTGGTCGGTATCAACACCGGGTTATTAAAAGCTGCGGAAGATTTAAAGCAGGCTTCGGTGCTGTTCCTAACCTTTGGCACCGCCCATGTTTTTAAATTGAAAGAGACAGGCAAAATTGTTTCAAACTGCCACAAGCTGCCAGGCAATATGTTTGAAATGGAATTAATGAGGCCTGAGCAAATTATATCAACCCTGCAAACTGTTTTCGGCCGGTTAAAGAAATTCAATCCTAACCTCAAAATAGTTTTAACCGTTAGCCCGGTGCGGTACTTTGCTTTTGGGGCATATGAAAACTCAGTCAGCAAATCGCACTTGTTTACGGCTATTCATGCATTGCAACAGGCTAACCCTGGCTTGTATTATTTCCCTGCCTATGAATTGGTGATGGACGACCTGCGCGACTACCGTTTTTTTGCCGATGATATGCTGCATCCCAATCAACAAGCCCTTGATTATGTATGGGATAGTTTAGCCAACACTTTTTTCGACACCAAAACCACCCACCTTTTGCAGCAGATTGAAGAAGTGCTGCAAGCCCTCAACCACCGTCCGCGCAACCCCAATAGCACGGCGCATAAAAAGTTTGTGGAGAAGAATTTGGAGAAGATGGATGCTTTGAAGAGGAAGTTTGGGGTGGAGTTTTGATGGACAAGCGAATGGTAATAAAAAAGTTTTATCTTTATAGAAATCAATGCGATTCTATGAAGGTATTATCTGTCCTTCTTTTGATTTTCGTTTATGCTAACATATTGGCACAACCTGTTATTAACGCGAACTGGTACCCCTCGCCAGGCGATAATTTCGTAATGCAACAATTAAATTACAATCCATCTATAATTTATAATACGCAAGGACTCGGAACAACAGGAGGTAATGTTACTTGGGATTTCAGTCACTTATCAGTAGGTAATTCATTTGATACTATTAGTTACTCAGGCACCAGCGATTCTATTATTCGTGATGATATGTACGGCTCAACTAATTTGTATTGGTGGAACAGCGACAGCGCATTATTAGATGTGATTTCGACTAGTAATGCGTGCGGATCATATAATGGTAGCGTGCTTATTTATTATTTCCCTATGATTTACTCTGCATACCATTCTGCACAGAGTTCTATGATTACAGTCGGATATGCCGATCAAGGGGAGCAGGGAAATGTTGGCAACGAGGTATTATACGCTGCTTGGGGTAAATTGCTTTTGCCTGGCAATCTTCAATATGATAGTGTATTAATGCTCGAATTAACTGCCGATACTGCATGTGGGTATTACGATGAGAATGGATTTCCAACTTCTGCCTCCTCGCAAACCACATACTCATACCAATGGATATATCCCGGAATTAAAAACCCAGTATTGGTTATAAACCAATGGCAAAATTACTCTGTTACTTATAGTTCTGAGGGAGTAATAGGTCAATCATCTATTGATAGTTCTTCTAATGCGTTTGTTTATCAGAGTTCATTCTTTACAGGTATGCCTACGTTAACCTTAGATGAGGATTTACAATTATATCCAAATCCAGCAAGCGACCAGCTACGTCTTAATACCAGCGTTCCGAATTCCACAGCTGTGAAAATATATGATGCTATGGGCAGGTTTGTAAAACAATATCCTTATTCAACAATTATAGATGTATCATATCTGGCACCCGGTTATTATGTTTTGGAATTGGAATTTCCCGAAGGCAGGTTGATACGGCAGTTCGGAAAATTGTGATGTGAGATAGAATTGACAACTTATTAAGTGCTGCAAGCCCTCAACCACCGTCCACGTAATCCGGATAGTGCGGCGCATAAAAAGTTTGTGGAGAAGAATTTGGAGCGGATGACAATTCTAAAAAAGATGGGAATATATTTCGAACGATGAAAGCCAATGGCGCTAATGTAGGGGCGAAAAATTTTTCGCCCCTACGGGTACCGATTTGTAAATGAAACGTGGTAATGGGAAATCATAATCGAAAATCTAATCGGCTGCAGGGGTATAATTACGCGCAACTTGGTTTGTATTTTGTCACTATTTGCACATTCAAGAACGAGTGCATTTTCGGGCGAATTGAAAAGGGCAAAATGATTTTGAATAGTGCAGGTAATGCGGCTAATCAATGTTGGTTAGAAATTCCTATCCATTTTCCACACGTCGCATTACATGAACATGTTATTATGCCTAACCACGTGCATGGAATTATTGAACTAACCTACACGGATGGTGTAGGGGCGAAAAATTTTTCGCCCCTACTGTTACCCCAATTTTATTCATATGTACAACACAGACAGCAGTTTTCGCCTTTGCCCTTTTTTTCGCCTCAATGGATGAATTGGCAAAAGGCGCCGTTTAAATCACCATCCAGAACAATTGGTTCCATTGTTCGCGGGTTTAAAATCGGGGTTACAAAATGGTTTCGCAATACCGATGAGTACGAGTCGCCCGTTTGGCAACGCAATTATCATGACCACATTATCCGCAGTTATGAGGCCTACCAAAAGGTTTCTAATTATATTATTAACAATCCTGCAAAATGGAGTGATGATATGTTTTACCAGCGGGGCGAAACAATAGTGTAAAATCTTCAAACAGATATACTTTTTTGCACCTGCTTAACGTTTAATTGCTGACTCAGTTTATTTCTAACCCCAATCTTGTAAACTCATGAAAAGAAGAATCTACCAATATACCCTGCTTGCATTGTCACTATGTTCCTTATTTGCAACTACCACAAAAGCCCAAAGTATTGATGAATTGCTGAAAGAGGTAAACAGCAAATTTTACTTTAAAGGCGAACCCATTCATCCCGAGCTTTTGCATGCCTTTAATTCATCAATGGCTGACGCGCCTATTGTAATGACGGTTGACCTTTGTAATGGTTTTCACTCAAACCTTTGTCATCATAAAGCAGTGGCAGACGGCAAATTTGTTACCGAGCATTTGGATAATTTGCCGGGTAACGATGAAGGCTCTTATACTTATGAATACCTGGGAAAGCTTGACAACGGTGTGCATGTGGTGCGGACGCAATGCAACGGTGGCGGCTCAGGCATGTTTGTTGATTTACTATTTGTAAGTTTCAAAATCCGCAAAACGTACGATTATAACGGCAAACTGCAAGAGCAGCTATTAATGACCCTGGAGAAATGCTACAACATAGGTGACCGGATATCATCAAAAGTAATCCTCTCTAAAAACAGCGTTACTATTGATAAACCCATTTGGAGCGATAAAGCGGTGGTGGTTACTTTTTGGGAGGGGCAATGATTAAAAAAGCGCGTCAATGCAATGGCGCGCTTTTTTAATTATCACATTATCGAATTGCCGAATTATCACATTCCCTTACTCCGCATGCGCATGCTCAGGCAGCGGTATAAATACGAGGCCGTTTTCAAAGGCATCTATTTTTATGCCGCCGTGTTTGTGTATTTCGCCGCTCAGTATTTTTTTCGATAACTCGTTGATGATTTCTTTTTGGATGACGCGTTTTAAAGGGCGTGCGCCAAATTGCGGGTCGAAGCCTTCTTCGCCTAAATAATCTAATGCATCATCGGTTATCTGTAACTCCATATCTTTCGATTTCAGCAATTCGCGCAGTTGGGTTAATTGTAAGTCCACAATATCGCGTATCTGCTTTTTCATCAGCGGGCGGAACATCACTATTTCGTCTATCCGGTTCAAAAATTCAGGGCGAATAGTTTGGCGCAACCGGTTCATTACTTCAATTTTGGTGGTTTCGGTAACGGCATCAACCGTTTCATCGGTCACGTTATCAAAGTTGGCCTGTATAATATCACTACCCATGTTACTGGTCATAATAATGATGGTGTTTTTAAAATTGACGGTGCGGCCTTTATTGTCGGTCAACCGGCCATCATCCAACACCTGCAATAGGATATTGAATACATCGGGGTGCGCTTTTTCAATTTCATCAAACAATATTACACTGTACGGTTTGCGGCGCACGGCCTCGGTTAACTGCCCACCCTCATCATAACCCACATAACCCGGAGGCGAACCTACGAGGCGCGATACCGAGTGTTTTTCCTGGTATTCGCTCATGTCAATGCGTATCATGGCATGTTCGTCGTTAAACAAAACCTCGCTCAGTGCTTTACTCAATTCGGTTTTGCCCACACCGGTTGTTCCTAAAAACAGGAACGAGCCAATGGGTTTTCTTTCATCCTGCAAACCGGCACGGCTGCGGCGTATGGCATCGGCTACGGCCGTAATAGCTTCGTCTTGTCCTTTTACGCGTTCGCGTAGTTTATCTTCCAGGTGTAACAGCTTTTCCTTTTCGCCTTCCAGCATTTTGGTAACCGGTATACCGGTCCATTTGCTAACTATGGCAGCAATGTCTTCGCTGGTAACTTCTTCCTGCAAAATTCTTTTCTCAGGCGATATTTTAGCCAGCTCTTTTTCAAACTTCTTAATATCGGTTTCGGCATCTTTAATTTTGCCATAGCGTATTTCGGCTACCTTGCCATAGTCGCCCTCGCGCTCCAAGCGTTCGGCATCTACCTTCAGGTTTTCGATATCGCGTTTGCGGGCGCTAATCTTATCTACAATTTCCTTTTCCTTTTGCCACTTGGCTTTAAACTCGCCGCGTTCTTCCTTCAGGTTGGCTAAATCTTCATTTAACTCCTTTAGTTTTTTTGGTGTCGTTTTCGCGCTTAATGGCTTCCACCTCAATTTCAATTTGCATTATGCGGCGCTCAATGGCATCCAATTCCAAACGCAGTTTAGCAGCGGCTTCGTCAATTAAGTCAATAGCCTTGTCCGGTAAAAAGCGGTCGGTAATATACCGGTCGCTTA